>ENA-UOJE01003019-UOJE01003019.1-human-gut-metagenome-genome-assembly--contig:-C23-NODE-3019-length-11959-cov-6.176579_pt1 | contig 11959 bp, 8 predicted proteins | sample MGYA00242341_ERZ723888 | MGnify/ENA metagenome assembly ERZ723888 | reverse complement strand
AGCAACGGATGTCGCTGAGGTTCCCTATATGCGTTGCCTTTATGCGCTCAACCGGCGGGAAAAGGCAACATAGTATGGCTCTTTCCCCTTTTTGCGTTGCCTTTCTTGCTTCTTGCCAGCTCTAAAAGCATCGGATTTCGCTTAGTTTCCCTTTTTTCGTTGCCTTTTTTCCCACAACCGGCGGGGAAAGGCAACATATTTTGGCTTTTTCCCCTTTTTGCGTTGCCTTTCTTGCTTCTTGCTGGCTCTAAAGGCATCGGATTTCTCTTAGTTTCCCTCTTTGCGTTGCCTTTTTGCCCACAACCGGCGGGAAAAGGCAACATATTTTGGCTCTTTCCACTTTTTGCGTTGCCTTTCTTGCTTCTTGCCAGCGGTAAAAGCAACGGATTTCGCTTAGTTTCCCTTTTTTCGTTGCCTTTCTTGCTTCTTGCCAGCTCTAAAAGCATCGGATTTCTCTTAGTTTCCCTTTTTTCGTTGCCTTTTTGCCAGCGCCACCCTGATAAAAGCAACCCCTTCCCATCAGTTTCCCTTTTTTCGTTGCCTTTTTGCCAGCGCCACCCTGATAAAAGCAACCCCTTCCCATCATTTTCCCTTTTCTCGTTGCTTTCCAAACCCCATTTCCCCTGCCCCTCTCGCCTCACTTCCCCAGCGCATTAAAAAGAAGCCGTAGTTTTCTCGTGAGGGATTAGAACCCCGTCGGTGCATAGAGGGTGTTCTGTACCCTCATGCACCGCTACGTGGGTTCTCTAAGCGCAAGCGGTCCCGAAACGAGAAAACTACGGCTTCGTCATCTATACACAAAGCACATACATATAATACAATTTCATTGGCCATTTCAACTGTCCGTAGATACGGTGACGGATGACACGGTATTCCTGGCGGTATTCGTACACTTCCGTCTTATCAAACCGGTCTTTGCTGAATTTCGCACAAAATACATCCGCGATGAAAGCATGAACCATTTCTTCTTCCAGTTCATAGGCCTCTGCAATCTCATGGCTGTATTCTGCCACTGTCTGGCCGGTATAGCGGATGTGTTTCTGCACAAACGCCTTTTCGAGCTGATGATAAAGCAGAAGAATCTGCCGCGATGTCTTGTCGTGGCGAAGCTGGTTCTTGAAAATCATAATACGCACGCGGCGTTGAATTTCAGCTGCCAAGATAAGTGCAACGATAACAATCAGCACGATCAAAAGTATTTTTACAAATATTGGCATTGTTTTTGACTGGTCAGAAGAATTGGAATCCTTCTTGTCAGCTGACTCACTTGGAGAAGTTTCCTCCTGTGTCTGATCTTCGTGATTGTAATTGTCTGTCTGAATATTTTCAAACGTCATATCTTCTTCCGGTTCCGGCGTCGGTGTTGCGACAGAAAGTTGTCCTTCGCCCCCGCCATTTCCATCACTTTGATTCTGTTTCTGATCTTGGCTCTGTTCGGAATTCTCATCGGAAACCGGCGAAGATTCGGCATCTTCATCACCTCGTCCCGGTGTAAATTCTACCGGAACAAATCCGTAATCTTCCTGATAAACCTCAACCCAGGCGTGCAGATCCTTATCGCTGACCGAGATTTCCGTCTGATCATTTGTCACATCAGCAAGTTCCTCTTTGCTGACATAAACGCCTTCCGCATAACGCGTCGGAATTCCGATACTTCGCAAAAGAATGGCCGCCGCTGTCGCATAATGGGCACTGTAGCCTTTTTTATTCTCTTTCAAGAAATACGTAACTGCCTCCTTCGACCGCGGTGTCTTGCCCGGCGAAAGAGTGTATTTGGTATCATTCATGATATAATTTCGCGTCTCTTCAATGATCTGATAAAGAGAAGCCGAACCCTGCTGATACTGCTCCAGCAGATTTCCCTGTGCTGCCAGATATGCCTTATATTCTTCTGTGATCGACGTGGCATCTTCCGGCACTTCCGTAAAATATTTTTTTACAAATTCTGTCATCCGGTTACGTTTTTCCTGCGTTTCCGTCCAGTATTCATTTCCGGCAAGATTATAATGGTTCGCGATCAAACCATTTTTCAGCTCGCGGTATAACATTGGATAATATTCCGTCTCATATTCAATGCCCGGAACGGCAGACAAACTTCGCCCTCCGGCAAGAGAAAAAGCCGCCGTCGGATAATACGGAATGACATAATTGTCGTAGCCAAATGCCAGATTCTTGATCTGCAGTTTGCCGGTATTCCAAATTTTATCATTTCCCGTCGTCTGTTTGTCACCAATCTGATTACGCAGTGAAACATGCCAGCCGTCCGGCGACAGATTCAGCAGAGTAAGGGCATTTAACGCATTGGTGTACTCCTCTTCCTTAATCGTATGCCAGCGGTTTTCATCGTACGCTTCACCGGTATACCCTTTCAGGTAAAGTCCATCGGATGTATTAAAATCCCCTTTGATCTTTAAAATCGTCTTTCCCGTCCGGTTCACTGAATTGTGGTTTCCGATTTTTCCATAATCCATGCGGTCCCCATTGAAATATTCACGGAGCCACGTAAGAATGTCCTCCGAATCCCATGTGGTCAAAGAAAGTGCTGTATTTCGCACTCCGATGATACGATTCTGGTTGCTGTCATAGCGTGCCGGTGGGACAACTAGATAACTGATGCCTCCCGCGATCACTCCGACCGCCGCCAAAATCAGAGACAGCTTCTGGCGCATACGTTTTTCTGTCGTATCAAACCTCAGAAATCTCGTACCGACAACTGCGACTGTTGCAAAAATGTATGTGATCACATTGGAAAAATATCCAATTTTTCCCACTGAAAATGGAATAATAACAAATAAAATCGTCACTGCCACATACACAGAAGAACGTCTCTTGCGGTAAAAGCAGGTACTGATCACTGCGATCAGGTATACACTGAGAAGGCTGAGAACCAGCATCGTACAATATCCGACATCCGCGGTCTCTTTCTCAAATCCTTTTCCGGAAAGAAGGGATCTCGTCGTCTGGGTATAGTTCATAAATTCCTTCAGATACGTATTGACGATTGTCACGGCACCCTTTTGCAGCACCGTACGGAATTTCAAAATCGTAAGCACAAAAAATGCTGTCAGACCGAGCATTCCATACAATTTTCCGTGATGAAATGTCTCAAGCACCGTAAACAGACCATAAAATAAGAACGCAGCCAGCAGGATCACCAAAGCAAGCACACCACGGGAAAATGTCAGACCGATACTCATCGCCCCGCACATAACTGCGGAATACATTCCGAGAAATACCAATAAAACCTGGCTGATCTCCAATATGAAATTCGAGATTTTACTATTCTTCATAGGTATCTCCATCCCTTCGTAAATCCATAATCTGCAATTCGTTTACTTCGAGTCCTTCCAGTTCCGTCACATCATGATCAGACACAGTAAGATACAGACCCGATTCTTTCACTTTTCCGCTTTCCCATTCGATATAGGCTTTCAAAAGTTCCTGCGGATCCTTCGTTGTATGACATTGGAACAGATCTTCAAACATCCAGAACAATTCTTCTTCCTGTTCGATCAGCTGCTCCTGGATCAATTCATTGACATTATCGTACCAGATAAAATGCTGTGGCACGCCCTGACTCAAAAATTCCATCGCCACGGAATACACACCCTGGATCAAAAGATCGGCTTCATTCGCATCTTTCGCACTTAGGTCGATGAAAATATGCACCGCTTTTGCCAGCGGAAGGCTTCCTTCTTTTACCATATAATGTCCGGTTTTACTGCTGAGCTTCCAGTGAATCTGCTGGAAACGGTCACCGTCTTTAAAATCACGGATATCAAATATTTCCGACGGATCATCTCCTTTTTTATACAAGGAAAAACGGTCACTGTCTTCATTTGTCTCATTATACCAGCGGGTTTTTCCGAGGTATACTTCCGTCAATGGCGGCATGACAAGCACATCCTGCACTTCGTAATTTTTTCCCACTTTAGCCGCAAAAATATTGAGATAATCATAAATTTTTACCTTATCGACACAAATCGACACATTTCCACAATGTTTCATCACGACAACGATACGGCGGCTTCTCCTTTTCCCATTGTCTACGGAAAAACGCACTTTCATCTTTCCGCTTTCCCCGGAAAAGAAATTCCGGTATCGCACCCACGCGATGCCTTTTGTAACCGGCAGCCATTTGCTTGTATTTTCCAATGACAATGTAATGGTTGCACGTCCCGGTTTTTCAAGGGAATCTTTTTCAGCTACCGGATTTTTACATTCCACTTCGGCGCTGATATGCACGCGGAGCAGAATCAAAAAGAATATCATAAAAAACGGTATGACAAGCAGGGCTCCTACGACTGCAACCGTTCCATACTGGAGACAGAATACAGAGATCAGAAACCCTGCCAGCACGATCAATAAATAAATTAACGTTCCTATCGTCATGGGGACACCTCCTAAACGTAACTCCGATACGTTCTCTCTTACAATTTAGGAGTTGCTGTCTTGCCTACGATCTCCTCAACGATGTCCTGTGCGGTCACGTGGCTCATACGCGCTTTTCCATTGAGAAGAAGACGGTGGGCAAGCACACATTTTGCCACTTTTTTCACATCTTCCGGCAGAACATAATCACGTCCGTTCATGAACGCATGTCCTTTTGCCATATCTACAAATGCCAATGTTCCACGAGGACTGACACCCAGAGAGAGCATCGAATGGCGTCTCGTCGCATCGACGATCTGCGAAAGATATTTGAGCACTTTATCATCCATATAAACAGCACGAACCTGCTCCTGCATTTCGAGCACTTCCTGCTTTGTTACAATTTCCTGTACATAGTCGATCGGATTAGCTTCCTGACGTTCTTTAATCAGGCGCATTTCTTCTTCCATTGACGGATATCCCATGGAAATACGAATCATAAAACGGTCAAGCTGAGACTCCGGAAGCATCTGCGTACCGGCAGAACCGACCGGGTTCTGAGTCGCTACAACGACAAATGGATTTGGCAGCTGTCTTGTGACACCATCGACCGTAACCTGTCCCTCTTCCATGACCTCCAAAAGAGCAGACTGGGTCTTTGTCGAAGTACGGTTGATCTCATCCGCAAGCAGAATATTACACAAGATAGCACCCGGTTTATACTGCATTTCCCCATCGGCATCCAGCATATTGAAACCTACGACATCACTCGGAAGAACATCCGGTGTAAACTGAAGACGGCGCTCGGTCAATTCCATCGCACGGGAAAAGCAGACTGCCATCGTCGTTTTTCCTACCCCGGGAATATCTTCGATCAAAATATGCCCTTTGGCAAGAATCGCCGTCAGAACCATCTGAATCTGCTCGTCTTTTCCTCGAATAACTTTTCCTACTTCATCTAAAATATCTTTAATCTTTTGATCCATCTTATCATATCCTTTACTATTTTATGACAAGGCGCCCACTCTTCGAATGGACGCCCACCTTTTTTATCCAACTTTTAATTTGAATTTCTGAATCGCTCTCTCGTCGTCATCATCGACTTTTTCGATAAATCCTCCGAGTCCGCGGATCTTATCTTCAAAATTCTCATACCCGCGTTCGATATATTGAATTTGTTCTACAGTTGTAAAACCATCTGCCACCAAACCGGCGATCACGAGTGCTGCTCCGGCGCGAAGATCCGGTGCACTTACGGTAGCTCCGGTAAATCCTTCCACTCCGGTAATGATCGCTGCATTTCCTTCCACATTAATATTGGAACCCATGCGGCGAAGTTCGCTGATGTATTTGAATCTTGTCTCAAAAATTGTCTCAGTTACAATGCTGACTCCTTCGGACAACGCCAAAAGGGTAACCATCTGTGGCTGCATATCCGTCGGAAATCCCGGATACGGCATCGTTTTTACATTCGCATATCCCATGCGTCCATTGGAATGCACACGCACACAGTCATCGTACTCTTCCACTTTCGCACCAATTTCAATAAGTTTCGCTGTGATAGCTTCCAAATGCTTGGGAATGACATTGCGGATATAAACATCTCCGCCTGTCGCTGCTGCCGCGATCATATACGTTCCGGCTTCAATCTGATCCGGAATGATCGAATATTCACTTCCATGCAGACGTTCTACCCCGCGGATACGAATCGTGTCAGTACCGGCACCTTTGATATTGGCTCCCATGCTGTTCAAGAAGTTGGCAACATCTACGATATGCGGCTCTTTTGCCGGATTCTCAATAATTGTCTTTCCTTCTGCCATACACGCCGCCATCATAATATTGATCGTTGCACCTACACTTGGACAATCCAGATAAATATGGCTTCCGATCAACGTCTCTGCATATGCATCAATCTTTCCATTATGAATCGTAACGGTTGCGCAGAGCTGCTCAAATCCTTTGAGATGCTGGTCGATCGGACGGCTTCCGATCTGGCATCCACCCGGAAGGGCTACGACCGCTTTTTTATATTTTCCGAGAAGTGCACCTACAAGATAGTAGGAACCACGAATCTTACGGATATATTCGTCATCGACATTGACATCATTAATGACAGCCCCGTTGATACGGACTGTATGCTCATCTATTCTTTCTACAATTGCTCCGATTCCCTCAATGGCATCGAGCAATACTTTTACATCATCTACCTCCGGAAGATTTTCGATCAAAACCGGCTCGTCTGCCATAATTGCGGCAACGATGATACCCAGTGCTGCATTTTTCGCACCGCCGATCTGAACTTCTCCCTGTAGTGGTCTTCCGCCTTTTATAATATACTGCTTCATATCGACCTCTCCATTTTTACTTTTCTAAATTATCACATCATTACTAGTATACCACATATCTTCATTTTGTAAAATGTCAATTTCATTACTTTTTTTAAATATGTGTTATGATTTCTTTACAGAATAGCCAAATTTTCCAATTTTTTCCCCAAGTTCAAAATATTCACCGTGTGAATACGCAACAAGCCCCAGTTTATTTAATTCAAATTTTCCGGTCTCATTCATATATTTTTCGCTTACCTGCACTCCTGCCACCTCGGCGATAAACATATGGTGGCTTCCAAGTTCCAGCACGTCTTTTACCTTACACTCAATATTTACCGGACTTTCCGCAATGATCGGCGCACCTTTGAGATGCACAGCCGGTGCCGCTGTCAGGTTCATTTCTTTAAATTTGTCCACATCACGGCCGGACTTCACGCCACACCAGTCCGTCGCACGTGTCAGTTCTTTCGATGTAAGATTTACCACAAATTCGCCGGTTTCCCTTATGATATCATAGGAATACCGCTCCGGGCGAACGGAAATGGAAAGCATCGCCGGATCGCTGCAAATCGTGCCTGCCCACGCTACCGTTATAATATTGGGAGTTTCTCCCTCTCGTCCACAACTTACCATCACTGCCGGCACGGGATATAACATATTGCCGGGTTTCCACTCCTGCTTTTTCATCTCGCTCCATTCCTCCTTCATTTATAAGCGGATCTTGTAGCAGATCTGCTTCTCCAGATTTCTGTGATGTCCCAAAAAGTCATCCATTTTTTCATAATCACCTTCGAGTACGATCACAATCTGTTTACCATATTTTGCTATCATTTCGCGAATTTTTTCCACGCTCTCCTCAGACAATGCCGGTGCATTTTCAATATACATACATCCGCCGATGAACTTTTCAATCCATTCTTCCAAATCTACTTCATCCAATTTTTCCGCCTGGATCTTTCCGATATTTTTGGCTTCAAAATATTGATTTTTCTTTAATTCCTTAAACAATTTTTTCGCTACGGCAAGCGAGATTCCCGGAGCTGCGCCGGTCAATGCAAAATGAATCGTCCGCTCCTCCTGAGGCATTTTCTTGATTGCCGTTTTCAACGTGCAGTATGTGATTCCATTTACAGACACATCTTCGCACGCTTCCACTTCCATCGGACGCCCGGAAAGTGGATGGGATTTTATACGGATCTTATCCAGATTCATCGTATCTTCCAGATTGATGACCTTGCGTTTTTCTTTCATTTCCTCAAGCTGGTCTTCCAACGATTCCAACTGCGTTGTCGTCTGTTTTTTTACTGCCGTTTCCAGCTTCGGCTCGTCTTTTTCTTCCATCTCATCATCTTCTGCTTCTTCTCTGGCTGTTGCCGTCTCCATAATCTCCTGTGCCTCTTTGGCTACGATGGCTTTCGCATCCAGTTCTTCGGTTGTTTCCTGTTTATCGGTATCCAGTTCCTCCGGAAAATCATCTTCATCATCAAACGTATCGAGATCCACTTTAAAATAGTTGATCAGGCGGTTAAGAAAGCCCTTTTTCTTCGGATGATCTGCCTCTTCCGCTTCCTCTTTGTCAGATTCTCCTTCGGTTTTTTCGGAATCGTCTTCGTTTTCTTCTGAAATGGTTTCTTCCACCTCAGGCTCCTCAACCGGTTTCTCGGTCGCCTCTTCTGCGACGGTTTCCTCGACCGGCTCTTCTTCCACTTCTTCCGTGACGGTTTCTTCGACCGGTTCCTCAACCAATTCTTCCGCCTCAGGCTCCTCGACCGGTTTCTCGATCGCCTCTTCCACCTCGGTTTCCGTGTCTGGTTCTTCTTCGACTTCTTCTACTTCTTCGGCAACAGGTTCTTCGGCCGGCTCCCTTGTCATCCCGTAGTCGCCAAGCACGGCCGGCTGAACTTCCGGTTCCGACTGTGGTTCCTCATTCGACGCAATATCCATAACCTGCGCCGGCGCATAAGCTACTTTTACCTCTTCTTCATCCTCCGGCTCTTCCGGTTCCGGAATTTCTTCCCAATTCGGCTTCTGCCAGAGAGGGTTCAGACAGTTTTCGCGCAGTTCTTTCGCTTTCTCGACAATCTTTCCACTACCGAACCACAGCATCAGATCCTCACACTCTGCAATACAGTCTTCCCGTCTTCCCTGCAATTCATACAGTCTGGCAAGCTGGTAACCCCATTCTTCGGTATATTCATTCTTTTTCAATTCTTCCAGAATTTCAATCAATGTCTCATAAGACGCACCTTCCGCTTTGGCAAGCCGGTATTTCAACTCATATGTATCCAATGTCATCCCAGACACAATTTCATAAGCCTGATACAATTCTTTGGCTTCTTCCAGGTCTCCCATGCGGATCGTAAGCATCAAGAGACGGTATAGGGCAGGTCTCGAAGAGGTTCTGTGATACACTGTGTAGTATAACTCTTTTGCAATATCCATTTTTTCTGCTTTTAAAAACAGGTTGGCAAAAAGATAGAGATCTGTAATCGTAGGTACTTCTTCAAAACGAAGTTCTTCAATTTCCTCCATTGCCTCTAAATATTGCTTTTCCTCAATTAATTCGCGTATCTGTGCACATCGTACGCTGCTATCGTATCTGCCCATTTATTTCATCCTTTTAAATATTCTACTGTTGCCAATATTTCTTGTGGTACAGCCAGTCCTGCTTTTGTCCATTTGTGCATCATCATGTCCAGACTCTTTCTCGCAGCACGGTTGTCTCGAATGTATTTCTTCGCGGCCTCACTGTAAGCAGTCTGTCCTTCCAATGCCTTCATCGTTTCTGCGGAAAACGGACAATAGGTAAATAATATCGTCCTCGCCACACGGCTGAGTTTCATCGCGCCGCGTGCTTCACGCAGGATCCAGTCTGCATAATCTTTCAAAAATACTTCTTTGTGTTTATTGTTACACTGAACAAGCTGCGCGCGGATCTTATTTTTCCGCTCCTGGGAAAGCTCGCTGTTTTTCTTATAAAATTGCAAATAATCGCTATACTCGCTCGTAAGCGACGGATAACGGAAATCGTTCCAATGACTGCCGGTCTCTGTGCGGCATTTTTCCCAGCGGAAATTGCCCATAAGTTGTACCATTGCCAGACTCAGTTCCTTTTCCAGCCAAACCGGGACAAACAAACGTCCTTTGGACGTACGGCGTTTGCCCGTGATATCCTGCCACATGATCGTATTACGGCCGTATACCGGGAATAAAATAATGTCCGGCGTCACACGTTCAATGACAATTGCTTTATTGATGTCTACATTTTCATAACTTACCAGACGCTCTCGGTAAAAAATCGAATAATCAATCTTTTCAATCTGGCGGATGGCATCATTTAACCGTTTTTCTGTCATATAGGAATTTTGCATATTGCTGAAAATACCGTCTGAACAGAGAATCGGTACAAACATTGTGACATTTCCATTGATGATTCGAGACGCATAACGGAACATATTCTGACATTCAAAATGCAGCCGCTGCTCCTTGTCCACAATTGCTTCGTCCATCTCTTTCTGTGTGATCTTCTGCTCTTTTAACTGACGACGCAGATAGGTGGCAAAGTCTTCATCAAACTCATTTTTCGAAGTTTCTTTGACACCATCATAAACGGCCTGCAGCCATTTTGACATCGTATAAACACGGCATCCATCCTCTGCCTGATCCGCTTCCGGCCGCAGTTGGAGCATCGTGTCCAGTTCTTCATCGGTCAGCAGTTTCTCGCTGACAAATCCATAGTCTAAAAACAGACGCACTGCCAATGGGATGTCCTCATCGTCCATACTTTTCTTTACGACAGCTTCATATATTTCATAGTATAACTTACTTATATTTTTACGCACTTCCGTCGCTTCCGGTGTTCTTGCGAACTTATCGGAAAGTGACATAAACGCCTCTACCGCCTCTGTAAATTCGCTCTTAACCCGCATATGAACCGGCGCGTATTCGACGATCTGTCCCAAGGATTCATACAAATATTCAATCCCCGGCTCGTCCAGCTTTTCAATTTCTTCCTGCGCTTGTCCTTCTCCGGACAAAAGTGCAAAATACAGCCGCTCCATCTTATCGCGGTCAAGCTGAATGGGAATTCCTGCCTTTTCGGTAAGAAACGTTTCCGTCTCATTGATCTTTTCCACAATCTGATCCACCGACTGATCGATGCGTGGATCGCGGACTCCTTTTTCCAAAAGAGACAATGCCAGTTTCCCAACGGTCTGAAAAAGCGCATCTTCCTCCAAAATCAGGCAGCGGAACAATCGGTGCAGCACCTCGCCCTGTTCACGACAGTATGCTAAAAATTCATTTACCACGTCACACTGCTCGCGGTAATGATACATCGCCACATACTGGCTTCCGCAGAAGAATTTTTTCTGCGCTTCAATCGGCATTTTGGCGCATTCGAGATAATATTTTCCAAGATCTTCCGGCTCCTGCAACGACTGCTGCATGCTGTTTTCCACTTTCTGCAGTGCATTTTCCACCGACACTTCAAAGCCGCACATCGTGGCGACCTGATCACATAATTCATATTTTTCTTTAATAAAGCCGCAAAGGCTCTCATTTTCTTCTCTTAAATGCTGTAGCTGTTTTTTTATCTCTGCCAGAAAATAGTTCAAAGAGGTAACAAGAAGTCCTCGATAATCCGGCTTTTCTGCCAATATCCGCTCAATACCTGCCATCCCCTGAACCGGGATAACAAAAACTGCACAATCGTCTTTTGCATAATATGTAAAGGAATGTAATTCTTTTCCAACATCACACGCCCCCAGGAAGTTCCCCGTTCCCAATACCATACTGATGCCATCTGCTACCAGTTCCACTCTTCCTTTTACGAGAAGAGCGATGGACTCCACTTTCGTATCCTTCTCATATAAAACAGCACCATTTTCAATCGAATTCATTGCGTTTTCTGTCAATTGTACTTTTTCTTTCATACGATACCTCCGTATCAGCACTGTCGCCCTTTTTCCCCGGATAAAATCCGTCAAATATAAAAAATCCGTGCGCCCTGCTTCGAATCAATCTCAATGGACGTTACCTCTACAGTTAACTCAATCCAGGCGCCCTTACGACACACAAGAAGTTTTGCTTAGTGCTGCTTCATTCCTGACCTGACACGGTTCACAAGTTCCTGTTGCGTAAGACCCGGATGTCAACGCCACTTATAAAGGGCAGCTCCTTATCAAAAGACCCTAGGCAAGACAACACCCCTGCTATAGCGGATTGCAGGTACAGGGCACCGCTATCTCCCCGGC
>ENA-UOJE01003012-UOJE01003012.1-human-gut-metagenome-genome-assembly--contig:-C23-NODE-3012-length-11981-cov-7.731427_pt1 | contig 11981 bp, 9 predicted proteins | sample MGYA00242341_ERZ723888 | MGnify/ENA metagenome assembly ERZ723888 | reverse complement strand
CTTGAACTTGCTCGGGTTGAGCGTGCCGCCCACGAGCGTGCGGTACATGAGGATCGCCAGATACAGGGTCGCGCACTGGAACACCAGCGACGCGTACTGCTTGAAGTAGTTGATGCCCCACTGGCGGGTCTCCTCCTGGGCGATGAACGCGATCGGCAGCGGGTTGAACGCGGTGAGCATGTATATCTGCACGAAACGCAGGAGGATGACGACGGTGACGACGATGGTCGCGCCCTTGGAGACGAGGAACGGGATGAGCAGCAGGATCAGGCACGGTATCTGGCCCTTCCAGCCGGCGGAGTCGATGGCGTCGCGCATGCTGTCGCCAAGGCCGAGGCCCGACGACGCGCCGCTGGTGTCCACCGACGACTGGATGCCGCCGAGCACGCTGTCGCCAATCTCGTCGATGGCCTGGAGCATGAGCTCGCTGTGCTGGGCCGCGGTGAACACGAGCGTGAGCTTGAACATCGCCATGGCGACGAGCTTGACGCCCAGCTCTCGGTCGCCGTCCGCCCGGGTGCTGACCCTGGCGAGTTCCAGGACGCACATGATCGCCAGTATCGTGCTGGCTATAGGTTTGACCGCCGAGAGGGCGACGGTCAGGCTCAGCTGGTACATGTCCGCGTTGTATTCGGCGGGGGTCTTCAGCAGGTCGGCCACGAGGTCGTCGCCGACGCCGGACCCTATCGAGTTGAGGATGCCGACGATGAAATCGACCATGCGTGGCCTCCCGTCTACAGGGCGATGTTGGAGAACAGGGCCGCGGCCGCGATGATCAGGCCGCCGCCGACGACCTGCCAGACGCCCGACTGGGTGGCGGGGCCGTTCTGGTCCTTCAGGCCGCCCGCCAGGGTGACCACGCCCCACACGGCCCACAGGCCTCCGCCGATGATGGCGAACTGGCTGAAAAGCTGCAACGCGCTGGTGACGACGCTGCCGCTGTCTGCCGCGATGGTGATTCCGTACATGATGTTTTCCTTTCGACTTGTTTTGAATGACATGACCACGGTATGGCCGTCGAGAAGGCTCCGGTTTGGACGTTCCCGACGAACCCGAAGAGGCTCGGACGATGGTATGGAAAAGGCCCCGCCGACCGTTCGCCGGTGGGGCCTTGGACGCGTCCGGGAAGGGAGGGGATCCGGGCGCGCCCGTGGGCCCGTGCGGCGGATCATGGCGAACGGTCCGCCGCGGGCCCGGGGTCAGGTTCGTCGGATCACTCCTCCGAGCCCTCGGTGTCGGCCGGGGCCTTCGCCGCGCGTCGGCGGGACGCGATCAGCAGGCCCGCGCCGCCGCCGACCGCGACGAGCACGGCCAGGACGATCGGGACGATGCCCGCGCCGGTGATGGCGAGCGGCTTGGGACGGTAGCCGTTCCAGTCGTCCGGGTTGGAGTCCACCGTGGTGTCCTCGCACAGGGTGCGGCCGGAGACGGTGACCTGCTTGAGGCCTTCCGCCTTGCCGGCGTCGCCGTCGACGGCCTGGTCGCCCTCGGTCCTGCCGGACTGGTCGCCGAGCTGGTCGGTGACGGGGCATTCGACGAGCGGGGTGCCGGTGACCTTGGCGCGGTCGGTGTGGTGGCCGCCCTCGGTCACGCCCTTGAGGGTGCCGGTCACGGTCACGGATTCGCCGGGCTTGAGGACCAGGGTGTCCCAGTTGGCCGGGGTCCTGATGTCCTCGACCTTGCCCAGTCCGGCGATGGTGCCGTCGGTGAGCTTCAGGCTCTTGGCCTGGAACCATGCTCCCTCGCCGGTCGTCGGATCGACCTTGCTGGTGTTGGTGATCTTGAACGCGATCTCCAACGAGTCGCCGTCCATCTTGAGCGCCTGCTTGACGTCGTCGCGGTCGCCGAGCTTCTCGCCGGACTCCGCGTCGTACTTCTCCAGGTGCAGGCTCGGGGTCATGTCGGGCGTGCGGGTCCACACGACGTTGGATTCGAGGTCCTTGCCGTTGAAGTGCTCGGTGAACCGGTTCTCGACGCGGTCGGCGGTCTTGATGCGCTTGCACTGGATGTACGCGCGCCAGCCGTTCTCGTGGGCGGTGTCGGCCGAGACGAACTTACGGTAGGCCTCGGTGGCCTCGACGGTCACGACGCCCTGGTCGTCCGCGGACGCGGTGAACAGGTCGCCGCCGAACTTCGAGCCGTCGAAGCCGCTGCCGGCGAGCTTCGCGCCCTTGGCGGCGATGATCTCGCCGTCGCGGTACAGGTCGCGGGTCGCGTACACGGCCCACTGGCCGGTGTACTGGTCGTGCTCGACGTCGAGTTGGTCGGTGATGGACCACCGGTCGACCTGCGGGTAGGCGCGGTCGGCGGGGATCACGCTGGAATCGAGCCTGTAGAGGAACGTGCGGCCCTCGTACACGCTCTTGCCGTTGACGGAATCGCCGCCGACCTTGACGGTCACGTCCTTGGCCGGGTTGACCGGCTTGAGCGGGTTGGACACCTCGTTGGTCTCGGCCTTCGTGTCGTTGGTGACCTGGACGGCCTTGTTCCTGACGGTGTAGCCGTCCGTGACCTTGACGACCTTGTACGGCATGACGACCTGGTATTCCTGGCCGAGCAGCGTCTGGTCGATGGCCGGCTCGTTGAGCGGGTCGTGCCCGCTCGCGGAGGCGTAGGCGGCGAGGTCCTCGGGCTGCGGGTCGCCCGGGATGGTCCTGCCGGTCTTCGGCACGAACGTGTCCACGGTCTTCGCGTACACGTAGGCGACGCCGTCGCGGACCTGGACGTTGAACCTGCCGGTCACGTCCTCGCCGGACTGGTCGAGCACCTCGATGTCGGACGGGAGGATGCTCACGTACTGCTCGTCGTAGTCGTCGGTGATGCCGGCGCGCCACACGCGGTACGCGTTGTCCTTCTGCTTCAGGTCGAGCGTGACCGTGTAGTTGCCGGTGTCGCCGAGCAGCATGGTCTTGCCGTCGATGGTGACGGTCGGGTCGCCCTGCGCGGAGGACTGGGTGTCCTTCTTGCTCGGGTCGTGCTTGGGCGGGTTGTTCTCCACGATGTTGGACGGGGTGACGCTGCCGTTCAGGGTCAGCGCCCACTGGTTGCCGACCTTCACGGTCGTGGGCGCGTCCTCGCTCACGGTGCCCTCGAAGCGGACCTGGACCTGCGGGTGCGAGCCCTTCGTCCAGTGTTCCTGCACGTACTTGTCGGAGTAGGCGATGGTGAGCTCGTGGCTCGCGTCGTCCCATGCGGCCGTGTAGTCGCCCTCGACTCCCATCGGGGGGTCGGCGGTGACGAGCGGGGTGCCGGTGGCGAGGTCGGTGATCTCGAGGGTCTGCTTGTCCGGGATCAGGTACTGGTCGTACGTGTCGGTGTCACGGACGTGCACGACGTCGTAGGCCAGGTCGGCCGGCAGCTGCGGCTTCGTGGTCAGGCGGTATTCGACCCTTTGGCCCGGGTACACGACCTTGTCGTTCGCGTCCTGGTTCGCGCCGCCCTGGCTGCCTTCGGCTATGACCTTCTTCTTGACCGGCGGCACGTAGCCGCAGATGTACGGCTCGTTGGTCGGCTGGGTCTCGTCGTTGACCTTCTCGCTGCCCGAGTTGGCCAGCTTGGAGCCGTCGGGGTTCTCGCAGAACGTGAGCTCGTCGCCCGCGGCCTTGTTGAAGTCCTTGCGGACCTGGGCCGCGCCCTTGCCGTCCGCGAAGTCCACGGTGCCGGGCAGGAACAGGGTGATCTGCTTCGGGTTCTTCAGGCCGACCTGCTCCGCGAGGTAGTCGGCGTGCGCCTTGGCGGTGACCTTGGTGCCGTTGACGGTGATGTCGAAGCGGTCGGTCACGTCGCGGCCGGTGTTGATGATGTCCGCGACGCTGGACTTCGCGTCGGTGGCCGCGTCGGCCTCGTACACGCGGATCCGGCTCCTGTCGCCGGTCAGGTCGAACAGGTAGTCGGCCTTGGCGTAGTCGTCGGTCAGGGTGATGTCGTTGACCTTGGCGAGGTCGTTGGCGATGGTGCCGTTGACGACGCTGCCGACCTGGTCGCCGTCGAGGAACTTCATGGTGTCCGCGCCGGTCTTGTTGGATTCGGACGGGTCGATGACGGCCTCCCATTTGCCGTTCTCGAGGCGGATCCAGCTCTTGTCCGGGTTCGGGCTCCATTCCTTGACGGGCGGCTCGTTGGACGGGATCTCCTGGTCGTTCCACTTCTCCCAGCCGCCGTTGGTCATGGTGACCTTCTCGCCGGCCTTGAGCACGCCCTCGAGCACGCCCTCGACGGTCATGCGCACGGCGCGGTCGGCGGCGGTGTTGTAGGTCGTGTCGAGCAGGGACTTCTTGGCGCTGGCCCACACCTTCGTGCCTTCCTTGTGGATGTCGAACCGGTCGGTGGAGTCCTTGCCGTCGATGGTGACCTCGACGCTGGCCTTGTCCAGGTCGATGTACTTGGCCGCCTTGGCGAAGTCGTCGCCGATCTCGTAGGAGGTCATCTTCCTGGCGAGGTTCCCCGGGAGCTTGCCGTTGACGGTCACGGCGAACGTGTCGCGCTGCACGAACGTCTTCGTGTCGTCGGACGCCTTGTTGGTCCATGCGGGGTCGGACGACTGCGCGGCCTTGGCGGCGTCGACGCTCCACACCTTGTCGGGCTTGGGGTTGCGCACCCAGACGGGCGGTTCGTTCGTGCCGGTGGTCTCGTTGTTCCACGTCTCGGACGCCTTGTTGGTCAGTTTCCTCTGGTCGGCCGCCCAGTCGGCGTTCGGGGCCTTCCTGACGATGCCGCCGATGTACAGCTTGACCTTGCGGCCGCCGGTGCCCAGCGCGGTCCTGGTGAGGAAGACGCTCTTCGCGGTCGCGGTGGTCGTGTGCTTCGCGGTGTCGATGGCGATGTCGAAGTTCGCGGTCTCGTCCTCGCCGTCCACGTACACGCGCACCCGGTCCTTGTGGCCCCAGTCGATCCACTGGCTGCTGGCGGTCCAGTCGTCCTGGATGCTGTAGCTGGTGAACGGGTTCAGGAGATGGGCGGGGATGCGTCCGTTGACGACGGCGCCGATCGCGTCGCCGGTCACGAACGTGCGGTTGTCGCTGCCCTTGTCGTTGGTGCGCTGCGGGTCGTCGGCCTTCAGCGCCCCGTCGGGGTCGAGCACCCACACCTTGTCGGGCTTCGGGGTGACCTTGCCGACCTGTTCGCTGTTGCCGGTCTGGCAGTCCTTGCCGTCGCCCTGCCAGCATGCCTTCGAATCGTCGGGGATGTCGTAGTCGGCGCCGGTGGGCTTGGCCGCCTGGGGCACGTTGAGCGTGTACCAGCCGGACGCGGGCCTGACGACGTGCGCCTTGACGATGCGCTTGCCCGTCTGGCCGTCATCGATCGAAATCTCGGCCTGGACGGTCTTGCCGTCCTCGTCGGTCACGGTGATCTTGGACGGGTCGTCCGTTTCGGTGCCGCCGATCACGACCTGCTGCGAGCTCACGTCGATGGTGTCGTACAGCCAGAAATGCTCGGAGGCGGAGCTGTGCGCCTTGACGTGCGCGGTGTAGAGGCTGCCGGACGCGATCTGGCCGTTCGGGGCCGTGACCTGTCCGCCGGCCGCATCGGTCAACGTCTTGGAGGGCGGCGGGAGCTGCGGCGCGGACCACTGCTCGTTCGCGTCCTTGTCGCCGTTCAGGGCCACGGCGTTCTTCATCCTGCCCTGCTTGGCGAAGCTCACGTCGAACGCGAACCTGCCGGCCGGCCAGCTCTTCCAGGAGGCGTCCATGTCCTTGTAGGAGAAGGACACGTCCTGGCTCGCCTGGTTGCCTATGGTGAACTGCTTGCTGGCCTTGCGGGTGGTGCCGTCGACGCCTGTCCAACGCAGGGTGCTGGTGCCGGTCAGGTTCTCGCTGATCGGGCTGCCGTTGCGGCTGGTGGTGATCGTGTCGGCCACATTGCGCGTGTCGCCGGCCTTGGTGGTGGTGCCGTTCGCCTTGGTGGACACGCCCAGGTCGTAGTTCACGGGCGGTTCGGCCTGGTTGAGCACGATCGCGATGACCGCGACCGGCGCCTTGCCCATCTCGCGCGTGGCCAGAGCATTAATGGAGGTCACACCGTCATTAAAGCGCGATGCGGTCGTGTACTTGGCGCCCTGGTAGGTGTAGGTGTTGTTCGGGATGCCGGACGAATTGTAGGCGGCCTTCCATACGTCGGCGTTGAAGGTGCCGTTGGCGCCGGTGTAGTAGTCGCCAGCGCTGCCGGGCGTGTGGACGAAGCCGAGGCCGACGAGGCGGCACTGGGCGCTGCTCAGTCCTTCGGCCTTGGAGCGGTCCGCGCATTCCGTGTTCGCCTGGTTCAGCGCCTGGTCGATCGCCTGGTTGGACTGCGCGACGCCGAGGTTCCTCACGCCGATGCTGGCCATCGCGGCGACGGCGTTCTCGCGGGTGGGCGCGCCCCAGGAGTCCTTGTAGACCCAGCTGACCTTGCCGGTGCCGATGCCGGTGCCGCCGCCGGAGCCGGACCCGGATCCCGCGCCGCCCTCGCCGGCGTACGCCACGCACGGGGAGAGCAGCGTCGCCGCGGCGACGATGCCGGCGACCAGGGGCCTGAGCCCGCGGCGCTTCTTGTCGTTCTTTTCGGAAACCAATGTTCCCTCTCCTTTCAGGGATTCCTGTCTTGCGGGTCGCCCCGGCGGTGCCGCCGGGGCGGGACGTGGGGAACGCGTGTTCCCCCGGTCCGCCGTGGGGCGGGCCCGTCCGGGTGTTCCACGCGGGCGGGCGCCGATAACATGCGATATCGGGCGCGTCCGGTGCACGCACACCATGGAACCACCGTCCGGGGGGCGTCGGTTTGGACATCCGCCGGGGATGGGAAGGGCCCCGCGACGGATGCCGCGGGGCCCTGAAAGAGGAGAGGGGATGGGAGGGAATCAGCCGATGGGGCAGAACTGACCCGGCTTGCAGTCGTATTGGTCGCCGTTATTTTCTTCCCAACTGTAGTGGGTGCTTCCGGTGGAGCCCGAGGAAGATGCCCCGGGCGAGCCGACACTCGGTGTGGACGTGTTGCCGGAATAACCGTTGCCGGTGTAGCCGGTGTGGCCTGAACCGGACGAGGGCCATGACTGCCGCGCCTGCGCCTTCTGCGCGGCGGCAGCCGCGGCCTCCTGTTCGGCCCTGGCCTTCGCCTCCGCGTCGGCCTTCTCCTTCGCCGCCTTCGATTCGTTGACCTCCTTCACGGCCTTCGCGATGGCGTCCGCGTCGCGTTTTCTGATGGCGTCCAGCAGACTTGCGCGGGTCTTGTCGTCCGCCACCCTGCCGTCCGTCTCCTTGTACAGCGTGTTCGCGTCGTCCACGGTCTTGTCGAGTTTGGACGTTTCGACCGCGTTCACCAGCCCGTTCAGGGACTTCGTGTGGGCCTTGTACCATGATGCGTTCGCGGTGACGCCCTTCGTGGCATCCTGCACGCCGGGCCTCGAATCCGCTTTGCAGGGCACGGTCTTCGGCGTGGGCGCCTTCATGGCCTTGGACAGGACGTCAAGGGTCTTCGCGTCCTTCACGCTTTTCACGTCGGTCTTCGCCATGCTGGCGGCCTTGCCGTTCAATAGCGCGTCGTACGCGGTCGTCGCGACGCGGAGACGTTCGCTCTCGGCCGCGCAGTCCGCCCTGGCCTCGGCCATGAGGCGGTCCTCGTGCGTCCTCCAGGCGATGCCTCCCGCCGCAAGCAGCGCGAGTGCGGCGACGGTGATGACGACGATCCTTCCGCGATGCGGCTTCTTCTTTTCCGCGGGCCCGGTCGGAAGTTCGATGGTCTCGTCTTCGATGGCCTTTTCTTTCTCTGTCATTTGTTCTCCTTGTCCATAGGTTCACAGCTTATTTCAAGCCCAGGTACGTTTCGAGGGCGGCATCGACCACTTCCTGGATGCGCATGTCATGCTCGGCGGCCCAGGCCTTGAGCCGGCGTCGGGTCGAGGCGCGAAGGCTCACGCTGGTCTTCACCCAGCCCTCCGCGTCGTTCGGTTTCACGGCCCTCCGGTTTTTCGGTATCTCGGTATCCACCGATTCCGGTCTTCCGGTATCCGCCGGTTCCGTCCGGTCGCTGTCGAGCAGCGCGGTCAGGTCGCGCGGGCGGGGCGTCAGGTTCATGTTCCTCACAGGTCCTCCTCCTTGTCCTTGAGCTGTCGCATGGTCTGCTTGAGTTCGGCGGCCAGGTCGCGGTACTCGTGCAGGCGGGACCCGCGGGGACGGGTGGATTTCGCGTTGAGGATGTCCTGCCGTTTCGGGATCAGCGTCTCGAAGCACGCGATGCCCGCGTCGTCGATCCATGCCAGCGCGTCGCGCAGGGCGGTCGTGTTGGCCTCGGTGCGGCACAGGAGGATCGCGGCGGGGACGCCGCGCCGGTCGCACAGGTCCTTCACCCCGGCGGCCTGGTCGAGGTCGATGCGGCTGGGGCTCGACGGGATGACCACGAGGTCGGCGTTGTTCACCGATTCGTCCAACGCGCGCCCGTACGGGGCGGAGTCGATCAGCACCCAGTCGACGGGGTCGTCGAGACGGCCGTTGATCCCGTGCAGGTGCGCGATGTCGGCCGGCGCGGCGGACATCACGTCGAACGGCAGCGGGTCGTCCAGCTCGGCGGCCCTGTACCACCAGTCCTTCGCGTCGCCCTGCACGTCCGCGTCGGCGACGAGCACATGCTGCTCGCCCCGGGACTGGTCCACGAGGGCGCAGGCCAGGAACACGGCGCTGGTGGTCTTCATGCTGCCGCCCTTGCCCGTCGCCAACGCGATCACCATCGGCTCGCGGTTCTTCTTGTCGTTCATCGGTTTCTCCTTATCTCGGTATGTCGGTATCCGGTTTTTCGGCATTTCGGTTAGTTGGTTTTTCGGTATTGCGGTTTGTGCCGCGTCCCACGCGGATCGCGATGGGAAGCGGTCAGAAGAGGCTGCCCTGGACCAGGCCCTTCGGCACGGGTTCGGTCGGGAGGAACAGCGGATCGTCGTGCGTGTATTCGCGGCGCGAGCGTTGGCGGCGTTTGGTCCGTCGCCAGTAGTCGCGGCCATCACGGCGCATGCATTCGGCCCAGTCCGGATGTTCGGCCAGCCAGTCACGGACCCGACTCTGTGGGATCCGGTGCAGGCCGCCGTCGGCGATGTGGAGGTCACGGGCGATCAGTCGGGCGAGGGTCCAGCGGCTCGCATAGTCGAGCCCGCCGTACACGGCCTTGTCCTTCCAACCGTTGACGAGAGCGCGGCTGATGCAGTCGAGGCGCATGGGGCACGCGGCACACAGCACGCGGCCCTTGCCGCGCATCCGTTCGTCGACCAGGTCCCGGCCATCGTCGTCGGTCGTCGTGTTCCACATGCGATCCGCCATGGCCGGGTCGACTGCGGCGATTCTCGCGCAGGCCGGCATCATGTCCCGCCCGTTCATGGCCGCCGTCCTTGCGTCATCGGCGTCTTGTGGGCCTGGAGGCGTCCTATGGCGGTTTCGCCGGGATTGCGGGCGGCCCATGCCCGGGCGTATTGGATCAGCAGGCCGACGGCCTTGGGATGGCCGAGGCGCTTGTTGCGCCAGTAGACGGCGTGCAGCTGCCAGATCAGGTCCGCGTGCCCGTCGAGCTGCGGGTTGGCGAGGAGGAATTCGCTGAAGCCCGCCTCGGAACAGTCGATGCGCGTGGTCATGCCGTCGCCTCCCCTCCGGCCGTCGCGTCCTGTCCGTCCAATTCGGCCAGCGTCTCCACGGCCCAGTCGGGCAGCCATGGCGCAGCATCCGGCTCCGGCGCGGCCGCCGGAACCGCCTGCGCGTGTGCGTCGCCGTCTGTGCGGCCGGCGGCGAGGATCATGTCGTCGTTGAGTTCGTCCCAGCGTCTGGCGAGGGCCCGGCCGGTGCGGATGCGTTTGGGCCACCAATCGCCGTTCATGGCGAAGCCGATCGCGTCGACCATCACGAGGGTGGGCCATTGCGCTCCCTGGTCGACGAGCCTGCGGTACAGGCCGATGACGGCCTTGCGGTCGGCTTTGGTCGGTGAGGGCGTGGCCAGGCCGAGCATCGAGCGCTGCTCGCCGAGCGAGGCGAGGACCCGTCCGGCCGCTTCGGCGATCTCGGTGTCGTCCTCGTCGAGCTGTTCGGTTTCTGTTTTTTCGGCGGCGGTCGCCCCGCTTGCGGGGAGATGCCCCGTAGGGGCAGAGGGGAAGGAGGGCTTACTCGGAGGGTTTACCTGGAGGGTTTTATCCTTATATGGCAGCACTGCGGCATTTGCAGTGCTGGGGGTGCAGCTCTCGCAGTGCTGGAGGTGCGAGATTTGCAGTGCCGTTTCCGAATCGTTTTCCAGCCCTGCGAGATTTGCAGTGCTGGAAATCGGCTTCGTTCCAACGTTTTCCGGAGTCACGTCCTTGGATTCGCCGTTTTCCGTCACGGTCGAGGCGGCGGGGTCCACGGTATTGCCCATGGTCATGGGGTCTTGTTCCGCCGTGTGCGTCTCCTTGATCCATTCGAGGGTCGACGGGTCGGATTCGACCGCGAGGTCCCACACGATCTGGCAGTACTGGGGCAGGCGGTTCCGTCCGCCTTTGCCGAGGCGCGCGTACCGTTGGTCGCCGCGGCGGATGAATCCGCGCTCCTGGAGAGTCTTCAACGCGGTGCGCACGGTCCGTTCCGAGAGTTCGGTGACGTTGACGATGGTCGCGATCTTCGGATAGGCTGCGGTGCCGTCGTCGTCCGCGCGGTCCGCGAGGTAGACGAGCACGGCCTTCGCCGAGGCGTTGCCCACGTGGCATTTGAAGGCCCATGACAGTGCGATGTTGCTCACGGTCGGTTCTCCTCACGTTGTTGGGCGGCGCGTCGCTCGTCGGCCAATCTGGCGTGCATCTCGTCGCCGAGACGTGCCGCCCGGCACAGGGCCAGCGTCATCAGCCATGAGAACGCGACGAACACGATCAATGCGATTGCGAGCCAGTTCACGCGAGTCTCCCTTCCCTGGACGGGTGCGCCATCATCGACGCCAGGCGACGGGAATCGACGGAGCCCGGACCGTTGTGGCGGGCGAATGCCACCACGACCGGGAACGTCCAAACCGACGCGTGAAAATCCCGGTTACACTCGGGAGACACAGAGCAAGACATGCGGAAGGCTTTAGTAAGGTCGTTCATGTGTGATCACTACTCCAAGACAATGCATTGGGCGGCCACGGACCGGGATCCGGCAAGATACGGGATCCGCGGCCGCTCGGAATATTGGTTGCACCGCCCGTCCCCGACGTTCCAGCATCGGGAACGGGCGTTTTTTCTTTTAGCTGCAGAGAAAGAGAGAAAAACGAATGGGATCAGACCATCGCACCACCTCCCTCGCCGTCGACGGGCCACGCGCCGCCGCAACGGACGGCGAGGCAAAGGCAATCAAGAGCCTGCTCATCAGGGACATCAAAGACTTCGATCAAAGCGTCCCAGCAGTCGTCAGACACGACGATGGAACGATCAGGCCTACGTACATAGGCGTATGGGGACAGGACCGTCTGATAGGCGCGGCCCTCATCCAGCCAGCCCTTTGCGTAGCCGAGACGCTCATATACCACACCGGGACGAGCGGGGTCCATGCCGCACAGATACGAGAGGCTTTCGCCGAGCATGCAGCCATCATCGAAGGGATCTCGATCGTCAGGAAGCATCGGCGCGAAGGCATCGGATTGCAGATCAAGGCGTTCTGCGACTCCTGGGCGGCAGACCACGGCGCTGAACTGATACTCAGCATCCCCACCAACGAGGGCGCGCGCCTGCTCAACGAGAAAGCCGGATACACGGTCGTACCGCCCGACGGATATCTCACCATCAAGGTACTTGACGCTCAGGGACAGCCTCTTCACATTCCCTACGCCGACCAGCGGACCCAGGACAGAGGCACTAGCATGTGGGCGTACAAGCTCGTAGGGCAACGCACACAGCACTTCAAGATTGGCGTTCTCACCGCCTCCTGAAGTTCCGAAGACCATACCGTCGATGAACGTTCCCGACGGGTCGCGGGAGAAAACAAGTCTTCCGGCTTCGTCGCTCATGCCACCGGCACCGGAATCCATGGCCAGTACCC
>ENA-UOJE01003002-UOJE01003002.1-human-gut-metagenome-genome-assembly--contig:-C23-NODE-3002-length-12012-cov-8.484152_pt1 | contig 12012 bp, 9 predicted proteins | sample MGYA00242341_ERZ723888 | MGnify/ENA metagenome assembly ERZ723888 | reverse complement strand
GATACCGGATATCGACCTGGAAATGATCGAGGATTAAAAAAGGACTTCCCGACAATTTGTCGGGAAGTCCTTTTTTCACAGCGGCACTGCTTGCGGGGGCCGGTTATTCTTTTTCCGCCGCTCTTTTTTTAGCGTATTTTTTTCGCCGGGGAGCCTTTTCCGGTTCTTCCGCCGCGGCCGTCTTCTTCTTGCTGGTGTCGCTGAACAGCGGCCCGCCGCTGAGATCATAATGTCCCTTCTTGGCTTCCTCCTGCAGGCGAAGCTGATCCTGCTTATAAATCGCCCGGTCGCACAGCCAGGCGACCAGCATCAGCACCGCGGTGACCACCGGCAGCATGTGCCGGTAAAGGACGTTCCAGGTATCCAATCCCCGGTCATCGCCGCCGGAAGAAATATGCACAGGGAATTGCCGCCCTAAATCCAGCGCCAAAGGGATGAAGACCAGCGCCGTCACCCCCATCAGGATAACGCCGATGAACCGCACCCGGCGGGGCAGGAAGGAGAACAACAGCACAGCAATCAACATCGCCGCGGTGGCGATCATCAGCGGCAGCAGGTTATATTGCTTTTCCGGCTTGCCCAGATCCACAAATCCGGTGTTGTTTATATGGATGCCCCACATAGCCATACATTGAAACAAAGCGGCCAGCACCGCGGTGATCCACATGAACACCTTGCTGACGGTTGAAGCGACTCGCATGGAAAATCCTCCCGAGCATAATTTATGATATTACTGTATAAGCATACCATATTATAAGGATTTTTCAATCCCAAAATCCCTGCGGAACCTTCCGCCGCAATAAAAAGATGGCAAAACTTTTAAATACTGTTCATACACATCCATTCAAATCTGCTAAACTAAAGGAGTAAGCCAACCGTGTTGAAGGAGGATATCTCATGGCGGGAAGTAAAATCATGGTCGTTGATGACGACAGCAATATTTGTGAACTGCTGCGGCTGTATCTGGAAAAAGAGGGTTTTGATCCGGTGATTGCGGGCAACGGCGTCCGGGCGCTGGAAATGTTCGATACGGAGAAACCCGATTTGATTCTGCTGGATGTGATGATGCCCCAGTTGGATGGATGGCAGGTTTGCCGGGAAATCCGCAAAAAATCCCAGTGTCCCATTATCATGCTCACCGCCAAGGGCGAGGTGTTCGATAAGGTGCTGGGTCTGGAACTGGGGGCGGACGATTATGTGGTGAAGCCCTTTGAGGCCAAGGAGGTTATCGCCCGGGTCAAGGCGGTGCTGCGTCGCAGCGGCGCCCAGGAGCAGAAAAAGCCCAAGGAAGTCAGCTATGACGGCCTGTATATTAATATGGAAAATTATGAACTCCGGGTGCGGGGCAAGCAGATCGATACCCCGCCCAAGGAGATGGAATTGATTTATCATCTTGCCAGCAATCCCAACCGGGTCTACACCCGGGATCAGCTGCTGGATGAGGTGTGGGGCTTCGAATACTACGGCGACAGCCGCACCGTGGACGTTCATGTCAAGCGCCTGCGGGAAAAGCTGGATGGGGTGTCCGATCAGTGGACCCTGAAAACCGTATGGGGCGTGGGCTACAAATTCGAGGTCAAGGATAAAACCGCCTGACCTGCCCGGGAAGAGGAACGTGCATGTTCAAAAGTATTTTCTCCAAATATTTCACCGTGATGTCCCTGATCATCATCGTCAGCTTTGCCGCCATGGGCGGTATGCAGATGCTGTTGACCTCTCGCTATTGGGTATCCGACAAGCGGGAGCTCCTGGGGGATAACGCGGAAAAGATCGCCCAGCAGACGGCCAAGCATACGGTGCCGTCCGCTGAAAACAGCAACAGCTATCTCATTGTTTCGGATACGCTGGTGCCGCTGATCCGGGAGCGGGCGTCGGCCAGCGGCTCCAGCGTGCTGCTGGTTTCTCCGCCGAGCCAGGAGGGAGGAGAAGTGATCCTCTGTTCGGAGGCCTCCGCCTGCAGCCATGTGGGGATGCGGATTCCCGCTTCTGTGTTTACGGAGTTTAAGGGGAATGATTATTTCAGCGTGGGCACCCTGGGCGGGATCTATTCCTCCCGCCAATATACCGCCGGCACGCCCATCTATGTGTCGGACAGCGCCGAGCCAATCGGCTATGTTTTTGTTTCCGCTTCCGCCAGCGGCGTCAACGATACCCTGCGGAACAACCTGCAGGTGTTTTTCCTCTCCGCTCTCGGCGTGCTGACCTTGACTTTCATCGCCATCTATGCCATGACCTATCGGCTGGTTCGCCCGCTGCGGCAGATGGTTACCGCCGTGCGCAGCTTTGCCGGCGGCGACTTCAGCGCCCGGGTGCCGGTTTCCGGCAAGGACGAGGTGGCGGAACTGGCGACCTCCCTGAACAATATGGCGGTTTCCCTCTCCTCCACCGAGGGGATGCACCGCAGTTTTGTGGCGAATGTTTCCCATGAACTGAAAACCCCGATGACCACCATTGCCGGCTTTATCGATGGGATCTTGGACGGGACCATACCGGATGAAAAGCGGGATTATTATCTGAAAATCGTGTCCGATGAGGTTAAGCGTCTTTCCCGGCTGGTAAAATCCATGCTGGATCTGTCTCGAATCGACAGCGGCGCCCTGAAACTCAATCCTGTGCGGTTTGATCTGACGGAGGTCACCTGCAGTGTGCTGGTGTCCTTTGAGCGGCGACTGGAGGAAAAGAACATCACGGTCACCGGTCTGGAGAACTGCGGCCGGGCGGATGTCAACGGCGATTATGATCTTATCGGCCAGGTAGTGTATAACCTGCTGGACAATGCCATTAAATTTATCAATCCCGGCGGCGTTCTGACCATCCGCACGGAAAAAAGGGAAGGCCGGGTCTACTGCAGCGTACGCAATACCGGACTGGGGATTTCCGCCCAGGAAATGCCGAGGATTTTCGAACGCTTTTATAAAAGCGATAAATCCCGCAGCCTGGATAAAAACGGCGTGGGACTGGGACTCTACATCGTCAAGAGCGTCATCAATCTGCATCATGGAGAGATTTATGTGCGCAGCGTGGAAGGCGAATACTGTGAGTTCACCTTCTGGCTGCCCGACGCGGATCTGCCGCTGCCGGGCGGCAGATCCCATGAAAAGGAAAAAAACAAGCAGGATAAGAATGAAAAAAGCGATAAATCTGCTTAGTTTATGAAAAGTCTCGATTTTCTTCAACAAATGGACACAATTGTCTTGTACAATGAATGTCGGTATTCCATGATCCTATCGAAAGGTGTGATGAACCATGTCCGACTGGTTTGACAATAAAGACGATAATATGAACGGAGCAACTCCGCCGATTTCCGATCCGCCGGTGGCCGGACAGAGCGCGGAGGAACCGCCGGTACCCCTTTCCGGCGCTGCCGATCATCCTGCCCCGGAAACTGCCGCTGATGCCGCCACGACTCAAAACGCTTATCAATCCCAGCCGGGCGGCTATTACTCGCAGGGCGGCTATGATCCTTACGGATGGCAGCAATACCAGCCGCCGGGACAGGTTCCGCCTCCGCAGCCGCCGAAAAAGAAAAAAAGCGCGGCAGGCGTGCTGATCGCTCTGCTGGCGGTGGTCTGCGCCGGCACCATCATCACCTTGTCCGTCCTGCTGGCGGTGGCGCTGAACGATAATAAACCGCCGGTTGATTCTTCCTCATCCAACCCTGTTTCCAATTCTTCGGGCGGCGTGCTGCCGCCGCGGGAGCCGGATGAAAACGCTCCGTCTTTGAATATCAAGGAACCGGCTGAAGACGCTGAAGGACTCACTACCAGCCAGATTTATCAAAAAAACAAGGATTCCACCGTGGTCCTCACCATGTATATGAAGCAGAACACCTTTGCCGGGGAAGAAGAAACTCTTGTGGGCGAGGCCAGCGGCATCGTTATGACGGCGGACGGGTATATCATCACCAATCGCCATTGTGTCATTAACGAGAATGCGGGGGATGTCCCCTATACCCGGATTGAAGTCACGCTATATAACGGAACCGTATATGAAAGCGCGGAGATTATCGGTTCGGACAAATACACCGATCTGGCGGTGATTCGAATCGCTGCTACGGATCTGCAGCCGGCAGAGTTCGGTGATTCCTCTTTGGTATCGCCGGGAGACCGGGTGGTGGCCATCGGCAACGCCGGAGGTCTGCGCTGGACCATTACCCAGGGCATCCTCTCCGGCTCCGGACGGAATGTATATGAGGATTCCGATTACGCTATCAAATGTCTGCAGGTGGACGCGGCTATCAATCCCGGCAACTCCGGCGGTCCTTTGTTCAACACCTTGGGTCAGGTCATTGGCATCAACTCTGCCAAAGCCAATGGGGAGAACTATGAGAACCTGGGATTCGCCATCCCCATCAATGAGGCGAAGGCTGTTATTGACGATTTGACAAAATACAGCTACGCCACCGGCCGGGTCATGCTGTCCGTTACCGGCACGCCTTTCTCACGAACCGGCTATGACAGCGGCTTCCAGATCGTCAGCATCAACTCTGATTCGGTTTTTGTGGGCACGCAGGTTCAAGTGGGAGATATCATCACCCATATCGCCGGTGTACGGGTAAAAAACGCTGCCGAACTCAGCGCCGAATTGTCCAAGCACAAGGTGGGCGAAGAGGTGGAAATCACCCTCAACCGAATCGACAGCCGTACCCGCCGCGAAACCACTTTTACTGTCAAGGTGACGCTGGTAGAAGCCCGGGGAAATTAAACATCAACCATGCAGAGGAGCCGGTGGTTTTTCACCGACTCCTTTCCGTTTAATATTTTCACTATTGACATCGAGGAGTTTCCTCTGATTTTGCCGGGAGTTGGTATACTGGTTTCGTGTTATTTTATTTACCCAGCTCCAGGGGATAGATTAATGGTATTAGGATGTGAGAAACGATTGGGAGCAAAGGTATTAATCCTTTTTAACTATTTTCAGTCTGCAGGAGAACAAGATGGCAAGTCCGGCCCATATTCACAGTCATTTTAGAGGGAAAAGAACGCTTGTTTTTCAACTTTTCAACGAAGTTATTCACATCCATTGACAAACAGAATATCTCTTGATAAAATATAAAAGTTTGGGTACAGTCTTTTTGTTTTGTCGACCATTTCTGAAATTTTTCGATTAAGGAGCAGGCTATATGGCACAATATGATGTGATCATCGTGGGCGCCGGGCCCGCGGGCATCTTTACCGCCTTGGAGCTCAAAAGGAAGGCGCCGGGTAAATCCGTGCTGCTGGTGGATGAAGGGCTCACCATCGACAGGAGAAGCTGTCCGGCACGGAAAACCGGCCGCTGCGTTCATTGCCAGCCCTGCAATATCATGAGCGGCTGGTCCGGCGCCGGCGCGTTTTCCGATGGCAAGCTCTCTTTGTCGGAAGAGGTAGGCGGCAACATTGTGGAATACATGTCCAGGGATGAAGCCCGGGAGCTGATTGCCTACGCAGATTCCATCTACACCTCCTTCGGCGCGCCGGAAAAGGTGCACGGCCTCAATGATAAGCGGGTGGAGGAGATTGACTATGAATGCAGCCGTCATAACATCCATCTGATTCATTGTCCTGTGCGCCATATGGGCACCGAATACAGCTTTGAGACTCTGCGGAATATGTACCACTGGCTGGTAGCGCAGCCGGGATTCGAGTTCCGGGAATTGACCCGGGCGGACAGTCTGCAGATTGAAAACGGCCGGGTCACCGGGGTGACGCTGATAACCCGCGGGCAGGAGCCGGAAACTGTGTCCGCAGGCTGCGTGGTGGCCGCTCCCGGCCGCGGAGGCGCAGATTGGCTTAATCGGGTGGCTAGAGAAAACGGCATTGATACCCGCAACAACGAGGTGGACATCGGCGTGCGGGTGGAGGTGCCCAATGCGGTGATGGATCATCTCACCAAGGCGCTGTATGAGGCGAAGATGGTCTATTACAGCGATACCTTTGAAAACAAAGTCCGTACGTTTTGTATGAATCCTGGCGGTATCGTCAGCGAAGAGCATTACGAGGGTGGCATTGCTGTGGTCAACGGCCATTCCTATGCAGAGGAAGAGCGCCGCACGGGCAACACCAATTTTGCCATGCTGGTTTCTTCCCGCTTCACCGAACCTTTCAACCGCCCCATTGAATACGGCCGTTACATCGCCCAGCTGGGCAATATGCTCACCGGTGGCGGTATTATGGTGCAGCGGCTGGGGGATCTGCTTCAGGGCCGGCGGACGGATGCCGACCGGTTGGCCCGTTCCACCACGGTCCCCACCCTGAAAACCGCGGTGCCGGGAGATCTCTCCTTTGTGCTGCCGCACCGCCATCTTACCAGCCTGATTGAGGCCATGAAGGCTTTCGACAAGGTGGCGCCTGGCCTCTACTCCAAAAACACGCTGCTTTATGGCGTGGAGGTAAAATTTTATTCCTCCAAAGTAGCGGTGGACAGTCATTTTCGTACCGCTGTTCAGGGACTGTATGCCATCGGGGACGGCGCAGGTATCACCCGAGGTCTGATGCAGGCTAGTGTTACCGGCGTGGTGGTAGCGAGAGATATCGCCTGCGTTTAATTGAGAACATGCCTATAAAAATACGATATGCACCGGGGAAGGACAAAGTCCTTCCCCGGTGTTTTTTACAAAAACGTGATTCAGTTAGTAAGCAGAACGCATTTTTCAAGCCGCTTGATGAATATTACTACATAAAATCCGATTTATATAGATATAATAAATAGATTAAACTTTCAATTTTAATATTCTGATGGTTTTAATATTAGAAAATATTGTAAAAATTCTAAATATCTGTTATGCTGTTAGCGACCTGTGGATAACGGTCTGCACAAACCAGCTGATGAGTTTGTGAAAAAAAGAGCAGGAGGATAAAAATGTCAAGAAAAACAAAGTTCTGGAAACGCAGTCTCACGGTGACCACGGTTGCTCTGCTTAGCCTGCAAGTTACTTTGTGGCAGGGTTCTGCCGCCGCGGAGAATGTTGCTCCGGTGGAAATTGTCTCCATGCGGGAGGAAGGGGTCAAATATTTCGACAAGGGAAACGGCCATTACACTGCTGCGTTGTATGGTACCCCCGTGCATTACCAGGAAAATGGAGAGTGGAAGGAAATTGACAACACCCTGCAGACGGTACAGCTGTCTGGGAATCTGCTCGCTGCGGCGCCTCAGGCCATGGCCGCGCAGCAAATGGGAAATACGGTTTCCTACTTGAAAAATACTGCCAATGATTTTGATGTATGGCTGCCCTCGGCTGTTTCCGGCGATGCCCCCTTTATGATCTCCTATAAAGGCCACACGCTGCGGTTCTTAATGACCAATACCGCTGTGCGCACCGCAGCCGTAGCACCCGCGGAAGAGGCAGCGCCTGCGTCAGCGGATGATGCCGAATTGGATGCTTTGACGCAGGTGACCACCGGCGCTTCTGCCACTTATGAGAATGTGCGCGGGAACACGGATCTGGTCTGCAATCTGCATGCAAAGAGACTGGAAGAAAAGTTGGTTCTCAGCCAGCCTACGGACGGCGGTACTTATCAGTATCGGCTCTATTATACCGGCCTTACAGCCACCCTCCGGGAGGACAATGCCGTTGTATTCACCGATACCGAGACGGAGGAAGAGATATTCTGTCTGGTTTCACCTTATATGGTGGATGCCCAGGATGATTTCAGCGGCGCGGTGGATGTCGCATTGACCCCCACTGCGGACGGCTGTATCTATGCCGTCACTCCGGAAGCGGAATGGCTGCAGGACGATGAGCGGGCGTATCCTGTTACCCTCAGCACCAGCTATCAGGCTACGACTGCCCGGGATGCCAATTCTATCGCTGATACCACCGTCCACTCCGGCAGCCCCAACGCCAATTTTTATACGCTGGACCGACTCTATGTGGGTTCCTATGTCAGCGGCGGCAATGCCTATGAGCATCGGACCTTTATTCGCTTCACCATGCCTTCCGCCGTCAGCTCCAGTGATGTGATTGAGAACGCTTACATGTATATGACCTATTACCCCAGCTATCAGAGCGGCGACAATAATACCTACCGGGCCTATGCTGCTAGCTGGAATTTCGATTCGTCCACCCTCACCTGGAACACCCAGGCTTCCCCGGCGTACGGCACCGCCGCGCCAGGCTCTGTTGTAGCCCATACCACCGATTCCTCCTCTACCGTTCACGCTTATAATGTCACCAATCTGGTTACCAATTGGATTACCTACGGCTATGCCAACTACGGTATTGTGATCAAACCCACGAGTGTGGATACCCAAAAGACTAACCGCACTTGTTATGTCAGCAGCGACAGCGGCTCAACAAACAAGCGCCCCTATGTGACAATCAACTACCATCACGCTTAATTCCATTTTTTCGAGATTATTCTTCCATATATGCAAAAACAGCGTCTCTCCATTGCGGAGGGACGCTGTTTTTTTCCGTTTTTTCCATTATTCCCATTTCCATTTGTGGGGAAATATGGTATACTGAGGCTTGCATTCGCCGTGGGGACAGGCCGGTTTTATTCCATATCCGTTTTGAAGCGGCGGGCAATATCCGTGGAAAGAAGGATCACCATGGCACAGTCCATGATCGCCCAGGCCAAACGCCTGGTTGTCAAGGTGGGAACCTCCACCCTTACATATGAGAACGGCCGGCTCAACATCCGCCGGATCGAAGCTCTGGTAAAAGTTCTATCCGATATACGCAATTCCGGCCGGGAGATACTGCTGGTTTCTTCCGGCGCCATCGGCGTGGGCGCCGGACATCTGGGCCTCAAGGAGCGCCCGCGGGATGTGGAGGGCAAACAGGCTGCGGCAGCGGTGGGGCAGTGTGAACTGATGTATACCTACGATAAGCTGTTTGCGGAATACGGCTATGTTACCGCACAGGTCCTGCTGACCCGGGATGTGGTGGAGGAGGATATCCGCAAGCGGAACGCGGTGAATACCCTGTGCCGGCTGTTGGAATACGGCGCGGTGCCCATTATCAATGAAAACGACACGGTAGCTGTGGAGGAAATCGAGTTTGGCGACAACGACACCCTGTCCGCTATTGTGGCGGACCTGGTGGGAGCGCAGGGATTGGTGCTGCTTACAGATATCGATGGATTTTATGATGCCGACCCCCGGGTGAATCCTGCCGCTAAGCGGATTCCTCTGGTGACGGCCATTGACGATCAGCTGCTTTCCCTGGCGGGCGGTGCAGGTTCGCGGCGGGGTACCGGCGGCATGCTGGCCAAACTTCACGCCGCCCAGATCGCTCTGGCGGCGGGAATCCCTACGGTGGTGATGGATGGATCACGCCCGGAAAAGCTGTACAATCTGTTGGACGGTGAACCGCAGGGGACCTTGTTTCTGCCGTCCGGCACAGAATAATCATCGTAACTGAGAGAAGGGAGCGTCTGAACGATGCAGGAACTCAAAGAGATGGGAATGCTGGCGCGCCAGGCCGCCCGGATGCTGGCCACTGCCGGCGAGGCAAAAAAAAATGCCGCCCTGGAGGCGATTGCCGCCGCTTTGGAGGCCCATATCCCGGCTATTCTGAAAGCCAATGGGATGGATGTGGAAGCCGCCGCGGCCGCAGGTACGCCGCAGGCGATGTTGGATCGGCTATCCCTTTCCGAGGCCCGCATCAAGGGCATGGCGGACGGGGTGCGAGACGTGATGGCACTGACGGATCCGGTAGGGGAAACCGTAGAAGGCTTCCGCCGTCCTAACGGCCTGCGCATTCAGAAGGTCCGGGTGCCTATGGGGGTTATCGGTATTATCTATGAGGCCCGTCCCAATGTCACCTCCGATGCTGCCGCCCTTTGTCTCAAGGCGGGCAACGCCGTGATTCTGCGAGGCGGCAGGGAAGCGATCCGTTCCAATACAGCGGTGGCCGAGGCTATTCGGGAGGGACTCATTCAGGGCGGTTTGCCCGCGGATGCGGTGCAGCTGGTGACGGATACCTCCCGGGAAACCGCCACTGCCATGATGCGGATGAACGGAATGATCGATGTGCTGATTCCCCGAGGCGGAGCGGGGCTGATTCGTTCGGTGGTGGAGAATGCCACCGTACCGGTAATCGAAACCGGCACCGGCAATTGCCACGTCTATGTGGATAAAGACGCGGATATTGCCATGGCGGCGGCCATTGCCGTTAATGCCAAAACCTCCCGGCCCTCCGTCTGCAATGCGGCGGAAACGCTGCTGGTGCATCAAGATATTGCCCCCCGGGCGCTGCCGGTAATTGCGGCGGGGTTAAGGGAAAAGAATGTGACCCTGCGCTGCTGCGGCCGTTCGGCCGCCATTCTGGCGGGAATCCCCTGTGAAAAAGCGGAGGAACAGGATTGGGAAACCGAATATCTGGACTATATCATGGCTGTGAGGGTGGTGGATTCCCTGGAGGAAGCGGTGGCGCATATCGCCGCTTACGGCACCGGACACAGTGAATGTATCGTCACCGACAGCTATGCGGCGGCAGAGCAGTTTACCGCGCAGGTGGATGCGGCGGCGGTTTATGTCAATGCCTCCACGCGGTTTACCGACGGCGGTGAATTCGGCATGGGCGCGGAAATCGGTATTTCCACTCAGAAGCTTCATGCACGGGGACCGATGGGTCTGCGGGAGCTGACTACTGTGAAATATATTATTCGCGGCGACGGTCAGATCCGCTGAGGGACTATCTGCACATAGGAGGACGAATATGGGCGAGTGGAAAAAGGTGGAGGATCTGGTGGAACGGCCGGGTCAGCCGGAACAGGAAGAGGTTTCGCTGACGCAAGAGGAGACGGCGATCCAACCGGGCATAGAGTTACCGACGGAACCGGAGATCGCCCCCACCGATGAGGCAGAGGCTGCGCAGGAGACGGAAAGCGCGGAAGCAGTGCTGGCGGTGCCGGAGACAAAAGAGACCGGGCTGCAGTGGGCCAAGGCTGAAAATACGGAACCTGAGGATAATGAACGGGCGAAAACGGTGATCCGCGCGTCCGGTCGGTACACCAAACGGGGCAGAAGGCGAGGCCGCCAGCGTTTTGCCGCTCCTCTGGGACTGCTGGTGCTGTTGCTGGCCGCCACCGGCGTGGTGGCCCTGGTAATCTTTGGCGTACAGGCAATCCAGCGTTCCCAGGACGATACCGCCCTGCGGGAAGAACTGATGGATTTTCTGAATCCTGTTACCCAGTATATCCCTGATCCCTTTACGGATATCAACGATGATCCTCAGGACGCTTTGATGCTGGCGGCTATCTGGAAGCTTACCGATGCAGAACGGATTCGTCAGATCCGGGAAAAGGATGACAATTCTATTTACCAGATTGATGACGATGGCTTTATGCAGATCCCTCTTCAGGCCATCACCGATTCCTATGCTTCCCTGTACGGGGAGGATGCGGTACCGCAGTTGAAAAGTATCGGTGAGCCGGACACCATCATGTATTATGAATACGATGCGTCGGCCAAAATTTACCGGGTACCCTTCAGCGCTTCCAACTCTGCTTATACTCCGGTTCTGGATACGCTGAAAAAGAAGGGGGACCAGTACACCCTGCGGATAGGGTATGTGTCGGCGGAAAACATCGGCATCGATGAAAAGGGAAATCTTGTGGATCCTACGCCGGATCAGGCGGACTTCTTCCAGATATTTTATGTGCAGAAAGCAGGCGACGGCTGGAGGCTCACCGGCGTGGAGGATACCTCCCGCTGACTGTGTTTATCAATAATCAAAGAAGGGCCGCTATTTCCATAGCGTCCCTTCTTTTAATGAGCGAATTACCTGTATGGGTTCCCTGTGGATTCCGTATCGGATGCGGGAGCCTGGTTTCCGGCAGCGCTGTCGTTGGAAATTACGCCTAAAAATCCCGTGATTAGTCTCGCCGTCATGAGGATGACACTGAAATACCAGAGGAAGGTTTTCGTGACAAAATCCAAGGAGGAGCCGCCAAGCAGATGGACGGCAAACAAGAGCGAACCGCTGAGTAGAAGGAACCCACCGAAAATGGTTTTTTCATGACATACGCTCCTTTTCGTTCATAGATTTGGACTTTCAGAATATATGAAGAAACATTTTAGCCG
>ENA-UOJE01003001-UOJE01003001.1-human-gut-metagenome-genome-assembly--contig:-C23-NODE-3001-length-12018-cov-7.440609_pt1 | contig 12018 bp, 4 predicted proteins | sample MGYA00242341_ERZ723888 | MGnify/ENA metagenome assembly ERZ723888 | reverse complement strand
TCGTGGCCAACTATCCGGTGGTCATCGGCGCGAACATGCCCGAACTGCGCGAGGACGGCATCCGCTACATGCACCCGTACTTCAACCTCGCCAACCACGAGCTCATGGTCGACCGCATCGTCGAGGAGTTCGCCTGGGCGAACGTGAGCCGCGAGGAGGCCGAGACCGCGGTCAAGGCCGCGTACGCCGAGGACAAGATCTTCAAGAACGACGTGCAGGAGGAAGGTTTCAAGGCGCTCGCCTACATGAAGGAGCACAACTGCCGGGGCATCGTGCTCGCCGGACGCCCGTACCACATCGACCCCGAGGTCAACCACGGCATCCCCGAGACGATCTGCGCGCTCGGCATGGTCGTGCTCTCGGAGGATTCGATCTGCGAACTGCAGCCGGGGGAGAACCTGCATCTGAGCGACTACCTGTCGGAAGGCGAGGAGGACCCGCGCAAGAAGAACGCGAACGGCTTCCGCCACGTCGGCGACCGCAAGGTGACCGTCTCCCGCATGCCGCTGCGCGTCACCAACCAGTGGGCCTACCATTCTCGGCTCTACGCGGCGGCGCATTTCGTGGCGTCCTACCCGGGTCTCGAACTCGTGCAGCTCAACTCCTTCGGCTGCGGCCTCGACGCCATCACCACCGACCAGGTGGCCGAGATCCTCGCCGACAAGGCCGACGTGTACACGCTGCTCAAGATCGACGAGGTGAGCAACCTCGGAGCGGCGAAGATCCGCCTGCGTTCGCTCAAGGCCGCCGTCGAGGAGCGCGAGGCCAACAAGCGGCGTCTGGCCGCACAGGCCCAGTCCCAATCCCGCCAGCAGGTGCTGCCGAACAAGCAGGACCAACCGGTCGGCCCCAGTGCGGCCGAGCTTGCGGCGCAGCGTCAGGCCAAGGAGGAGCTCGCGGCCGCCGAGGTGCAGCTCAAGGCCGCCCAGGACCAGCTCGCCGCCGCGCAGGCCGCCGTCGAGGCCGCGGAGAAGCAGAAGAACGCCGCCGAGCAGCCGGCCCCGCATTCCACGGGCTTCCGCAAGACCGGATCCGAGGCGCCCACGCCCGGCCGTCAGGTCATGCTCGACACGGTGATGAAGAGCAACCCGCAGCTCACCAAGGCCGTCAAGGACGCCTCCCACCGCGCGGCGCAGGCCGAGTCGCGGCTCGCCGCCACCTCGCCGAACGGCAAGTCCGCGAGGAAGACCGCCAAGAAATCCGGCCACAACACCGCGACCATGTCGAAGTACGCCAACAAGGTGCCGTTCGGCAAGTCGATGAAGAAGGACTACACGATCGTCGGCCCCCAGATGAGCCCGATCCACATGTCGCTGGTCGAGTCGGTCATCCGCTCCGGCGGATACAAGTTCGACATCCTCAAGACCGCGAGCCGCGAGGACGTCGAACTCGGCCTCAAGTATGTCAACAACGACGCCTGCTACCCGGCGATCATGGTCATCGGCCAGCTCGTCGACGCCATCGTCAAGGGCAAGTACGATCCCGACCATGTGGCGCTCGCCATCACGCAGACCGGCGGCATGTGCCGCGCGACGAACTACTTCGGCCTGATCCGCAAGGCGCTGATCGACGCCGGCTACCCGCAGGTGCCGGTCATCGCGCTGTCCACGCAGGGCTTCGAGGACAACCCGGGCTTCAAGGCCACGCCCACGCTGCTGCACCGCGCCATCAAGGCGCTGGTCGTCGGCGACCTGCTGCTCAAATGCCTGATGCGCGTGCGCCCGTACGAGGTCGAGAAGGGCAGCTCCGACAAGCTGTACCAGATGTGGGACACCATCGTGCGCGAGACCATCGAACACCACGGCTTCTCCGATACCGCTAAGAAGAAGATCGGCAAGCATTACCTGCCGTACCAGACGCTGCTCAAGGAGATCGTCAAATCGTTCGACGCACTGCCGCTGCGCGACATCCCGCGCAAGGTGCGCGTCGGCGTCGTCGGCGAGATCCTCGTCAAGTACCATCCCGACGCGAACAACCACGTGGTCGACGTCATCGAATCGCAGGATTGCGAGGCCGTGGTCCCCGGCATCATGGAGTTCATGACCACGCGTCCGTACATCACCGACTGGAACGAGAAGAACCTCGGCATGGGCGGCAACAAGAAGCTGTACTCGCTCATGCGCTGGGGTCTCGACCGTTACCTCAACCCGGTGCGCGCGGCCATCGATCTGGCGCATGGCAAGTTCAGCCAGGACCTGCCGATGCCCGAGCTGGTCAAGAAGGCCTCCGAGGTGACCTCGGTGGGCGTGCAGGCCGGCGAGGGGTGGCTGCTGACCGCCGAGATCCTGGAGCTCATCGAGTCTGGCTGCCCGAATGTGATCTGCGCCCAGCCGTTCGCCTGCCTGCCCAACCATGTGACCGGCCGCGGCATGTTCGGCAAGATTCGCCGTCTGCACCCGGACGCGAACATCGTTTCCATCGACTATGATCCCGGCGCCTCACAGGCCAATCAGCTCAACCGCATCAAGCTGATGATCGCCGCGGCGAAGAAGAACCACCAGAAGCTGACCGCGGCCGACTGACGGATCAGCCTCGGCCCGGCGATCAGCCGACCAGGGTCGCCGCGTAGGCGTACAGCCTCTTCCATGGCAGGGTCGACACGTCTATCTTGTCGGCCTTGCTCTGAACCCTCTCGCGGTAGCGTTCCGTGCACAGCGCCGTCTTCACATTGGCTTTCACATCGGCGAGCGGCGCCTTGCCCTCGACCCCGTCCACGGTCCAGTCGTGCGCGTCGTAAAACTCCTGCACCTCGGTCTCGCTCGGGTTCATGCCCGGTTTCGTGGCGTCGTCGACGTAGTCGTTCTTCAGCGCGGTCATCTCGTAGTCGATGTATGAGGCGATGTCGTATTCGCTGCGTCCGTAGATGACCTGCCCCGCTTCACGTTTCTGCCGGTTGTTCGCGTTGAGGGTTTCCATGCGCTTGACGATGCCGGTGTACGAGTCGTCGTCGACCGGCCCGTACGAGACTGCGATCAGGTACGCCGCGTGACGGAAGCGCAGCGTGTCGATAGTCTGTTTCGTCAGCCATTCGACCGGCTTCTCGCCGCCGTATGAGGCGGTCCAGTCGGCGTCCCGGGCGTTGAGGTTGACGTCGTGCTTCTGCTTGAAATAGCTGACAGCGGCGGTGCGCTGCGACGACCACGCCTGGGTGAATTCGGCCTGCGTGATGGTGGTGTCGCCGAAGGAGAATTTCGGGAAGGCCTGCGTCGCGTTGGCTTGCGCGTCGTCCGTCTTTGACGAGTCGGGGCTCGCCGTGAGCGAACGGACGAGAAAGACGGTGCCGACGATGGCCGCAATCAGCAGGATGGCCGCGACGACGATGATCGCGCGGGTTCTCGTATTGGTTTTCGTCCCCATCTTCGCGGCGTCACGGCCGCTCCCGTCCGTTGCCTTGCTGGGAGAGCCTGATCCGCATTTTCGTGACTGCTTCATGCCGTCATGATACGCGGCGGACATGATTGCGGGGTGTCGCCCGCAATGCGCAGGAACGCCCCCACAATCATGTCCGTCGGTCGTCGCCTTGGATTCCGGTTATTCCTGGAATACGTCCGGATGCTTCGGATCGCCGGGCTCGTCGGCCAACAGGCCCTCCAATCCCAGGAACTCCTTCCAGAATTCGAGCGGCTGGCCATACGGCGCCGATTGCGCGCCGCGCGCCTGCAGGTTCGCCTTCGCCTCGAACACGTCCTCTTCGCGGATATCCTCGAAGTAGCTTTCCAGCCGCTCCCTGTTCTCCGGCACGTAGAACAGGGACGCGATGATCTCCGTCAGCCGCTCGGCGCGCTCGATCGGCAGCGAATCCCAATGCCGCAGCTCGATGAAGTTCTTCATACGCACGTCGTTGAAATGCGTGGAGATGATGTGGTTGATCTCGTACGGGTTGAGCTCGCGGTCGGGATACACCTCTCCGGCGTTCTCATAGAATGCCGGGTGATGCAGCTCCTTGCCGCTCAGGCCCTTGGCCTCCGGCGTATGCGTCAGATCGGCGAACATCAGCGGCGTGGACAGCACGTCGATGGCGTACTCCTCCCAGCCGAACCGCTTGTCGAACAGTCCGGGAATCACGTTCGAGCGCTGGGGGTCGAGATAGTCCCACATGCGCTGGCGTAGCAGGGGCCACGGGTTCGGCGCGCCCTCGAAATACGGCGTATTGCGGAAGTACCAGGCGAGGATCGGCCCGATGATGGTGCCCAGACGCAGCTTGTCGATGGAATCCTGCTCGTCGACGTAGTCGATGCTCACCTGCGTGGAGGCCGAGCACCGCATCATGCACGGGCCGAACTGGCCTACCCGCCCCAGGTAGTGGGTCATGGCGTCGTAACGGTCCTTCGGGTTGACCTTGACGTCGGCGAAGCCCGACTTGGGCTGGTAGCCGTAATTGACCAGACGGAAGCCCAACTCGTCCAGCACGGGATCGATGTCACGCCGGAAGGAACGATACAGCGTCAGCAGTTCCTGCGGCGTCTTGAGGATGCCCAGCGAGCACTCCACCTGACCGCCGGGCTCCAGCGACACGGCGATGCCTTCGCGCCCGAGTCCGACCAGATGGCCGTTCTCCCAGTACTCCTTCTCCTTGTCATAGTACGGCGCGATGCGCTTGAGCAGCGTTTCGACGCCGTTCTCCTCGTAGTAGCTGACGGCGGTGTCGTCGCCGTTGTGCACCGGAAGATGTTCGATCTCCACGCCGAAACCGCCCGTGCCGCGTTTGGAACGGCCTTCCTCGAAGAATCGCAGCAGACTGTCGATGAGCAGATGCGCGTAACTGATTCTCGGTGTCGTCATGGGGCATATCGTACCTGTAGATTCCATCGGCCACGGCGGTGCCGTTATACAAAGAATCGATAGCTGGTTTGCGTCCGAATGCTGGACATTGCGACCGATTTCCCGGGTTCCGTTCAGGGGGTACAAGGGTGACGTTATGACAGTTAACGAAATGCCGAATACGCCATACCCCCATTGCCGTAGCCTATGGGTACCGCTATACTTGTGAACTTGTAAAGTCTCTTTACATATTGGTGGTGTGGCGAGTCCGTGAATGACCCCGGAAGGGGGCATCGTCATGGATGACCGGATCGCCGACATGTCCCCCCGCAACGAGGAGGGGAACGGAGACTCTCCAATAACAGTAAGGACAACGATGAAACCTCATGTAGGATCACGGATGATCGCAGCATCGGTTGCTTTGGGGACGGCGTTCGCGTTGATCGCGCCGTCTTCGGCGCTCGCGGGCGATGCGACGCCAGCGGCGGCGTCGACCGGAACGACATATTACGTGTCATCGACGCATGGCGATGACGGCAACGCCGGCACCGATCAGAACCATCCCTGGAAGACGCTGGACAAGGTCAACGCCATCGCGACCGACCTTAAGCCGGGCGACTCCGTGCTGCTGGAGCGTGGCTCCACGTTCCAGGACCAGTATCTGCACATCAAGGACACGTCGGGAACCGCCGACGCGCCCATCACCATCGCCGATTACGGCGACGCCTCCGCCAAGCCGGTCATCGCGGCGAACGGCGTCAAGGGCAGCCGGTGGTACCAGAACTACCGTGCGTCGGTCGGCAACCACCAGAACAAGGGCACCGTCTCCTCGGCCATCCTGCTCAAGGACGTGTCGTACATCACGGTGAAGAACCTGGAGATCACCAATGACGACCCCGACGTCTACGACCCGATCGACACGTGGAAGTGGACCGACACGGCCGATTCGGATGGCACCAAGCTCGACCGCTCGGCCGACCGCATGGACCGCACCGGCGTGGCCGGCATCGCGGAGAACGGCACAACGATGAGCCATGTCACGCTTGAGGGCCTGAACATCCACGACGTGGACGGCAACATCTACAACAAGCACATGGCCAACGGCGGCATCTACTTCATGGCTCACTACGCCCGCGAGAACAAGAGCGCCGCGGACAACACGTGGCTGCAGAACCACATCTCGCGCTTCGACCACATCACCATCAAGAACAACATCGTCAAGGACGTGGACCGCTGGGGCATCGCCGTGGGCTACACCGCGTACCTCAACTTCATCGACGCGACGTGGGGCGACGGCAGCATCGACGACGACCTGATCGCCAAGTACGGCCAGACCAACGTGACCATCGAAAACAACTACGTCAAGGGTGCGGGCGGCGACGCCATCACCCTCATGTACTGCGACCGTCCGGTCATCCAGTACAACGTGGGCGACAGCGTCTCGAAGCACATGAACGACGTCGACTACCCGCATGACCGCGAGCACGGCGGCAGGTACGGCGGCTGGGTCGCGGCGGGCATCTGGCCCTGGCGCTGCAAGGACCCGATCTTCCAGTACAACGAGATGTACAACAACCTCAACTCCGAACACGGCAACGGCGACGGCCAGGCGTGGGACGCCGATTACGGCGACGGCACGCTGTACCAGTACAACTACTCGTACGGCAACTCGTTCGCCTCGCTGATGATCTGCAACCAGTACGCCATCAACACGACGTTCCGCTACAACATCTCGCAGAACGACCGCCGCGGCGTGTTCGACCTGCCGAGTAACGGTCCGGGCAACCACATCTACAACAACACCGTCTACATTGGTAAGGACAGCGCGGTGCTGACCGACCGATCCAACAGCCAGGCGAAGTTCGAGAACAACATCTTCATCAACGCGTCCGACACCAAGAAGACCGAGACGTGGAACCGCGGCAACCAGCACGGCGGCCAGACGTACGACAAGAACATGTACGTCAATTACGCGAACAAGCCCGCCTCCGATTCCAACGCTGTCACGGTCGCCGATGTGGCGACCGTGCTGGCCAATGCCGGACACGCGCCGAGCGCGCCGAAGGCCACCGGTTCGGTCTATGGCCGTTCCGGCAGCGAGTTCGACGGATACAAGCCCGTTGACGGCTCCCCGGCCATCAATGCCGGCAAGGTCATCTCCGACATGAACGACTACGCGGTCACGAACGACTTCTTCGGCAACACCATCAAGGGAACCCCGGACCTGGGTGCCGTCGAAAGCAACGTGCTCTCCGTCTCCGGCAAGGTCAACGCGTACGAGACCGCCACGGTCGGCGGCTCCAAGGTCGTCTACGTGCCGTTCACCGCGAAGAACCCGACCACAGTCAAGCAGCTTCGCGCGGGCCTGACGGTCGGTGACGGATCAGTCGCCAACGTGTACCGCGGCGGCAACAAGCTGGCGTCCGACGCGGCGATCCAGTCCGACGACGTGCTGCGCTTCGAGGTCGAAGGCACTTCGAACACGCCGATCGAATACACCATCGCTCAGAAGAACGCCTGGAACTGGGTCGACGAGTTCAAGACCGACTCTCAGGGCCCGATCTGGACGTCGCAGCGTCAGGTGTCCGGCGAATGGCAGACGATTACCGATTTCGGTTCCGATGTGTACCCGCAGACGTACTACGACAAGTACTACGGCGTCGGTGTGGACTATCAGAACAAGAGCCTTCCGGCCGACCGCAGCGCCATCCACGGCCTGATTGCCGACAATCCGGGTGATTCCGCGGCGACGGCGATGGCCTGGACCGCGCCGAAGGCCGGTTCCGTGAAGGTCACGCTGGACGAGGTGACCGGAGCGAACGTCGAGCCGTACATCCGTCAGTCGGGCAGCAACGGCAAGGATGTGGTCCTGAAGCTGCTGAAGAACGACGAGGTGATCTGCTCCGCGACGATGACCGATTCCTTCGCGACGGCGACCGGGTTCAACGAATGCCTGGCGTCCGCCAAGGGCACGGTCAAGGTCGCGGTCGGCGATGTGCTGCGCTTCTCGGTGGATGCCGCGGCCGGCGCCTCCAAGTCGTCGATCCACATCAGCCCGGTCATCACCTATCAGGATGTGGCACCCGTCGAGTCCCAGACGGCGCAGTATGCTGCCTCCTACGACGCGGTGAGCGCCAAGGTCGGCACCAAGGCCACCGCTACGGTGAAGTTCACGAAAGACGGCGCCGCCGCCACCCCGACCGGCGTCAAGTCCTACGCGCTGAAGACCGCGGTCGACGGCGTGGCCGTGGACGCCGCGACCGGCGCGGTCACCTACACGCCCGGAGCCGATGCGTACGGCACCACCAAGACCGCGACCGTGGTCGTCACCTACTCGGATAACACCACCGACGAGGCGACCGTCACCTTCAACGTCGAGAAGTCCAACGCGCAGAAGTACAACGTGCTGTACCCGGCCGTGTCCGGCGGCGCGGGCGTCGCGCTCAAGCGCACGCCCAAGTTCACGCTCAAGGCGGACAGCGCCGCGGCGTCCATCCCCGCCGGCACCAAGTTCGCGCTCGGCACGGGCGCCCCGGCCGGCGCGTCCGTGAACGCCGCCACCGGTGAGGTCACGCTGACCAGCACCCAGGCCGGCACCATCACCGTGCCGGTGACGGTCACCTTCTCCGACACCAACGAGTCCATCGAGGCGACGGCCACGTTCACCGTGACCGCTCCGGCGGCGCTCGGCACCTCCAAGCTGGAGACCGGCACCGCGGACGGCGCGAACGTCATCTATGTGCCGTTCACCTCGAAGACCCCGACCACCGTCGCCGATCTGCTGGCCCTGGTGACCGCCGAGCCGGATTCGGCCCTCAAGGCCGTGTACCGCGACGGCACCAAGCTGGAGGACGCCGCGGCAGTAAAGGCCGGCGACGTGCTGCGCTTCTACGCCGACGGCTCCACCTTCACCGCCGACTACACGGTCGTGCAGAAGAACGCCTGGAACTGGGTCGACGAGTTCAAGACCGACTCTCAGGGCCCGATCTGGACGTCGCAGCGTCAGGTGTCCGGCGAATGGCAGACGATTACCGATTTCGGTTCCGATGTGTACCCGCAGACGTACTACGACAAGTACTACGGCGTCGGTGTGGACTATCAGAACAAGAGCCTTCCGGCCGACCGCAGCGCCATCCACGGCCTGATTGCCGACAATCCGGGTGATTCCGCGGCGACGGCGATGGCCTGGACCGCGCCGAAGGCCGGTTCCGTGAAGGTCACGCTGGACGAGGTGACCGGAGCGAACGTCGAGCCGTACATCCGTCAGTCGGGCAGCAACGGCAAGGATGTGGTCCTGAAGCTGCTGAAGAACGACGAGGTGATCTGCTCCGCGACGATGACCGATTCCTTCGCGACGGCGACCGGGTTCAACGAATGCCTGGCGTCCGCCAAGGGCACGGTCAAGGTCGCGGTCGGCGATGTGCTGCGCTTCTCGGTGGATGCCGCGGCCGGCACCTCCAAGTCGTCGATCCACATCAGCCCGGTCATCACCTACACGGATGCCGATGAGCCTTCGCCCGAGCCTGGCCTGTCGGAGCAGTATGCTGCGGCGTATCCGGCTTCGGTTGCGGCGAAGGTGGGCGAGAAGGCCACCGCCGCGGTGTCGTTCACGAAGGGCGCCGCCGCCGCGGATGCCCCGGCGGGCACGACGTTCGCGGTCGCGGGTGACGGGTTCACGGTCGCCGCGGACGGTACGGTGTCGTTCACGCCGACGGACGCGCAGGCGGGCAAGACGGTGACGGCCACGGTGACGGTGACGTATTCGGACAAGTCGGCGGATACGGCGACGGTGACGTTCAAGGTCGCCGCCAAGACCGAGCCTGAGCCCAAGCCCGAACCGACCGATCCGAAGGCCGACCTGCGCAAGGAGGTCGAATCCGCGTCGAAGCTTGACGAGAAGGACTACACCGCCGACTCGTGGAAGGTGTTCGCCGCGGCGCTCGATAACGCCAAGGCCGTGCTGGAGGACAAGGACGCCACCGAGGCGCAGATCTCCGGCGCGCTCACGACGCTGAAGTCCGCCACTGCCGCGCTGGCCAAGGCCGGCGACACCGGCAAGCCCGACGATGGCGACAAGCCTTCCGCGGGCAAGCCCAACGACAAGGGCAACGGTCTGTCCAAGACCGGCGCCAGCGTCGCCGTCATCGGCGTTGCCATGCTGCTGCTCGCAGCTGCCGGCTTCGTCACGGTGAACGTCGTTCGCCGCCGCCGGTAACGGCATGACGGGCACCCGCCCGTAACAAGCAATCAGGGGTCTCATGGTCAGCCATGAGACCCCTTTGCTATGCCTGTTAGCCGCTCTCTCGCTGTCGATTACCCTATATTCCCGCGAAAGTCCCATTTGCGGACGCTGGAATCGGACTATCGACGGATGGGAGCAATTGTTCAACACGCCGATTGTTGTATATGCAACTGTTGTATATGGTATGCATTATTATGTTATGTTGCCTGAATGATCGGAATGCGATTTTCGCATCGACAGACATGGTATGGAGGGGTATGGAGCAACGTATTCTCAGCATTGAAATACGGGCGGTGAGTAAGGCCGTCGACCGTTATTTGGGCGAAAGCATGCCGCTCTCCGCCAAGGAGACCACCGGCGGCAACGCGCATATCATCATGTTCTTGGCGCGCAATCGGGATCGGGAGATCTATCAGCACACCATCGAGCAGAAATTCTGCATCACCCGTTCCACGGCATCCCGCGTGCTGGCGCTGATGGAGAAGAAAGGGCTGATTGCCCGTGAATCCGTGGCGCACGACGCACGATGTAAGCGCATTGTGCTGACGGATAAAGCCGACGCCATCGTCGCCGATCTCAAAGCGAACGGGGAGCGTGTGGAGCGTCTTCTGGTCGACGGTTTCACGCAAACGGAGCAAGATGCGCTGCATGACTACGTGGAGCGCATGCGTGCCAACATCGAGCGCGCACAACATGAATTTGAACATCAGACATCCTCCCAGACGCCGTCAACGGCGGCTCCCGAATACTCGGAAGCGGAGGTCATCAACACGAAGGAGGAGAACAAGTGAGCAGCACCGAAGAAGCGATTGCGCAAGCGCGCAAAGCCGTGGAACCGGACAAGCCGAAACATGTCCTGCGCACGCTGGGCAAGTCGATCCGCGAGTACAAGAAGGCCAGTCTGCTGGCCCCGGCGCTCGTGGCGGTCGAAGGCATCCTGGAAATCCTGATCCCGACGATCATGGCCTCGCTGATCGACGAGGGCATCACCGGCGGCAGCATGCCGTCCACCATCAAATTCGGAGTGATCCTGCTGATCTGTGCGATGGTCTCGCTGGGTGCCGGCTTCCTGTCCGGCAAGTTCGCGGCCATCGCGGGCGCGGGCTTCGCCAAGAACCTGCGCCAGGACCAGTTCAAGAAGGTTCAGGGCTTCAGCTTCACCAATATCGACCGGTTCTCCACCGGCTCGATCGTGACCCGACTGACCACCGACGTGACGAACCTGCAGAACGCCTACATGATGATTATCCGGCTGGGCGTGCGTGCCCCGATCATGGTGATTGTGGCCTGGATCTTCTCGTTCCGCATCTCCCCGTCCATCTCGCTGGTGTTCCTGGCCTGCATCCCGATCCTGGCGATCGGCCTGTGCGGTCTGGCCGTGCTCGTGCACCCCGTGTTCGAGCGCGTGTTCCACACTTACGACGCGCTCAACAACGTGGTCGACGAGAACCTGCAGGGCATCCGCGTGGTGAAATCCTACAACCGCGAATCCTTCGAGGTGGGCAAGTTCGGCCGCATCTCCCAGCGCATCTTCAAGGACTTCACCAAGGCCGAGCGCATCATGAGCTTCAACAGTCCGCTGATGATGGTGTGTGTCTACGCCTCGATGATCCTCATCGCATGGATGGGCGCGCAGCAGATCGTCGCCTCCGGCAACAACGCCGCCGTGGGCCTGACCACCGGCGACCTGACCGCACTGGTCACCTATGCCATGCAGATCCTCATGGCCATGATGATGCTGTCGATGATCTTCATCATGGTCATTATCTCCCAGGCCTCCGCCGAGCGTATCTGTCAGGTGCTGCAGGAGGAAAGCACCGTGACTGATCCGGCCAATCCGGTGACCGACATGGCCGATGGGTCCATCGAATTCGACCACGTCACCTTCCGCTACTCCGACAGCTCCGAAAAGCCCGTACTCGACGACATCAACCTGAAGATCCGCTCCGGCATGACCGTCGGCATCGTCGGCGGCACCGGTTCCGCCAAGTCGAGCCTCGTGCAGCTCGTGCCGC
>ENA-UOJE01002993-UOJE01002993.1-human-gut-metagenome-genome-assembly--contig:-C23-NODE-2993-length-12046-cov-6.837545_pt1 | contig 12046 bp, 13 predicted proteins | sample MGYA00242341_ERZ723888 | MGnify/ENA metagenome assembly ERZ723888 | reverse complement strand
AGGTTCAGGAACAGCAGGACGATTGCCAAGCCCCAGAAAACCAGGGCGGGAAGATTTTGTTTTGAGAAGAAAGAGTTTTTATCCGGAGTGACAGCCGATCCCATATTCGGATTCCTTTCTGGGGAAGTTGCAGAATTTTGCTTTAATTTATTAATAATTAAAAGTCGTATTATACAGCGGCAGGAATTTGTTTTCAAATTTCCAATGTTAGATTTTCATTAGAAATATCGGGATATACCGGGAAAAAGCGGCAAATAATTTGCAGGGAGACTTGATAGAGCGCTGTTCCGGAAGTAATTTACCTGCTTTGGAAAATAACAATTTTACCGGAGAGTTTATTATGATCAGAATCATTGTTACCGGAGCCGCCGGAAGAATGGGACGCCGTCTTGTCGCCAACATCGCGGAGTCCGGAGACCTGAAACTGGCGGGCGCGACGGAACGTCCGGGATCGGAATTTCTGGGGCTGGATGCCGGGACAGTCGCCGGAGTCGCGCCGCAGGGCGTCAGGATCACGGATGATTTCGCCGGGCTGGTCAGTCAGGCGGATGCCGTGATTGATTTCAGCACGGGAGCCGTCATTGCGAATGCGCGTCTTGCCGCATCTAAAGGATTGTCCATCGTGATCGGCACGACCGCACTTACGGCGGATGACAAGGCGGAGCTTAAAAAACTGGCGGATGCCGGAGCGAAGATCGTCTTCGCCTCGAATTACAGTGTCGGCGTGAATCTGCTCTTCTATCTGACGAAGCTTGCGGCGCAGACGCTGAGCGATGATTTCGATATTGAGATCATTGAAGCGCACCACAACCAGAAAAAAGATGCGCCGAGCGGAACGGCGGTCTCTCTCGCGGAAGTCATTGCGAATGTCAAAGGCTGGGATTACGACAAGGATGTCCGTCACGGACGGGTCGGCAACGTCGGCGCGAGAACCCGGCATGAGATCGGGATGCACGCGGTTCGCGGCGGCGATATTGTCGGAGACCATACCGTCATGTTTGCGGCGAATGGAGAACGTGTCGAGCTTGTACACAAGGCGTCCAGCCGCGACACTTTTGCGAAAGGCGCGCTCCGTGCTGTACGTTTCCTTGCGAATGCGAAGCCGGGACTCTATAACATGCAGGATGTCCTCGGACTCAAATAAACATTTTTGCCTGAATATGAAATCCGGTCCGTGCCAAAGCGAAAGCCCGTGCCGGATTTTTCTTGTCAATCCGCGAAATAGACTCCGCACAGAGATGCCGCCGCGAGGATGTGCCCGTTCATTCTGTCCAGCATCTGATTGAGGAACAGCGCGAAGCATCGGGTGCCTCCGGGCATGTTCTGAATGGACAGCGGCAGGAAACAGGGGAACATTCCCTATGAGTATTACCCGCAAGTGCCGGCGAGTGATATTTGTATCATTGGGATTTCTCCAATGGTCGTTCCTGGTCAAGTTGTATCTTTTGCATGGCTGGGAAAATTGTAGTCTGTGTCAATCTTTTAACGGGAAAGGTCATAAAGACTGAGATAAGTAAGCTGTGATATGTGAACGGAATTTTCAACGCCTGTTCAGATTGACATGCATACAGGATTTTTATGCAAGCGAAAAAAGGAGCGTTGTCTAGGGGGCATATCTATAAAATCATATTTTTTTTTACTCTCTTTTGAAGTTTCGGGAACCGCACTGTATATTACGTTTCCTTTTCAAAGAAATATACAGAAAGACAGGAAGACTCATGGACAACAATGATTTTGAGGCGCGTTCGAAGAGCGGAAATATTGCATTGTTCGGTATCATCTGCATTACCGTTCTCTTTTTTATCCTGACCCGCGGCGGGGCGAATACACAACTGGTGAATTTTCTGGCACTGACGCCGGGCACCCTGCGGGATTTTCAACTGTGGAGGCTTGTGACCTCGCTTCTGGTCAATTATGATCCGTGGAATCTCTTTTTCGCAATGTTCACGCTGTATATCTTCGGCAATCTGTCGACTCCGGTTTTGGGCCCTCATAAAACGATCTGCCTGTATCTGTTCAGCGGCGTGATCGGAAACCTTCTGCTGCTGGCTTTCGTCTGGCGGTATCCGGATACCCTCATTCTGGGATGTTACGGCGCGGTCATGGGAGTTCTCATGGCGTCTGCGATGATCCTGCCGAACATGCAGATGTATCTTCTGTTCATTCCGTTTCCGATCAAAATCAAAACGATGGCGATTGTGTTCTTCGTCTTTTACCTCCTGTTTACTCAGATGTCGGTCTATTCCGCGATGATTGTCGGCGGTTTTCTCGGCGGCTATCTTTTCATGAAACTGTTTGCCCGGAAGCATGTCAGTTGGGAGCTGCTTGACCTGCTTTTCATAAAACGCAAGGTTGCGGCACAGAATCCGCGTCCCGCCTACACATTCAACCCGAATCCTTCTCCCCGCAAAGATAAGAGTCCCGTCGACAGCAATGAGGTTGACCGGATTCTCGCCAAACTTTCCCGTACCGGCATCAACAGCCTGACTCCCGAAGAAGTCAAAGTGCTTGAAGACTTAAGGGAACGCATGAGGAAGAAATAGAAGTAAGAACAACTGAACAAGGAATAGGGAAGTAAGAAGGATTGACAGGGAAAATAATGAGTGGACAGGAGAAATTTAATTTACAGGAACGTTTGATTCGGTATTCTGTCCGTGTGATAAATGTGTGCAATGCACTGCTTCCGACAGATGCCAGGTCTCATATTTATGACCAATTATTGCGAAGCGGGACAGCTGTTGCCGCCAATTATGCAGAGGCGCAAGGTGCTGAATCACGAAATGATTTTATTCATAAGGTGAAAATTTCTCTTAAAGAATTACGGGAGACGGAAGTCTGGCTGAAAATTATTATGGAGGCAAAACTGGTAAAATCCCCGGGGAGTTTAAACTCGCTGCTGGATGAGACTGGTGAGTTGATTGCAATTTTTGTCCGTTCAATCCGGACAGCAAAGGAAAATAATTTGAAAAAATGAGATATGACCGAATTTTTCTTGGGTGAACAGGCTGCGACTGAAAACGGAGAGGGAATATCCTTCTTACTTCCTTGTTTCCTGTTCGATGTTCTTACTTTTAGAAAAGCATAACTTTGGAGGCTGTATATGAATATTGTGTGGGCTACCAGCGAATCGGTTCCCTATGCGAAGACGGGAGGGCTGGCGGATGTGTCGTCTGCTCTGCCGAAGGCATTGGCGCAGCGGGGGCACTCAATCCATGTCATCATGCCGTATTATCCGCAACAGATGGCGAAACTGAACCTGAAATTCGATTCCGTGCATGAGATGCTCGGAGTGCCGTTCGGGGGGGGAAACGAGTGGGCGCAGATCCGGATCCTGAAAGTGCAGGAGAACCTTACTTATTGTTTTATCGAGTTCAACCGTTTTTACGACCGCGCGACGCTTTACGACTGGAACGGCTCGGAATACCCGGACAACGCGCAGAGATTCATCTTTTTCTCGCGCGCCGTCATGCAGGCGATTCTCGCTCTCGGGCTTCATCCGGATATCCTCCACTTGAATGACTGGCACTGTGCGCTCTGTTCCGTCTATCTGCGCAGCAGCCTTTACTCCGGGTTCAGGAACTTTGCGGACTGCCGTTCCATCATGACGATCCACAACATCGGCTATCAGGGGGTCTACGATCAGGGCAATCTGTACTGGACCGGGCTCGGATGGGAATATTTCAATTTCCGGTGCCTGGAGTTTTACAACCGCCTGAACCTGCTCAAAGGCGGCATTATGTGCGCGGACATTGTCAGCACAGTCAGCCCGACTTATGCCGAGGAGATCCTGTCTCCCGGATTCGGTTTTTCGCTGGACCCCTCTCTCCGGCATTGCGCATATCAGGGCAAGCTGCGCGGCATTCTCAACGGAATCGATGTGTCCGAATGGGCACCGGAGAAAGACTCGCGGCTTCCTGCGACATTCTCTGCGGATGACATGAGGGGAAAAGCCGTATGCAAGGCAGCGCTTCAGAAGCAGTTCGGACTGCCGGCCCGCGCGGAGGTGCCGCTGTTCGGCGTGATATCGCGTCTCGCCTATCAGAAAGGGCTGGATGTTTTTGCCGATGCACTGGAGGATATGCTTTACCATAATGATTACCAGTTTATCCTGATCGGTTCCGGCGATCCCGGACTTCAGGGGAGATTCTCTTATCTTGCCTCGAAATACCCGGAGAGATTCGCGGCTTACATCGGCTATGCTTCGGACAAGGTTTCGCACCTGCTGGAAGCCGGTTCGGACTTTTTCGTGATGCCGTCGCGTTACGAGCCCTGCGGTCTGAATCAGATGTACAGCATGCGTTACGGAACTCTGCCGGTTGTGCGGAGCACCGGGGGACTGGCGGATACGGTCAGGAATTACAATGCAGACGATCCTTCGAAATCGACGGGATTTGTGCTGTGGGACCTGAATCCGGTTTCGCTCCGGAATACGATCCGCTGGGCGGCGGAGGTCTATCTCGAACATCCCGAAGCGATTGCGCGTTTGCGCCGCAACGGGATGACTGCGGATTTTTCCTGGAACAATACCGCCTCGCAATATGAAAAGATGTATGATGATGCGCACAAGTGATTTTGACTATGAACTGCCGGAGGAGTTGATCGCACAGCATCCGCCGGAACATCGCGGCGACTCGCGCATGCTGGTGCTGGACCCGGCGACAGGTTCGATGAAGATCGTTTCGTTCCGGGAGTTCCCGGATTATTTCAACGCCGGCGATCTGATCGCGGTCAACAATACGAAAGTCATCAAGGCGCGTCTCTTTGCAAAAAAAGAGAGCGGGGCGAAGATTGAGATCATGCTTCTTGCGCCCGTCACGGATACCCGCTGGAGCTGTCTGCTGAAACCCGCCAAGCGGGTGGCGCCGGGAACGGTTCTGAGGTTGCTTGATCCGGCACTCAACGTGTCGGAAAAAAGCGTGCGTCTTGTTTCCAAGGACATCGACGGGAATTGTATCGTCGAGTTTCTGGAATCCGATGTGGAGCGGACTCTTGCGCAATGCGGACACATGCCGCTGCCGCCGTATATCCGGCGGACAGCAGATTATGCGCCCGATGCGGAACGCTACCAGACGGTTTACGCGAAGACTCCGGGAGCGGTCGCCGCTCCGACTGCGGGGTTGCACTTCACGAAAGAGATTCTTGCCGCGCTCTCCGGAAAAGGGGTGAAGGAGGCGGAATTGACGCTTCACGTGGGGCAGGGGACCTTTAAGCCCGTGACAGTGGAGAATATTGAGGAACACCCGATGCACAGCGAGCATTTCATTCTGACTGAAGCCACTGCCGGACTCCTGAACGATACCCGTCGTGCGTGCGGGCGCATTGCGGCGATCGGAACGACTTCGCTCCGTGCGCTGGAATCATGTGTAAAGGAGGACGGTTATTTTAAGGCGGTCGAGACGGATACTTCAATCTTCATTTATCCGCCTTGCAAAGTGAAGTCCATTGACATGCTTCTGACGAATTTCCATTTGCCGAAGAGCACGCTTCTGATGCTGGTTTCTGCTTTTGCCGGGCATGAGCTTGTCATGGAAGCCTATCGTTATGCCGTGAAGGAGCGTATGCGTTTCTTCAGTTACGGCGACTGCATGCTGATTCTGAATAAAATCTGACTCTTGGAATTCTTCGACGCGGAACGGAAGAACAGGATTGGACTTTGTTTTTATCCATTGTGTCCTTTTTTATTTTTGCGTATCCGCTTTTCTGTGTTTCGGACGGAGCATTGCAACATTGTCTTTTTTCCGTAAAAAAACTCGGTTTTTTCTTTTTTCAGGACTTGAAATAATTTGAAATGGCCTCATGTTAACCCGGAAACAGGGAAAGCCTTTCATTATATAGAGAAAAACAGCCAAAATCAACTCAACCACAGGATTCTGACAGGATCTGCAATTATGACAGAATTTAAGGTTTCCAGCCTGATCAGGCAGTACCGCGGACTGATTTTACTATCAGCTCTGACCTCCGTAATGTTTTCCAGTCTGGCACTGACCATGCCGATGATGCTGAAAGTCGTGATCGACCGCGTGCTGCCGTCGCGCGACTGGGCGCTCTTTTTCCTGCTGGCGGCAGTCATGATCGCCATCTATATTCTGCGTTTCACGATGCGCATCATCACGGGAAATCTCGGCACGTATACCGTGACGCGCATCCTGCTGGATGTCCGTCAGCGTATTTTCAAGCACCTGCAGAATCTTTCCCTGCGTTTCTATGAGGAGTACCGCACTGGAAAACTGATTTCAAACGTCATCAGCGATGTGGCGCTGCTCCAGGGGCTGATTTCTCTCTGCATCAGCATGGTGGACCAGTTTTTCACGATGGCATTCATTACTTTTGCGGTGTTTTTCATTAACTGGAAACTCGCTCTGATCGCGATGTGCGCACTTCCGATTCATTTCATCAACTTTTTTATTTTCAATAAGATCATACGCAAGAACGCCTTGCTGATGCAGGAAAAAATGTCCGAGATTTCCGCGAATCTGGCTGAAACGATCAACGGAATCCGCGTTGTGAAGTCCTTTTCCAAAGGGCGCGCGGAAAGTCTGCATTTCTTCAAGAACATGCGTCCGACTCTTGAGCTTGCGATCAAGATGAATCAGGAGGGGAACGTCTGCCACGGCATTTATGAGATGCTGACGCTGTTTACCTATCTGATTGTGATCTGCGGGGGGATTTTTGCGGTCGGAAATGATTTTTCCATCGGCGACTTTGTGGCATTTTATACTTATATCGGTCTGCAGGTCGGACCGATTGCGGTGCTGGCGGCTCAGATGAATGTCCTGTCGCAGGGGCTCGCCGGAGCGCAGCGCATCATGAAACTGCTGAAAGTGATTCCCGATATTACGGATGCGCCGGATGCGGTTGACGCAGGGCGCCTGACCGGAAGAATCAGCTTCGACCATGTTTCATTCAAATATGCGGATACGCCTGTCCTGCGTGATTTTTCGCTGAGAATCGAACCCGGAGAGAAGGTCGCGCTGGTCGGGCCGTCCGGCTGCGGCAAATCGACGATCAGCAATCTGCTGTTGCGTTTCTATGACGTGTGTGACGGCTCGATCAAGGTGGACGGCGAGGATATCCGCACGTTTACGCAGGATTCCTACCGCGCCAACATCGGCGTGGTTCTCCAGGAGCCTTTCCTGTTCAGCGGCACGATCCGCGACAATCTGGCGTATGCGCGTCCGAACGCCTCCATGGAGGAGATCAGGAAAGCGGCGGAACTTGCGAATGTTGCGGAATTTGTGGAAAAACTCGACAAGAAATACGATACGGTCATCGGTGAAAACGGCGCAAGTCTTTCCGGCGGGCAGAAACAGCGGATTGCGATTGCGCGCGCCGTGTTGAAAAATCCGGGAATCCTGTTGCTGGACGAGGCGACCAGTGCTCTGGATACGGTTTCGGAGAAACTGGTTCAGCAGTCTCTGGACACCCTGATGGAAGGACGGACGACAATCATCATTGCGCATCGTCTTTCCACGATCCGCAATGCGGATAAGATCGTTGTCCTCAAGAATGGTCAGATCGAACAGCTCGGCACCCATGATGAGCTGATGGCGCAGGACGGCACTTATCGTGAGCTTTACACCACACAGCAGAAAGCCGCCGCCGAAGACAGTATGAACGATCATGACAACATTTTTTATCAGCAGCATCCGAAAGCCCTTGAGATGGAACGCATTTCAAAGCAGCGCTGGAAATAATGAGCAATGAGAGGAAAAAACTGTTTTTTTCATTCCTGGAGATGGCCTCCGCAGGCAAAATTTCCCGATATTTCCGTATACTTTGCTTTATTCTTTTGCAGCCAATGCAAACGCCTGAGCCAGATGGAGGCGCAGTCCATGACAGTCTCCGCGGTTCTGAACCGCCTCGGAAAGAACCAGAAAACGGTTGATCAGTTCCTCGTCAATCACATGTTCGATTTTACAGGCGGCTTTTCCCGCCTCCTCGCAGGGTAGCTCAAGTACATACTGGAGAAAATCCTGAAGAATGCGGTGCCTCCGGGTGACTCTCTCCGCAAGCGCTTTTCCGGTCTCGGTCAACAGTACCGGCAGATTCGGCCGGTAGATGATGTGCCCTGATTTGGACAATACGCCGAGCGCATTGGTGACAGACGGCATTTTTACATTGAGCCGCGCCGCGATATCCTTTGTATGCGCATGTCCGTGGAGCCGGATCAGCTCCCCAATGGCTTCCAGATAATCTTCAAGGCTGGCTGAAACGTTCAACGTGCTCACCGGATCATCTTCCCCGGCTTGAACATTCGGACAGCTTCCTGCTCCGCCATTGGTTCAGCACGATTTTTGAAACCAGTTCCGGGTTTGTCTCCCGGACCGCAAGGAAAGACTTCCCGCTTTTCCGGCAGATGCCCTTGATGACGCTCAATGCGTTATGGCTGTTGATCCGCGTAATGAATACCACGATATCCGCATCCTGTGCCGATGCGCGCAGGCGGTTGGCGCCGGAGCCGTTGCAGCACCCTGTATGAAAGTAGAATCTGACAGTGCCAAGGGACTCGAATACCGAACGGTATTGATTCTCCAGGCGGTCGAGGCCGCCGATCAGCGCCACTTTCAAATGATTCAGGGTGCAGCAGCCGGAAGCCTGTTCCGCATCACATGGAGAAGGACAGCGAGAGCTGCCGCATTCTCTCCTGTCTTCCCGACACTTCTTTTTCTTACTCATGGTGCTCCTTTCCAAAATGAAAAAATCTTCGGGCGGGACCGGGCACGTTTTCCGCCGTGCCCGGTTCTCTGTCCGCTTTGAATCAGGGGGAAACCTGCTTCAGCAGATCGACCCACTGCGAAATACGGTCTGCCGTCTTGTCCGGCTCATTGTTGTCGTCGAGCGCCAGACCGCAGAATTTGCCGTCTTTTTCCGCAGAGGAAGCCGTGTGAGCATATCCTTCTGCGGATGTTTCACCCACGAGTACCGCACCGCGTTCTTTCGCCTTGTCGGCAAGAATACCCATGGCATCGACAAAGGTATCGCCGAATCCGCTCTGGTCGCCCAGCCCGAATACCGCGACTTTTCTGCCCGTCAGATCAATGCCGTCAAGCATCGCAATTCCTGTTGCCCAGTCATCCTGAAGTTCGCCGAGTCCCCACGTGGAACTGCCGAGAATCAGAAGCCCGGCTTCAAAATCCTCCGGCTTTGCATTTGTGATGTTGATTGCTTCCGTTCCGAACGCCCCGGCGATGACTGCCGCCGCGCTTTCGGTGTTGCCTGTGCTGCTGCCGTAAATCACTTTGACGTTAGCCATTCGATTTAACTCCTTACAGTTTGATGAATGTTTATGTTGGCGATTTGTTCAAGACATGTTTCGATGTCCTGATATGTTTCAATAATTTTCTCCGCAAGCTGTTCCGCACAGCGGTAAAGCCGCATGAGACGGAGTGATTCTTCCGGTTCTCCGAAAACCTGCCAGTCTCCGCGCACGACCGGCGTCCGCGGGGCTCTCTCAATGAACCCCATGACGTCTTTCAGCGGATAACCTATGAATATGCCGACCTCGTGCGGGAGCGGTATCCGGCGGCACTGGTCTTCAAGGGTCGTCAAGTAATCTTCCAGCCGCCTGCATTTTTCATAACCGCGGACAGCCAGATATGCGGCGTTCCCGGCATTTTCCAGAGTTTCCGCAAGCCGCTCAGGATCGTAGAACAGAACCAGAGCGCTGTCCGGATCATTCTTCAATATCCTGAATTTCAGCTTGAGTTCTTCCAGAATCTCGTTCTGATAAAGACAGATTTTTCCTTTTGACTCATCACGTGAGAGACGGTAACAGCGTGCCACCCGGAGTAAAGCACCCGGTTTGATTCCCGCCCTGACCGCCGCCGTCTTAACCATCAGGAAGCGGAGAAGCCTTTTTTTATAATGTCTGCAATTCATCGAGAGAAAAACCTTCAAAAATTAGTTAAATCTAATTTAATTGTTCTGAAAAAAGTCCGCCGGCAACGGACTTTGATCTGTTTCCCGGAAGATACCATAGCAGAAAAAAAGAAAATGTCAATTAGTTGAAACTAATTTTGTTGATTTTTTTCTCTTTTGCATCAGTTGCAGTGAGCCGGTGCTTCGATGTCATGAAAACGTTTGAGCATGGGCAAGCTATGCGGCAGACAGAAATAACGATCCGTCAAAACACCCCCGGCGTTTCTGCCTTTTTCATCGAGTGTTCTGTTTTTTTTGAAAAAAATCTTCATTTCTTCCTTTTCACTCTTGACAATTCGCCATTTCTGCTTATAATAAATACTGTAAACTGTTTTTTGTTTTTAGAAAGAGGTGCTTTCATGACGGAGAGAAAGACAGAACAGGCAAAATCCCTGCTTGTCCGATACATACGCGATCAGCAGATGAAGCGGGGAGACAGACTGCCTCCGCAGGACTTTCTGCGCAAGACATTCAAGTTCGGTACCGCCACCATCAGCGCCGCAATCAACGAGCTGAAAGATGACGGCGTTCTGGAAGTGCGGGACAAAGTCGGCGTCTTCGTCATCGACCCCAATGCGGACGGGCACGCGGGGCGCACCATCGGGATCACCATGCGCCATGCGGAAAACAGTCTCTATTACAGTTGTATCCTGACGGCGCTTCAAATGCGTCTCGTCGAGGAGGGGTGCATGATCCGGCTGTTCCGTTATCAGAAAGAGACCGAGAGGAAAGGCATTTTTTTCCAGATAGACGATTTTCCCGGACTGCGCAGAAGTCTCGAAAATCAGGAGCTTCAGGGACTGATCCACCTGGACGATTTCAGTATGCAGTCGTTGAAATTCATCCGCAGTAAAAAAGTGCCGCTGGTGTTCGTCGGTTCCCTCGGCGGCATTGCTCCCAATGGGGTCGTCTACGATCAGGCAAGGACTATGCGCGAGATCGGAATCCGGCTCAAACGGGAAAATCCGCGGCGTCCTGCGCTCATATGCCAGCCGAGTGTCTTGAAATGTGTGCAGGATCATTTTCAGGAGGCGTTCGGGCATGACAAAAAAATCTATGCCGGGAGCAGTATTCCGGATGCGGAAAAAATCGCGGATGAAATCCTCCGTATGCCGGACAGAGAACGTCATGACTGGATGATCTACATGGATGATATCCTGGCGCTGGCGGTCACTTCCAGACTGGCGGTTTCGCTTCCGCCGGAAAAACTGCCGCGCGCGGTCATCATGCGCAACCTGCAGTTTCAGATGCGTTATCCGGTAAAGGAACCGATTTTCTATGACAGCAGCCTGAGCGAATTCGCCTCTATCGGAGTATCGCTCCTGATGGGCGCCATGAAAGAGGGAAAACTTGATGCGGGAAAAGTTTACTACCATCAAACGGAATCAAAATAAGGAGGAGAGGAAACATGATGATGTGCAGAAAGAGAGGGATCGGGGAGTATGGCAGACGGACGGTCAGCCGCAGGAATCATGCAGTGTGTTTTACATTGATAGAATTGCTGATCGTTATAGCGATCATCGCAATTCTTGCGGCAATGCTGCTCCCTGCCCTGGGAAAAGTAAAAAATAAAGCCAAACTTATCAGTTGTGTCAACAATCAAAAACAAATAATGCTTGCACTACATCAATATGTAGGGGATTATAACGACATTTTGCCTTATGCTATTTCTCTTCATAGCGGTTTGGGCAATATTCAACCAAAGTTCTGGCAACTTCTTGTACTTCCTTATGCCGGAATTAGTATGAGTTCATCGAATGTAGCTTGGAATACCATGCAGCCAGCAAGCGGAAAGGAGCGGATGTTCAATATAATCCGCTGTCCAGCACTCCAATCAACCAGTGTACTTCAGGGGGCAATTTATTGTCCTCTCTCGTGTACTAAAACGAACATAAGCAAAATCAAAAATCCATCCAAGAGAATTTTGCGGGCAGACTCAAAAGCGGGAAATGCATGTTTTACCTATACTCAGCATCCTTATGCAGCTTCGCCGGTAGTTCAATTCAATCATGAAGGAAAAACTGCGAATATTTCCTGCGTTGACGGACACGTAGTTTCAGTCAATTATGGACGTTTGATGTATTGGGAATTCACCGTTGGAATAGATGATTAAATGAGGTTATGGGCA
>ENA-UOJE01002991-UOJE01002991.1-human-gut-metagenome-genome-assembly--contig:-C23-NODE-2991-length-12048-cov-8.358042_pt1 | contig 12048 bp, 12 predicted proteins | sample MGYA00242341_ERZ723888 | MGnify/ENA metagenome assembly ERZ723888 | reverse complement strand
AGGGCAAGGAGTACACCGACACCAAGACCGAGGTCATCCCCGCTACCAGTCACGACACGGAGCTGGTGGGTGCCAAGGATGCCACCTGCACCGAGGACGGCTACACCGGCGACGAGGTCTGCAAGGTCTGCCAGACTGTCGTGAAGCAGGGCGAGGTGATTCCCGCTCTGGGTCACGACTACAAGGATGGCAAGTGCAGCCGCTGCGGCGCTGAGGAGCCTACCACTCCCGTGGAGCCCGGCAAGCCCGCCACCGGCGACAGCAGCACTCTGGTGCTGTGGCTGGCCCTGCTGGCCATCTCCGGTATGGCTGTGACGGTCATTCCCTCCCGCAAAAAGCGCAGCCGGTAACAAACGATCACTGGCTGACTCATTCACCGAGGAAGCTGCCTGCGGGCAGCTTCCTCGGCTTTTTATCCCCTTGTATACGCCGGGCAGTCATGCACCCCAGCGCACAAGGCCCAAAATTTTCGAGTGACAAGCGGTTTGAATTGTGATATAGTGATAGTCCCATCGATGGACGAGGACGGATGCAGATCCGCCCTTGTTCCTCCATGATATGATCGCAGCGTGGGGCCGGGACAGAGCACCGCACCCCATAGAGGAGGCTGATTATGAGAGAGATCGCACACATCCGGGCCACGATGCTGGGGCGGTTTGCCCTGCAGCAGACCGGCATGAAGGAGCCCCAGATGGTCAGTCTCGCCGGCCGTTCCGGGCGGCTGTGGACGCTGGTGGCCTACCTGATCCTGCACCGGGATCGGGGCATCCCCGCTCAGGAACTCATCGACCTTCTGTGGCCCGACGGCAGCGGCAGCAATCCCGCCAGCACTCTGCAAAATAACGCCAGCCGGGCGCGCAACGCCATGGCTACACTGGGCTTTTCCGACACCAAGGGCATGATTCGCTACGAAAACGGCCTGTACCGCTGGGTTCCCGGGACCGATACATGGCTGGACGTGGATGTCTTTGAGGATCTGGCCCGCCGGGCGCTGGAGACCTCCGACCCGGAGGAGCTCCGGACACTGGGCCGGGAGGCCGCCGATCTGTATCAGGGGGATTTTCTGCCGGATGCGGCCGACGAGCTGTGGTGTGCCGATTTTCACGCCTACTATCGCTCCCTGTTCGTGCGGCTGTTCCGCAGACTGGTGCAAGAGCTGATGAGGACGCAGGAGTACACCGAGGCGGCGGCCCTGTGCGCCCAAGCGGTGCATCTGGATCCCCTGTCGGAGGAGTTCAGCCTGCTGCTGATGCAGAATCTCACCCGCAGCCATCAGGCCCAGCAGGCGCTGGATCACTACGAGGCCCTGCAAAAGCTGTATCAGGAGAACTACGGCCTAACCCCCTCCCCGGAGCTGGAGGCCGCCCGCCTCACCGCCTCGCAGGAACTGTACGGCGGCGGCATGGGGCCGGCGGCTCTGGAGACCTTCCTGCTGGCCGGCGACGGCGAGAGCAGGGCGCTGGCCTGCGACAACGGCACCTTTCGGGAGATCGTGCTGCTGTACCTGCGTTCCATGCGCCGTGACCCCGACCTGAAGGCCCAGCTGCTGATGCTGTGTCTGGAGGGCTGGGAGGCTCAGCCGGAGAAAAATGCCGTCTATATGCAGCAGATGAAGCTGATCCTGCAGAGTTGCCTGCGCTCCGGCGACCCCTTCACTCAGATTGGCGCCGGGCAATACTGGGTACTGCTGCCGGGCGCCGGGTCGGAGACCCATAGCGCCATCGCTCAGCGGCTCCAGCAGGCGATGCACCAGCGCTTTGCCCAAAGCAGCGCCGTCTTTCGGACTCGGACCATCGATCTGCGGAGCATGGTCCATCTGGCCGAACCCAAAGACTGACACCCCACCGGACGGCTCCGCCGCCGGTTTCAGAAAGGATGGATCGCTCCATGCAAGAAAACCGAAGCATTGCGCCGGGTCTGGGGGCCTTTCGCCTGACGTTCCAGCGCCGGGAGAACGGCTTTTGCGGCTATGTGTACAGCGCCGCTCTGGGCTGCCGGGCGGAGTTCACCAGTCTGGCCCGGCTCATCGTCCTGCTGGAGGAGTGGATGAACACCGCCACCGACAGTCCCGTGCCGGAAAAGCCCTCCGCTGCGGCGGCCCCCGCCGATGTGGAGCTGGAGGTCCGGCTGCGCCGGCATTACAGCTGGCAGGGGCAGCTCCGTGACCTGAAGGGCGGCGCCGTTTTCTCCTTCCACAGCGTGCTGGAGCTGCTTTTGCAGCTGGAGGCACTGTTGGAGCAATAGGCATCGTTCGGGCACGCAGATCCCGTGGGGTCTGCGTGCTTTGCAATTTGTGCGCTATTCGTGGACAAAGATTGACTTCCCGACGGGGATATGGTAAGATGGGCGAAAAAGAGCAGGAGGGATCGTATGGAACGACACGATGCGTACTACCGGCAGTATGTGCAGATCCTCCGGGAGGAGCTGCGCCCCGCCACCGGCTGCACCGAGCCCATCGCCATCGCTTACGCCGCCGCCAAGGCCCGCAGCGTGCTGGGTGCGCTGCCGGATCGGGTGCTGGTGGAGGTCAGCGGCAACATCATCAAGAACGTCAAAAGCGTGGTAGTCCCCCATACCGGCGGGCTGCGGGGCATCCCGGCAGCTGCGGCGGCGGGCATTGTGGCCGGAGACGCCGAGGCCCAGCTGGAGGTGCTCTCCGCCATGACGGAGGCGCAGAGCGCCGCCATCTCTCCCTTCCTGAAGGTCGTGCCGGTGGAGGTACGCCACGCCGACACGCCCTATATCTTCGACATTCAGGTGACGGTTTTTCACGGCCCGGACAGCGCTCAGGTGCGCCTTGTGGGCCACCACACCAACGTGGTATCCGTCCGGAGGGGCGGTCAGGTACTGCTGGAGCGGGAGATCTCCGAGGGCTCCGGCAGTCTCACAGACCGCAGCTGCCTGACGGTGGAGGGCATCGTGGCCTTTGCCGACTGTCTTTCCACGGAGGACGTGGAGGAGGTGCTGGAGCAGCAGATCCGATGTAACATGGCCATCGCTGAGGAGGGACTGCGCCACGATTACGGGGCCAACATCGGCAAGACCCTGCTGCGGGGGCATGAGGAGGATCTGTCCTATCGGATGCGGGCCTACGCCGCCGCAGCCAGCGATGCCCGGATGAACGGGTGCGAGATGCCGGTGGTCATCAACTCCGGCAGCGGCAATCAGGGCATCACCTCCAGTGTGCCGGTGATCGTCTGCGCCCGTGCCACGGGCCGCAGTCATGAGGAGCTGCTGCGGGCGCTGGCGGTGGCGAATCTGGTGACCATCCACCTGAAAACCGGCATCGGGCGGCTGTCCGCCTACTGCGGAGCCGTCAGCGCCGGATGCGGCGCCGCCGCAGGGCTGGCGTATCTGCAGGGCGGGGATTACGACACCGTGGCCCACACGGTGGTCAATACCGTAGCCATGGATTCCGGCATCATCTGCGACGGGGCCAAGGCCAGCTGCGCCGCCAAGATCGCCGCCGCCGTGGACGCCGGGCTGCTGGGGCTGGCCATGTATCGCAGCGGCAACCAGTTCTTTGGCGGAGACGGCATCGTGAAAAAGGGCGTGGAGAACACCATCGCCAACGTGGGCCGGCTGGCCCGACTGGGTATGGCGCAGACGGACAAGCAGATCATTCAGCTGATGATGGAGAGCTGACCACAGCGGTGGGACAGCCTTATGAGTATAGAGCAGGCACGCAGGGTGGTTCCTGCGTGCCTGCTGTTTGTCTCCGGCGGGATACTTTTTGCCGGCAGTTTTTCTGTTTTGCCTCCGGCGGCGTGCAAACGCCGGAAATCTCCCCCTCACGGGCGAAACATCCTCTTCCCCACCTACGTGGTAGGTAAAATTTGAAAAAAGGGGTTGACAAGCGCAGTTAGAGATGTTAAACTACCACCAAGTTAGATACATCTAACCGACCGGATCATTAGAGTATCAGAACATCGCAGAACCACGAATCAGGCGATCGAAATCAACCAGCCATTTCCCCGCCGCATATTTGCCGGCCGGGAAGCCATGATAAGAAAGGAACACCTATGAGCATTGTCATTCTGGGCGGCAACGAGTGTATGGAGCGCCGCTATATGGATCTGTGTCAATCCTACCGCTGTCGGGCCAAGGTTTTCATCAAGCCTGTGGGCGGCCTGAAAAACAAGCTGGGCGACCCGGATCTGACCATTTTCTTCACCAGCACCATGTCCCACAAAATGGTCCAGAGCGCCCTGCGGGAGCTGAAGAGCTGCGACACGGTCATCGAGCGCTGTCACACCAGCTCCCTGTCCGCTCTACGGAACATTCTGGAAAAGCACGCCGGATAAGGAGGGCTTACATCATGTCTGAGGAGCTTGTGGTGCGTCAGTGCGCCCCTACTCTGGCCGGGATCAAGACCGGCAGCCTGTTCTCCTGTCCCTGCAACTCCCCGGAGGAGCTGCGGCAGGAGGTGCGGCGCATCAACCGTCTGTTGGCGGGCAAGGGCCTGTGTCTGCTGCCCCTTCGCTTTGACGGAAGCCGTGCGCTGCTGTACCTCTACCGGCCCAGCCGCCTGCGACAGGATCTGGAGGATGCCGAGGCCGTGCGCCTGCTGGAGGAGTCCGGGTACCCATGTCACAGCGCCGGGCAGTGCGTGGCCTGTCTCATCCGCCGTCTGCGGGAAAGTGACGAATTCCCCCACGAGATCGGGCTGTTCCTCAGCTATCCTCCGGAGGATGTACGGGGCTTCATTGAGAACAAGGCCTGCCGCTTCAAGTGCGCCGGACTGTGGAAGGTCTATGGCGACGAGGAGCGGGCCAAGGAGCTGTTCCGTCAGTATAAGCGCTGCACCGACCGGTGCTGCGCCCTGTGGCGGGCGGGCTCCGGACTGGCTCAGCTGGCCGTGTGACATATTTTTCAACAGAGAAAGGAACGAAACCATCATGAAAAAGACTGCAGTAGTGTATTGGAGCAGCACTGGTAACACGGAGGCCATGGCTCAGGCGGTGCTGGAGGGCATGAAGGAGGCCGGTGCCGAGGCGGTGCTGCTGACTCCCGACGCCGTGGATGCCGGCGCTCTGGCCGGTATGGACGCCATCGCCTTCGGCTGCCCCGCTATGGGCTCCGAGGTGCTGGAGGAGTGCGAGTTCGAGCCCATGTTCTCCGGCTGCAAGAACCGTCTGGGCGGCAAGAGTGTGGGCCTGTTCGGCTCCTACGGCTGGGGCGACGGTCAGTGGATGCGTGACTGGGAGAAGGACTGCGACGACGCAGGCATCAATCTGGTGTGCGAGAGCATCATCTGCTGCGAGACGCCGGACGACGCCGCACTGGCGGCCTGCCGGGCCATGGGCAAGGCTCTGGCGGAGTGATTTTCTCCATGTCTCATCGGTTGAAAAACCGTCTGGACGCTCTGGCGCTGGCTCTGGGCCTGTGCCTGCTGGCAGCGGCGGTGAAGCTGCTGTGACTCCTACTTCTCCTCAAACGTAAGTGATCCCTCTCCTCAACATAAGTGACCTTTTTCCTCAGCGTTTTCTCCGGGGCCATGCCGCAGGGCATGGCCCTCAGCATTTTTCAGAGCTTCAAAAAGCTCTGAAAAATGGGGATCATCCTCGTGCAGGACACCCTTCCGGGTTTCCCGCACACACCCTTCCGCCCCGTTGACGAAAGTGTCCCCCTTGGGGGGCGGGCTTGGGACCATGCCGCAGGGCATGGCTCCCTCTCTTTGCAAAACAGCTTGGTTTTTTCGGGCGTTCATGGTATAATGCCATACATCATACCATGAAACATCCCCCCAAAAGGAGTGACTCCCATGCCCGATACCATTGCCGCCATCGCCACACCGCAGCTGCCCTCCGCCATCGGCATCCTGCGTCTGTCCGGCCCGGACACCCGGCGTATCCTGGACGTCGTATTCTCCCCCGCCCACGGCGGCCCCGTCAGCGGACAGGCCCCCCGGCGGATGGTGCTGGGGGATCTCCACGACCGGCAGGGACGCATCATAGACAGCGCTTTGGCGGTGCTGTTCCCCGGCCCCCACAGCTACACCGGCGAGGACTGCGCCGAGATCCACTGCCACGGTTCCCCGGTGGTGCTGAACGAGGGGCTGGACGCCCTGTTCGCCCAAGGCGCCCGGCAGGCCAAGGGCGGCGAGTTCACCCAGCGGGCCTTCCTCAACGGACGGATGGACCTCATTCAGGCAGAGGCCGTGGCGGACCTCATCGACGCCGAATCTCCCGCCGCCGCCCACAATGCCGTGGGGCAGCTGGAGGGCCGTCTCAGCCGGGGCGTGGGGGAGATCTATGACGGGCTCATGGAGGTGGTATCCCGGTTCTATGCCGTGGTGGACTACCCCGACGAGGACATCGATCCCCTGACCCAAGGTCAGCTGACCCAGACCCTCGCCCGCAGCGAGACGGCACTGGAGGCGCTGCTGGCCACCTTCCGCCGGGGACAGCTGCTGCGGCAGGGCGTCCCGGCGGTGATCTTAGGTAAGCCCAACGCCGGGAAGTCCTCCCTGCTCAACGCCCTGCTGGGCTATGACCGGGCTATCGTCACCGACGTGGCCGGCACCACGCGGGATACCGTGGAGGAGAAGGTGCAGGTGGGCCATGTGCTGCTGCGTCTGTGCGACACCGCCGGCCTGCGGGACACCGGAGACGCCGTGGAGCGGCTGGGGGTGCAGCGCACCCGTGATGCCGCCCGGCAGGCGGCGCTGGCTCTGCTGGTGCTGGACGGCTCCCGGCCCCTGACGGCGGAGGACGAGGACGCCATCGCCACCGCTGCCGCCGTCCCCCGGCAGCTGGTCATTGTCAACAAGACGGACCTCCCCGCCGGGGTGGAGCTTTCGGCGCTGGTGCAGCGCTTCGGGCAGCTCTATCCCCTGTCCGCCGCCACGGGTGAGGGCGTGGACGCCCTGTGCCGGGCCGTGGAGGCCCTGTACCCCGCCGGAAAGCAGGCGCAGGGAGAGCTTCTCACCAACGCCCGGCAGGCTGACGCCGTGGCCCGCAGTCTGGAGGCTGTCCGCTCCGCCCGCAGGGCGCTGGAGGACGGCATGACCCCCGACGTCGTTCTCACCGACGCCGAGGCGGCACTGGAGGCGCTGGGAGAGCTGAACGGTAAGCGCATCCGAGAGGATCTGGTGCAGACCATCTTCTCCCGCTTCTGTGTGGGAAAATAAAATTTATGAACAAATTGTAAATTCTATTCCGGTGCTTTCTTCACCTGTCCTGATATGATATATTAGATTCATCCCACTATCTCATCCGGGGCGATGCCCCGTTTCATCAACCACCCAAAGGAGGAGCTACCCATGCAGGATTACATCATCATGACCGACAGCTGCTGCGACCTCACCGACCAGATGGCCCGTGAGTTGGAGCTGGAGGTGCTGCCCCTGACCATGACCATGGACGGGAAGGAATACCCCAACACGCTGGACGGCCGCTACATCACCAATGAGGAGTTTTACAAGCGGCTGCGGGCCGGCAAGACCTCTACCACTGCCGCCGCCAACGTGGGCCAGTTCGAGGACGCCATGCGGACCGTGCTGGGCCGGGGGCAGGACATTCTGTGCCTGTGCTTCTCGTCGGCACTGTCCACCACCTATCAGTCCGCCGTGATCGCTGCAGAGAACTTGGCTCCGGACTTCCCGGAGCGCACCATCCGGGTCATCGACACCCTCAGCGCCTCCCGTGGGCAGGGGCTGCTGGTGTATCTGGCGGCTCAGAAGAAGAAGGAGGGCCTGACCCTCAGCCAGCTGGGGGATTGGGTGGAGGACAACAAACTCCACGTCTGCCACTGGTTCACCGTGGACGACCTGAACTTCCTGAAGCGTGGCGGCCGGGTCTCCGCCGCCACGGCGCTGGTGGGTACCATGCTCTCCATCAAGCCGGTGATGCATACGGATAACGAGGGCCGCCTGACCATGGTGGGCAAGGCCCGTGGCCGCAAGGCCAGTCTCAAGGCCCTGCTGGACGCCATCGAGCGGCTGGCCATCGAGCCGGAGAAGCAGACCATGTTCATCTGCCACGCCGACTGCGAGGAGGAGGCCAAGCAGGTGGCGGCGGAGATCCAGCGCCGCTTCGGCACCACGGATATCCGCATCCACTACATCGGGCCGGTCATCGGCAGCCACACCGGCCCCAACACCATGGGCCTGTTCTTCGTGGGAACGGAGCGGTAAGGCATGAAGTGGCTGGAATTGAAGCTGGACACCTCCCCGGCGGGGCTGGAGGCGGCGACGCAGCTGCTGGAGGAGCAGGGCATCACGGGGCTGGTCATTGATGACGAGGGGGATTTCCGGGATTTTCTGGAGCACAATCACCAGTACTGGGATTATGTGGACGAGGAGCTGATGCAGGAGAAGCAGGGCCTCTGCCGCATCACCTTCTACCTCTCAGACGACCCGGAGGGCTATCACCGGCTGGCGCAGGTGCGGATGGCCCTGTCGCAGCTGAAGGCGGCGCACCCGGAGTACGCTCCCCTGCTGCTGACCATGAACGATCTGGAGGACGCCGACTGGGAGAACAACTGGAAGCAGTTTTATAAGCCCATGGAGATCGGGGAACGTCTCATCGTGGTGCCGGAGTGGGAGCAGGCCAATACACAGGGCCGCATCCCTCTGATCCTGAATCCGGGACTCACCTTCGGCACCGGCAGCCATGCCACCACCCGGCTGTGCCTGACGGCGCTGGAGGAAACCATCCACGGCGGTGAGCGGGTACTGGATCTGGGCTGCGGCAGCGGCATCCTCTCCATCGCCGCCCTGCGGCTGGGGGCGGAGCACGCCTTCGCCTGTGACATCGACGAAAAGTGCGTGGAGGTGGCCTATGAAAACGCCGCCCTCAACGGCATCGACCGCTCCCGATACACCGTCCGGTGGGGCGATGTGCTGTCGGATCAGCAGCTGAAGGCGGAGATCGGCGGGGGCTATGACATGGTGGTGGCCAACATCGTGGCGGACGTCATCATCGGCCTGTCCGGTCAGGTGCGTCCCTTCCTGAAGGAGGACGGCCTGTTCCTGTGCTCCGGCATCATCGACGACCGGGCGGAGGAGGTAGCCCGGCACCTGCGGGAAGCGAGATGGGACATCCTCCGCACCCGCCAGAGCGAGGGCTGGTTCTCCTATCTGTGCCGGTAATGCGGGGTTCCAGCGAAATGGCCGCACCCCATATGCTTTCCATAAGAAAAGAGCCGCACCTGTGGGTGCGGCTCTTTTGCTGCTTTTGAGGCAGTATGTATGGCTCTCAGGGCTTTGCCTTGCCGATGCGGATGATCTGATCCCGGCTCTCGTAGTTGCTGGTGGCCTCGAAGGTGCTGGAGAGGAGGCTCCCGTCCCCGGCATAGACATTGCGCCACGTCTGCACCACATAGCCGGTATAGGGGGTCTGGATCTCCTGCTTCTCCCCCGGCGCCAGCTCATCCGTCTCCTCATAGACGGTTTCCCACGGGATGACATCCACCGTCTCGCTGACCATCTCCACATAGCTGTCATCCACCTTGGTGCCTAAAATCTCCACCGTCACGTTGTTGTTCCAATAGGTGACGATCTTGATGGGGTAGTCGGTGTTGTTGGCGAAGATAAAATCCGGGAAGCCGTCGTATACCGTGGCATCGCACCCCCACTTGATGTAGCCGGGGGCGTACTGGTGGCAGTAGCGCATGACGATCTCCAGGTTGGCCTTCAGGGTGGCGTAGTACAGGGTCGAGGACACCTGGCACACACCGCCGCCGTAGACATCCACCGTCTTGCCCCCCACGTAGCCGGGAGCGGCGTAGAAGCCGTAGTCCGCCGTGGTAGGACCTATGGCGTCGTTATAGCTGAACTGGTCGCCGCAGTTAAGCACCGTGCCGGAGATGTTCTGGGCCGCCTTGCGGACGTTCTGGATGCGGCCCCATGCGCCGCTGACGTAGGTGGTGCAGCTGGCCAGCACGTCCCGGAACAGCACCTTCTCCAGCGCCGCCTTGCTGACCTTGGGCTGCTGGATCTGGGCGGGAACGGTGATTTCCTGTCCCGGCTGAGCCTGAGCCACCAGCTTTTGGGCGGCGTCGGCATCAAAGGTCACCTGCACCGTCCCCTCCTCCACCTGATCGGCGGCGGCGTTATAGGAGGCGTTTTTCGCCGTGGCGTAGGTCTCGGCAAAGGCATCGAAGTCCACGGGCTTGGCCTCCACCACCTCATAGGCGCAGGCCACCGGCTCTACCGTCCCGGCGGCCAGCGCCGCCCGCAGGGCATCCGCCAGCTGCCGAGGGTCTATCTTGCGGCCGTCCTCCGGCACCGTCACCAAAAAACCGTCCTCTTTTCCCTGCTCCAGCCGACAGGCCCCGTCAACAGCCGCCACATCCAACTGCTCTGCCAGCTCCGCCGCTTTTTCCTGCAAGGCGGTGTCATCCGCCGTCCACGGCGGGGTCAGGGACGTCTCCCGGAACCAGCTGCGGAGAAGGCTCCAGCCGTTTTCCAGAAAATGGCCGCTGTGTCCGGCGTCATAGGCCAGCTGGGCCGCCGTCTCCGGGGTCACGGAGACCCCCAGTTCCCACAGGGACACCTGTCCCGCCGTCTCACCGTCCACCGTCAGGGGCAGCTGAGCCGCCTGACATACGGCCTGTCCCTTCTGCTGCCAGCGCTCCTGCGCCTGCGGGACGGTCAATCCGCTCATATCCACGCCCATCACGTCGGTGCGGCCGAGGATGGTGCCGTGGCTGGCGGAGACGATGCACAAAACCAGATAGAATATGCCCAGCACCGCCACGATGCCGCCGCCGATGAGGGCCGCCAGCTTCCCGGCGGTTTTTTTGGCCGGGGACTCCGGCGATGCGTCCATCTCCTCCGGGATGGGGTCCGCCTCCATGTTCGCTGCCGGGGTACTCTCCGGCTGCGGGATGGTAGCCGTGGGGGCCTCCTGCGGGGTGGTCTCCGGCGTTTCCTGCTCCAAGGGCTTCTGTGCTTCCATACAGCCCCTCCTTTACTATACAGTGCAGCGCACACTGCACTATTATGCAGTATACTACGGAAAGGGGCAAAATAGGTTACAATTTCATTACAGACGCCGTTTTTTATACACTTCGCCGCATTATGTCCGCACCCGCTTGGGAATACGGATGGTCAGAAGGATCTCCTCGTCGGTATCCTGACGGCCCCAGTCGGCGTTGACTCCCGCCTGGCGCATCAGGTGCAGGCCCCGATCCACGCTGTTGAGGAACAGCCGGACATCCTTGATGATGTAGGTAGTACGGCCCTTGGGAGGCGTCACCTGCTGGCGGTGCAGCAGATCCTCTATGTAGGCCTCGGCGGCGGCCACATTCATCCTGCGCCGGCAGAATACCTGCGCCGCCGCCAGCTGCTGCTCCTCCGTCCCCAGCCGCAGCAGCGCCCGTGCATGACGCTCCGTCAAGCCGTTTTCCTGCAAAAACTGCCGCACGGAGTCCGGCAGCCGCAGCAGCCGCAGCTTGTTGGCCACCGCCGGCTGGGAGCGGCCCAGACGGCGGGCGGTCTCCTCCTGACTGAGCCCATAGCGGGCGATGAGCCGGGACAGGGCCTCCGCCTCCTCCCAGCAATCCAGATCCCGGCGCTGGAGGTTCTCCATCAGCGCCAGCAGCGCCGAGTCCTCCTCCCCTACCTGCGCCACCAGACACGGCACCTCCCGCAGTCCCGCCATGGCGGCGGCCCGCAGGCGTCTTTCTCCGGCCACCAGCTCATAGCCTGTCCCCTGACGGCGCACCGTCAGGGGCTGGAGGATGCCGTAGCGGCGGATGCTTTCCGCCAGCTCCGACAGGGAATCCTCGTCGAAGCTGCGGCGGGGCTGCTGGGGATTGGGGCGGATCTGGTTCAGGGAAATATAGCGGACACGGCTGGAAAAAAATTCGCCTTTGCGGGGATGCATCATGGCGGTTCCCTCCTTTTGCCCTCTATTTTAGCCGGGTAAATCAAACCCGCTATAAATCAATGGTTTGCGGAGATTTTGTAGCCCATTTGTAGCCCACAAAGAGGGCTTATTTTTCGAGCTGATTTACTCCCCTGTGCGCCGCTTCCGTAGACACATGAATGTATCTTTGAGTGGACGCAAGCTTGGAGTGACGCATAATCTGCTGGACGAC
>ENA-UOJE01002975-UOJE01002975.1-human-gut-metagenome-genome-assembly--contig:-C23-NODE-2975-length-12095-cov-5.070764_pt1 | contig 12095 bp, 8 predicted proteins | sample MGYA00242341_ERZ723888 | MGnify/ENA metagenome assembly ERZ723888 | reverse complement strand
TTGTATTTCATCAATATTGTCTACAAGGTCGTCCGGTGAAGTGAAGTCGATAATCAGTTCGCCATATGAGAGGGAAGGGTTGGCGATGCTGCGCACGAGGTTGTAACGCCCCGGCGTACCACCTATCGAAGTGGTGACGTGAGTAATCTCCTTACGTGTTTTCAGATAGGCTTCTATCTCTTTCAGATCTCGTGCCACGCGGGTGGAGTTATTGCCTTCGGGTAGCTTGTATTCCATATAAAGCTGGTCATATACCATGTCCGGGAAGAACCCCTGGCGCATATATCCGTAGCCGAAAATGGAAAGCCCTAACAAAGTAATCATTGCCAGAACAAAACTCCAACGGTGTGCCAAACCGAAATACAGGGCAGTGCGCAAGAGTGCGTATGTACGGCCTTTGTACTCGCGTTTTCCGGTAGTGCTGACTTCGATTGCGGGGTGCAGCCTGCGGTCGGCCATTAGGGGAACATGGGTCAATGCCAACACCCAGCTCAACAGTAGAGAGACTGCCAGCACAATGAAAAGGTCGCGGGTATAGACGCCTGCTGTGTCCGGTGACATGAAAATGGGCAGAAAAGCGATAATAGCTATCAGGGTGGCTCCCAACAGAGGCATTGCTGTTTGGCGGCCAATGGCTGTCATGGCTTCCATGCGGTTCTTTCCCGCTTTCAGATCCACCAGTATTCCGTCTACGATGACGATGGCGTTGTCTACCAGCATCCCCATTGCAAGTACGAATGCGGCGAGCGATACGCGTTGCATGGTTCCTCCTGCCGTTTGCAGGAATAGGAACGAACCGAATACGGTGACAATCAGGCTAATCCCGATTATGACTCCGCTTTTGAAGCCCATAGCCAGCATCAGGATGACTACGACGATGATGACGGACTCAATCAGGTTAATTACGAAAGTGCCCAAAGAAGCTCCTACGCGTTCCGGTTGGTAGAATACTTTGTGGCACTCTACACCTGCGGGCAGACGGCTTTCTTTCAGTTGCGCCAGTTTTTTTTCTACGGCGGCGCCGACTTTCACAATATCCGATTTGCCGGAAGCTGCGATAAGAATTCCCTGGGCCCGTTCGCTGTCGAAGAACAGTTCGTTACGGGTGGGCTCTTCATATCCTTTCTCTATCCGGGCTATGTCGCGCATACGGAGCTGGTCGTCGTCATGCCCTTGTATCAGCATATTGCCGATGTCTTTCACAGTCTTGAATTTATCGCTGACGGTCACGCGGATACGGTTGTCTCCATTGTCATAGTAGCCGCTGTATGTGGTTTTGTTTTGGCCGTTCAGTGTAGCGAGAACTTCGGCAGGCTTCACGCCAAGGTTTGCCATGCGGTCCTGCAGCAGGGAGATATTGATACATTCGGGACGTTTGCCATACAATTCCACCCGGTCTACATCTTCCATATCGCTGATTTCCCGTTTGATGAGCTCGGCGTAGTCGGACAGTTCACGATCGGATAGTCCGTCGCCTGTCAGTGCATAGAACATTCCGTATACGTTGCCGAAATCATCCTTGACAATCGGGGTGCTTGCCCCGTCGGGGAGTAAGGCGCAGGCATCGCTTACTTTGCGTCGCAGCATATCCCAGCATTGTTCCACTTCTTCATCCGGGGTGATGGTGGTCAGCTCTATCTGTATCAAGGAAAGGTCATTGTAAGAGTAGCTTTCCACATTGTCTATGTTTCCCATGCTGCGGATGCTCTTTTCTAATACATCCGTCACTTCCAGTTCCACTTGGTGGGCAGATGCTCCCGGGTAGGTGGTGACCACCATGGCGAGCTTTACTTTTATTTCCGGGTCCTCCAGTTTGCTCATCTGGTAGCAGGAGAGAATTCCGCCGATAAGCAGGACCATTACCAGAAAGTAGACCAGGTTACGGTTCTTAAATGCCCATTTACTTATATCCATATTACTGATATTTTAGTGTACATTCATGTTATAATAATCCGCCGATATTTGTCTCGCTGGCAACTGGCAGCGGTTTTACGGTTTCTCCATTCTCTATGTAGTGTATTCCTGCCGAAACAATCAGGTCTCCGGGTTTCAGCCCATCGGATGTGATGATACTGCGTCCGTCGCTCATCAGGCGTACTACGGTTACTTCGCGACTGCTTACTTTATTGTCGGACGGATTATATACAAAAACGCAGGCTTTGCCGTTTTTTTGCAGAATGGCATTACCGGGTACGGACAGATTGCGGGGACTGTCACTATCGCAACGAATGGTAACCATTGTATTCATGCCCGGCGAGGGGATGGGTTGTTTGTCTGCAAGCAGTTGCAGGCGCATGGTGTACAGCTGGTTGGCATTGGCTTTGGGAGTTACGCTGATTAACTTCAACAGATAGGTCTGCTCCGGATAAATGTCGAAAGTACAGTAATATTGGTCGAACTGTTCCCGACGGATATATTCGGCTGCCGGCAGGTTTATCTCTACTTCCGGTGCGCCACTGCTGATCATAGACAGGACAGGCATTCCGGCACCTATCGTTTCGTGCGCTTCGAACAGTCGTTTTTGTATATAACCGCTGAAAGGTGCGTAAAGCCGGGTGTATCCCAGCTGGTCTTTATGATGCTGATATTTGGCGGTGATTTGTTTCAGTCCGTACACTGCTTTGTCGTTGGCGCTGGGGGTAGTCCCGTTATCTTTATATAGAGCCATCACACGTTCTGCCTCTGCTTTTATCTGCTTGTATTCGGCTTCGGTGGCATCCAGTTGCACTTGGTAGTCCGTAGGGTCCAGTTCGGCAAGCAACTGTCCGGCTTGTACGCGGGCGCCATCCTTTACATATATTTTCTGTATGGTTCCGCTGACTCTGAAGGCGAGACTGATGTCCTGTGCCGCCTTCACTTTTCCGGGATATTGCAAATAACTCTGCCCGCTGGCGGAAATAACCGTATCTATTTTTACTGTTTGGCATCCTTTGGCATCTTGTGTGCTGCCGTTGCAGGATGTAAGTGAGCATAAGGAAATGCTTGCTAAAATCCAATAAATTCGTTTCATAATCTAAGGTATATTAATTTGTGACAAAATTACTCAGTAACCGCTATATAGAAAAGGTTTATAAGCATTATAAACTGTTCTGTTTATGACATCCTGATAAGGAAAAACAGACTATTTCCGGTTTATTATGTTTTCTGATATTCGGCAGGCGTCATTCCCGTCATTCTCTTGAAGAATTTCGAGAAGAAAGACGGATTGGGAAAGTTCAATTCATCCGATATTTGGAAGATTAGCAGATTACTGTGCTTCAGTAGTACTTTTGCTTCAAGAATAACGGATTGGTTGATCCATTGCATTACTGTCTGTCCGCTTGCCTCACGTATAATGGTGCTCAGATAATGAGAGGTCAGGCATAGCTTGTCGGCATAGAAGTTGACGGAACGTTCTTGCTTACTATATTCGTTTACAAGGGCTATGAAACGGCGGAATATTTCTTCCTGACGTGAAAGGCGCAGGGAAGAGGTGGTATGTGTTTGCTCGTGAATATATTTGAGGTTACAAAGTAGGGATACAATGAGATGTTGTACGGTTTCACGACGATAAGGTGAAGAATGAAGTATCTTCCATAGCAAAATAAAGAACAGCTCTGTTTGGGTCCATTCTTCCTCATTAAGTGACAGTATGATACCGTTTCTTGTGTAAGTTTCCGACAAAATAAAATTTGGCATGGCAGGCAGGAAATTGTAAGCAGGCATTATGACCTGAAAATCATAATCAGAACTGATTTCCAGCATTTCTATCAAAGAATTGTCGGGGATTATGATAATCTTACGGGCAGATATCTCATACTCGATAAGATTGATGGAAATTCGTCCTGTTCCTTGCAAAACACGAATTATCCGTCCTTCTTTGGCACGATAGGGTTGCCTGATCTGGAATAATTTACTTCCCATTTGTATAAAACTTATAACCATACCCAAATCATCGTTTATAAATCGGTATTCAAGATTATTGATGATTTCCGGTTTGTAACGTATATCATCTAGTGCAACGTTTATAGGTTTGTTCTTTTCCATATCTATAAATAGTGAATAATTCAGTGGCAAAGATAATAAAGCATCCATATATTTTCCTTTTTTCATTAAAAAGCCGTACTATTAGAACATCTTTGCGGACAAATAGGTTGTGAGCATACTAAGTTATGCTTCTATCTTTGCATTGACTAAAATAAATAAGAAACAGATATGAATATGAAACAAGCGATTTTCTCTTTAGTTTTCCTGCTTGCAGCTACATGGGCGCAGGCCCAGCTTACCTTGGATGAATGTCAGCGCGGGGCGCAGGCGAATTATCCGTTAGTACGTCAGTATGGATTGATAGAAAAGGCACGCGAATATGATCTGTCTAATGCCGGAAAGGGATATTTGCCCCAGTTTTCCCTGTCGGGTAAGGCTACCTATCAAAGTGATATAACCGAACTGCCCGTCGAGATACCGGGAGTCAATATAAAGACTGCTCCAAAAGACCAGTATCAGGTGATGCTCGAACTGCAACAGACCATTTGGGACGGTGGGGATATCCGTAACCGGAAACGCCTTACACGTGCGGCATCGGATGTAGATATGGAAAAGCAGCATGTAGATATGTATGCCTTGAACGACCGTATCAACCAGCTATTCTTCGGTATATTGTTGCTGGACGAACAACTGAAGCAGAATCAACTCTTGCAGGATGATTTGGGAAGAACACATAAGCAGGTGTCAAACTATATAATAAACGGTATAGCTACTCAAAGCGATTTGGATGCCGTCAGCGTGGAGCAACTCAATACCAAACAACGCCGTATCGAATTGGAGACATCACGCCAGGCATACATAAATATGCTTTCTGCTTTTATTGGAAAGGAAATTCCTGCCGGGACCATTTTACAGAAGCCCGTTCCGGAAGATTCGGACGGTATGGGAACCGGAATAAATAATCGTCCGGAACTGCGCCTCTTCGATGCGCAAGGAGAACAGCTAAGAGTGCAGGAAACTATGTTGAATGTAAGACTGATGCCTCGTTTCGGACTGTTTGTACAGGGCGCTTATGGCAATCCGGGATTGAATATGCTGAAAGATGAATTTAATGCGTTCTATATGGCAGGTGTACGTATGTCATGGAACTTTGGTAGCCTGTATACTTTAAAGAACGACCGCCGCAGGATAGACAATAGCCGCCGGCAGATAGAAACAGGTAGAGATGTATTCCTTTTCAATACCCGCTTGCAGGCTACACAGCAGGATGCAGATGTAATATCCATGCGCAGGAAAATGGCAGATGATGATGAAATCATCCGTTTGCGTGAAAATATCCGTCGTGCAGCTGAGGCTAAGGTGGGAAACGGGACGCTGACTGTTACCGATATGCTTCGTGAAATAACCAATGAGAATTTGGCGCGTCAAACCAAGGCGTTGCATGAAGTGCAACTGCTGATGAACATCTGGCAACTGAAATATACATTGAATAATTAAGAATTTTCTAATAACAATAAAACCATATAATATGAAATCGTTTAAATTATTTCCGGTTCTGCTTTTTTTTACAGCTTGTGGCAGCGGCATCCCGAAATATGACGCTACGGGAACTTTTGAAGCTACCGATGTGATAGTCTCTGCCGAAGCCACCGGAAAGATACTCACTTTGGATGTGGAAGAAGGTACAACATTGAGGGCCGGACAGGAAGTCGGTGTCATTGATACTGTTCAGCTTTATCTCAAAAAGCTTCAGTTGGAGGCGAATGTCAAATCTGTGGAAGGGCAGCGCCCTGATATTCTGAAACAGGTGGCGGCCACTAAAGAACAGATTGTTCAGGCACAACGCGAACGTGACCGCGTGTACAATCTGCTTCGTGTGGGTGCGGCCAATCAAAAACAGTTGGATGACGCCGAATCGCTGCTTGAGGTACTTCGCAAACAACTCGCAGCTCAGAACTCCACCTTGCAGAACAGTGACCAGAGCCTGACGTGGCAAAGTTCATCGGTAGGCGTTCAGGTGGCACAGATTCAGGACCAACTAAAGAAATGTCATATTGCTTCCCCTCTGACGGGAACTGTCCTTGCCAAATATGCGGAAGCGGGAGAACTGGCGGCGCCGGGAACCCCGCTATTCAAGGTTGCCGATATGGAGCAAGTTTATCTGCGTGCCTATATCACTTCCGAACAGCTGTCCGAGGTGAAGCTGGGACAGAAAGTAACGGTCTATTCGGACTACGGCAAGGAGGTCCGGAAAGAATATCCGGGCGTTGTCACTTGGATTTCGGACAGTTCCGAGTTTACTCCGAAAACCATTCTTACGAAGGATGAACGCGCCAATCTGGTATATGCTGTTAAAGTGGCTGTGAAGAATGACGGCATGCTGAAAATAGGAATGTATGGAGGAGTAGAGTTCAAGTGATTGATGCTATGCAGCCGGCGTTTGGGTAAGTCACCGTTTATAATTAAAATTCAATAACAGTATGAGTTCTGCAGTAACTGTCAATAATGTATTTAAACGTTACGGCCGGGTGGAAGCCTTGCAAGGTGTTTCATTGTCTGTCGAGCCGGGTGAGCTTTTCGGCATCATCGGTCCTGACGGTGCGGGGAAGACATCCCTGTTCCGTATTCTCACCACTTTGCTGCTTGCCGATGAAGGCACAGCTACGGTTTGCGGACTGGATACGGCGAAGGACTATAAAGCTATTCGCGAGCGGGTAGGATATATGCCCGGACGGTTCTCGCTCTATCAGGATCTGACGGTAGAAGAAAACCTGAATTTCTTTGCTACGGTTTTCCATACCACCATTGAGGAAAATTATGATTTGGTACGCGACATCTACTGGCAGATAGAACCTTTTCGCAATCGTCGTGCGGGGGCTTTGTCCGGTGGTATGAAGCAGAAACTTGCTCTTAGTTGCGCGCTTATCCATAAACCGGATGTTCTTTTTCTGGATGAACCGACTACCGGCGTAGACCCTGTCTCGCGTAAGGAGTTTTGGGAAATGCTTCGCCGTCTCAGGGAACAGGGCATTACCATTATCGCGTCTACTCCGATTATTGACGAGGCACGTCAGTGCGACCGTATCGCTTTCATCAATGAAGGGAGGATACGTGGTATTGATACTCCCGACCGTATTCTGAAACAGTTTGCAGACATCCTTTGTCCTGCGGGACTTATGCACGAAAAAGCGGATAATTGTGAGAGCTACGTAATTGAAGTGGACGGATTGACGAAACGTTTTGGCAGTTTTACAGCTGTCGACCATATTTCTTTTAAAGTGCGTCAAGGTGAAATCTTTGGTTTTTTGGGTGCTAACGGAGCTGGTAAGACCACTGCCATGCGCATGCTCACCGGATTGAGTCATCCCACCGGAGGCAAAGCCAGGGTAGCCGGTTTCGATGTCGCCACCCGGTCCGAGGATGTGAAGAGGAATATCGGCTATATGAGTCAGAAGTTTTCATTATACGAAGATCTCAAAGTGTGGGAGAATATTCGCCTTTTTGCCGGTATATACGGAATTCCCGAACCGGAGATTGCTCCCAGAACAGACGAGTTGTTGCTACGTTTAGGATTGGAAAAAGAACGTGATACATTGGTGAAAAATCTGCCGTTGGGATGGAAACAGAAGCTTGCTTTCTCTGTGTCCATTTTTCATCATCCTAAGATTGTGTTTCTGGATGAGCCGACGGGAGGAGTTGATCCTGCTACTCGCCGCCAGTTTTGGGAACTGATCTATCAGGCTGCCGATCAAGGTATCACCGTTTTTGTCACTACTCATTTTATGGATGAGGCGGAGTATTGCGACCGTATATCTATCATGGTGGATGGAGTGATTCGTGCGCTTGATACGCCCGACAGGCTGAAACGACAGTTCGGAGTTGAGACAATGGATGATGTTTTCCAACAGCTGGCTCGTGAGGCTGTAAGGACGGCGGATTGATATTAGATATAAGACTTAAAAACAGATTGCGATATAACCATGAAACAATTCATAGCTTTTGTCCGAAAAGAATTCTTCCATATCTTCCGCGACCGGCGTACGATGCTGATCCTGCTGGGTATGCCCATTGTGCAGATCATTCTTTTCGGCTTTGCCATTACTACCGAAGTAAAGAATGTGCGTGTTGCCGTTCTCGATCCTTCCAATGATGTCGTAACTCGGCAAATCATCGATCGTGTGGATGCCAGTGAGTACTTTACTGTTATCCGCAGCTTGTATTCTCCCGAAGAAGCGGATCATTTTTTTAGGAAGGGCGATATTGATATGGCAATTGTTTTTAGCGAACATTTCTCGGATCATCTCTATACCGGTGAGGCAGAAGTACAGATAATCTCCGATGCCACCGATCCCAATATGGCTACCATGCAAGCCGGATATGCTGCAAATATCATATCCATGACCGGACAAGAAATGCTTCCGCCCGGAGTACGCACATCTGCAATTGTTCCTCAAGTCAAGTTGCTTTATAATCCGCAGATGAAGAGTGCATATAATTTTGTTCCCGGTGTTATGGGACTTATTCTGATGATGATTTGTGCAATGATGACTTCTATCTCCATTGTGCGTGAGAAGGAGACGGGAACGATGGAAGTGTTGTTGGTTTCCCCGGTAAAGCCCCTGTTTATCATTCTTGCCAAGGCAGTGCCGTACTTCGTATTGTCGTTTGTCAACCTGATTACAATATTATTGCTTTCGGTCTATGTGCTCCATGTTCCGGTTGCAGGCAGCCTGTTTTGGTTGGTGGTCGTATCGCTGCTTTTCATATTCGTATCACTGGCTTTGGGATTGCTCATCTCTACTGTTACTCACACGCAGGTAGCCGCCATGCTGGTGTCCGGACTAATGCTGATGATGCCCACAATGTTGCTTTCGGGTATGATATTCCCTGTTGAGAGCATGCCTGTCATTTTGCAAAGCATTTCCACTGTGATTCCCGCACGTTGGTATATTCAGGCTGTGCGTAAACTGATGATAGAGGGAGTGGATATATCACTGGTGCTGACCGAGATCGGTATACTGGCTGTTATGGCGGTTCTGTTGATAACCGTTAGTTTCAAGAAGTTCAAGAACAGGCTGGAATGAAGTAATTTCAATTATAACAATTAGTAGTAAATACCTCTATGATTAAGTATTTGATAGAAAAAGAATTCAAGCAGATGCTCCGCAACTCATTCTTGCCAAAGCTGATTTTCATATTTCCATGTATGATTATGATATTGATGCCTTGGGCTGCCAACTTGGAGATAAAGAATATAAATCTGAATATTGTGGATAACGATCATAGCGTTGTATCCCGTCGCCTGGTAGACAAGATTGGAGCTTCTACCTATTTTCGTCTGACTACTTACGATGAGGCTTTGCTCGGTATTGAAGCGGGTACAGCAGATGTCATTTTGGAGATACCCTATGATTTTGAAAAAGATTGGATAAACGGTAAAGCTCCTCGTTTGCTTGTCGCAGCCAATGCGGTGAACGGAACAAAAGGGAGTCTGGGAGGTTCTTATCTGTCTTCCATCATCAGCGATTATTCTCGTGAACTGATGTCGGAAGTACCTGTAAAAGCATTAACAGGCAAGCCGCTTCCCCGTATCAGTGTTTCTACCTTGAACCTCTATAATCCTACTTTGAACTATAAGCTTTTCATGATTCCTGCATTAATGGTTATGTTGCTGACGCTGATTTGCGGCTTTCTTCCCGCACTCAATGTAGTGGGAGAGAAAGAGGCGGGGACTATTGAACAAATCAATGTGACACCGGTCAATAAATTCACATTTATTGCGGCCAAGCTGATACCTTATTGGCTGATAGGCTTTGTTGTGCTTACCATTTGTTTTGTACTCGCTTGGTTGCTATATGGTATTTTACCTGCCGGACATTTTCTTACTATTTATGTTTTTGCACTGGTGTTTCTGCCGGTTGTTTCCGGTTTTGGACTGGTCATATCCAATCATTCGGCAACGTTACAACAAGCCATGTTTGTCATGTGGTTTTTTATGCTCGTCCTTATTTTGATGAGTGGTCTTTTTACTCCTATTCATAGTATGCCCGAATGGGCACAATGGATTACCCGTATAAATCCATTGAGGTATTTTGTTGAGGTGATGCGTACAATATATCTTCGCAGCGGTGGCTTGGCCGAACTGTTTCCTCAATTAGGAGCCTTGCTGATTTTTGCCATAGTTGCTAATATTTGGGCTGTGAGAAGTTACAGGAAAAGTAGCTGATTTTGGAAATTAACTTCGTGTTTGTACGAAGTTAATTTCCTATTGATACGAAGTTAATACTTTGCACTATATAAAGTTAACTTCTTGCATGATTGGATGTTAACTTTGTATTTCCCTTCTATCTTACTTTCTTTACTGTGTTTCCTTTTTCAATTCTTCGCACAAGTAAGAAAATGAGGATGCATTGGTTGAATAGTCGTTACGGTGTGCGGTTGAATTGCAGGGTAAAATACTTCAAGACAAAAAAAATACTATCTTTGTGGCGTTCTACTAAAAGCATATAAGTGCGGATCGTAAGGTAAATATTTGATTCTCAGTTGTGCTACTAATAGACGTAAATATTTGTACAAAGTTTACTTAACAACAACATGATAATAGACAATCAATTACTGGATCAGGTATCCGGTCAGGCCAAAGAGAGTGAACGGTTGCGTATGAACTTCAATTTGCATGAAACTTTGGACGCCAAAGCACAACGGTTGCTTAATGCGTTGGAAGTAGGGACTGTGCTGCCCATACATCGGCATCGGCATACAGCAGAAACCTATATTCTACTGCGTGGGCACATTAATGTGATGTTCTACAATGCTGATGGGGGAGAGATGGAGCGCTATGAACTGTATCCCGGAAATGGAATTTATGGGGTTCATATTCCGAAAGGGCAGTGGCATACTTTGGAAGTTCTGGAACCTTCCGTTATATTTGAAGTGAAGGATGGACCGTATATGCCTTTAGATAAGGAAGATATTTTAGAGTAACTGTTCGTTCGGTCTTTTTGAAGTATCTCTTTTTTTGTATCTTTGCGTGCTAAATAAACATCTTAATATCTAAATGAACACGCAAAACTCTTATCTTGCCTCGAAACCGCATTATGAAATACTCGATGGGCTTCGTGGTGTAGCAGCAGTCATGGTTGTAATTTTTCATCTTTTTGAAGCACATGCGGGCGGCAATCATTTGGAACAGATTATCAACCATGGTTATTTGGCGGTAGACTTTTTCTTTATGCTTTCCGGCTTTGTTATAGGTTATGCCTATGATGATCGTTGGAACCGGATGAGTACCGTCACTTTCTTCAAACGACGTATTATACGTTTGCATCCGATGGTTATAGTAGGGAGTATCGTAGGGGCGGCATTTTTCTTTTTTCAGGAGTCTCCTTGTTTCCCGCCCATCCAAAATACAACGGTAGGAACTATGTTATTGGTTATGCTGCTGGGATGTACTTTACTTCCGCTTCCTTTGAAATGGGACATTCGCGGGTGGGCGGAGATGCATCCGCTGAATGCTCCGGCTTGGTCGCTTTATTTTGAATACATAGGTAATATCCTTTATGCGCTATTTGTTCGTCGATTCAGCAAAACAGCTTTGACTGTTTTAGTCTTGATAGCCGGATGTTTTACGGTACATTATTGCCTCACAGCACCAACAGGAGATATCGTTGGCGGTTGGTCGTTGAATTGGAGGCAGCAATATGTGGGAATTGTTCGATTGATGTATCCATTCTTCGGCGGACTGCTGTTGTTCCGATTGGGATGGTTGGTTCACATTAAAAAACGTGCCTTCTGGTGGTGTAGCCTGATGATTGTAGTGATCTTGTCTTTTCCTCGTTTGGGTGGAGAAAATCACTTTTGGATGAATGGGCTGTACGAGGCTTGCTGCATACTGTTTGTTTTTCCTGTGATTGTCTCTATGGGAGCTGGAGGGAAAATAACCGGTAAACGTTCCACTAAAATGTGCAAGTTCTTGGGAGATATTTCATATCCGGTATATATAACGCACTATCCATTGATATACACTTATACGGCATGGGTATGTAATAATAATGCAACTTTGGCGGAGGGTATACCTTATATGATATTAACCTTTGCCGGATCTTTCATTCTTGCTTATGCTTGCTTGA
>ENA-UOJE01002968-UOJE01002968.1-human-gut-metagenome-genome-assembly--contig:-C23-NODE-2968-length-12110-cov-6.291248_pt1 | contig 12110 bp, 10 predicted proteins | sample MGYA00242341_ERZ723888 | MGnify/ENA metagenome assembly ERZ723888 | reverse complement strand
GTCCTTTACCGATAGAGGGAACGCAAGAAGCACAGGAGTACCAAACAGCATAAGAAGCACGATAACACCCACCACAACGCTTCCCAAGGCGAGAGGTATAAGCATAGCTTTCCAATTGATATTAGCAAATGCCGACCACATTATAAAAGCCCCCTTACAAAGTTCACAAGTGCAGATACAAGCAGAAGTCCGAGAACAAAGAAAATGCTCTCAAACATCAATTCAAGATTTAAGAATTGGTCAAGCTGATACAGAAAAGAAATCATATCCCTAAGAGCTGAATAAGCTTCATCACTTATTGAGAATGACTTAAAGAACGGCAGACTAAAGAACAGCTCTACTATTTTCGCAGTTATCATTATTCTCCCTCACTTTCACTTGATTCATGAAGCTGTATTCCGAAGCAACGGAACAAAGCCTTAATTGTCGCATAGATACAGATAGCGTACATTGCTATAGTTGAAGCATTGAACAGCGCACTCTTAAGCTCGTTCGGAGCGGAGTTCATATTAAAATCAAAGTCCTTTCCGAAAAGTGTAAACGTAACTGAATTTGATGATGATTGCTTACCCTGCTGAAAAGCTTTTCTCAACTTTGCATAAGCAGGAAACTTGCTTTCTATAGCCACATTCAAATCTTTTGAGTTAGGTACAAAAAGATAGGTCACGAGCTTCTTCAAGTCGACCACGAGATTATACAGTGCAATGCCGATATTTTTAACAATAGTCCACAAACACTTGCCGAGCCACTCAAAAATGCCTAAGAAGTTGAAGAATACAAATTTCAAAGCCGCCCAAAGCCAACGGAAGAATCCTGTGAAAGCGTTCCACAGAAATTCAACAACCGCTTTTACAAAGTCTGCTATGCCGTCCAAGTCATGAAACATATCAAAATTAACGTAATCCCTTATATCAGGAAAATCAGTATCTATATAATCAGACAATGACGGAAATTCTTCATAATCTTTCTTTTCGCTGAAAGGCTCTTTCTTGTGACTATCTACAGTATCAGCAAGGCTGTACTCATAACTTGCGGCGCAAAATCTATCCTTATATAACGCTTCATCACCCTTGCCCTTAGCCGCTATCAAGAAGAAATAAAGCTTGCCCGTATTTTCAATATCTTTGTTGCTGTTATACCGCATAATGCCGTCACGCATAACATTCAGAGGGATTGAGCCATGCAAAGGGTTATCTTTCGTGAAATCTCCCGAAGTGTCCATAGGGAGATAGTACCAGCCGTCAGAGTTAGGATAATCCCATTCTGATTGATTAGACACGGCAATGTTTACGTTGTATACGTCATTATCATTTTTCGGTTCAAAATTAAACAAAAAGTTTTTGCTATCATCATCATAAGTAATAGAAGCTTTATATGGTTTATTGCTTGAATACTCTAATTTCTCGCCGTCATTTGTAATAGTAATATTAGTGTCAATAATATGCCAAGCACTAGCAGAACTATTTTCATTTAGATAAATTTCTTGTGTAGAATCAAAGAATGTAGGAGATTGTGACGATGAAGTAGAAATAGTATACCTATCATCATCCCACGAAGTATTATACCATTTTGAATAATCACAATATATTTCAGGAGAAAACCGAGATATATTAAATTTGCCATTAGTTGCGCTAATATGATCCGTAGGGAACGAAATTAGCATAATATAAATACCATACTCGTTCGGTGCATACCAATACGCTATATAATTTTTATCATCTAATGTACCACCTTGTGCTTTTACCCTATCCACCATAGTAGATACAACTTTAAGAATAGCAACATTTTGAGTTAATCCACCCTCACTTACATCATCAAGAGCAAACGCAGGCACAACACAAGCCGAACACATCACGATAAGGGCAAGCACTAATGACAGCGTTGCTTTAAGTTTTCTATTTATCATAATTCCCCCTTAAAAATTGGCATAATAAAAGGGCAGTTCACTGAATGAACTGCCCTCGTTGCTGTCAGGCTTACGCCTTTACGTACTTTTTGAACATTCTGATAGCAATGCCGATTACAGTTGTCAGAGTTATCACAGGGATAAGAGCGACGATAGAATCGGAAACGCCCTGCAGAGCAGAATTAGCGAACTGTGTCATAAGTTCACCGACATTTACGAGAGTATTGCCACTTTCTGCAGTTGTAGAAACAGGATTCATTAACACATTCTCCTTTCTTAATTAATTAAGCTATATATCCACTTGCCAAACTTGATGACAAGATAAATACCGATAGATATTGTTATCAAAAAGCATATAGTGCCTAAATATGAAATTGTAATATTTTGATTATTGATTATAGTGTGCTGATTTTCGATAACAGCCGACATAGTATATTCATCAGTCTGCTCAGAGGAAGAAACAGACGATACATCAATTTGTGAAGAAGTGACATCATTCAACGCCCACAACCTCAATTCCCTGAGCCTGTCGCTCCAGTTCTTTAACACGGAACTGCAGTTTAGATATTTCCTTATTCTTCTTATCAATAGCCTTGAAACAACGAGTAAGGCAATAAAACAGGGCAAGCGCCACCACCAAGCAGAAATAAAGTGCGTATACTGTCATGTTCAAGCCCCCTTAGATAATGACCGCTTCAAGCTTCTTCTTATCGTTGTAGAAATACTGGATTTCCGTTCCGACAAGTTCTCCGATATCTTTCATAGACACATCTTTGCCGAACACGTTTCCTCTTTCGCTCCAAGCACACTTGCAATCATTGGCGATAGTGTAACCGACACCCTGAACGAAATTTGAATCATCTGCCAACTTGTTTTCTATAGGCTTTTGCACCTGTAGCACCAAGTTGTCATAGTCGATTGATTTTCCGTTATCGTCCGTGAATGTGCCTTTCTTGTGGATTGCTCCTATAAGTATTCCTCTCATGTTTTTTCCTTTCTGCGGTTGAGGTTATCCGCTCACCTTTACTTGTTATGTACATTCATTTGTATGTACCATGATTATATTATACATACTTTTGAATGTATGTCAATACATTTGAACGAATGTGTGTTATAATTTGTAGAGATTAACAAACAAAGAGGAGGAATGTTGTGTATATTTATCAAAGATTAAAAGATTTACGAGAGGACAACGAGTGCAAGCAATCAGAAATTGCAGAGCTTTTACAAATTTCACAGCAACAATACAGTATGTACGAAAAGGGCAAAAGGGAGATACCCTTACACCTGATAATTATACTTGCGAGATATTACAAAGTAAGCTTAGACTACATCACAGGTTTGACGAATGACAAACGGGGTGTAGGTTATAAGGACGAAACCAACAGCAAGTACAACATAACACAGAAAAACAGCCCTAAGGCTGTTATCAAAATCAAGGAGGAAAAGTAAATGGAAGCGGTATTAACAACCTTAACATTTTGGTTTATAGCCGGGCTAATCGTATTTATACTGATAATCATATCAATCATTGGAACATGGTTTGAAGCACGAGAAATGCGCAAGGAGCTAGAGCAGATGAACGCATACCTTGCAACGCTCAATGATAACTTAGTCATAGGCTTCCAAAACAATGACCGCCAAAGTCGCAACTTCTGAGAGCCTGCCGCCCTCGTTCCTGCTTTCCTGAGCTGTCGCTCTTGCCGTGTCTTGCCGCCCTGCGGAGCTTGTGCGCTCCCCTGCACTGTGCTGTCGCACCTGCCGTGCTGTTTCTCCCTTGTGGAGTTTGTGCGCTCCCCCTGCACTGTGCTGTCGCCCCTGCCGTGCTGTTTCTCCCTTGTGGAACTTGTGCGCTCCCTGCGCTGTGTTTGGTGCGAACTGCGTTCGCAATAAAGGGGGATTCTTGAGCGGCGTTCCCCTCTTTTTGGAGCATTGAAAGCATTGAAAACATTGAGAGTGTTGAAAAATCATAGATTTTCCAACACTCCCAACATTTCCAACACTTCCAACACCCCAAAAATTCACCCCCTAGCCGCTCGCATGATGGATTTCCCACATAGATAGCGCTTCGCTTTTTTTTCTTTTTCTCTTAGAATATGCGCTGCTTTCCTCGGGGCTTTTTCTTTGTGGTTTTGTCCGCTGTTTGTGTTTTTTGTTTTCTTTTTCCGTGTTTTTTCTTTTTGCTCTTGTGGAGCTTGCCTTGTGTCGTTTGTCGCTCCATGTGAGGGCTTGTGACTGCTTCCGTAAGTAGTTTTCACTCGTTGCTTATCACTTCTCCACGGGGCTTATAGTTGCTCTTGCGAGGGGCTTCACTCATGCCGTTCAACGCTTGTCAGTTCTCATAACCCGAAGGTCGTTGGTTCAAATCCAGCTCCCGCAACCAATTTCAGGACTATCGTTTGATAGTCCTTTTTTATGCCCAAATCACCGACAAATACCACAAAAAGATCGGCCAGTAATCCCATTTTGGATCTACTGACCGATCTTGCTGTTTATTCACTTGCACAAAACATAACGTCAGCCTTAAATCAACGTTTCTTGTCCGTCAGCTCAAACCTGATACTGTGCAGGTCAAGCCCATTCTGCGCAAAGTATATCCTGAAAGTTGTGAAGCGTGAGAACATAGGCGTTTCCTTTTCCATTGAAACAGCCTTGCCACCAGTACCGTTGAACGTGAACGTACCCACCGCAGTTCCCATGCTGAACAGCGTCATAGGTATCTGCGCAAGCTCACTCTGCGTAGAACTTGCCGTAACTATCACCCTGTAAATACCGAAGTTTGACAGGTCAAGAGCAAAGCTATAAGAAGTGCCTTTCTTTGTGTCAACATCACTAAGGTCAAGAGTTATGTCACGGTCTACCTTATAAAACTGTACAGGCTTGTCGTCCTCCTGCTCCTCGTCCTCTCGGTTTATCACCTTGACAGTATCTCCTATACCCTCCGCACGCTTAAGAGCATTAGTGTGAAGAAGAAATCCGCATATGTTCGCCGCATTTCTCTGAAGCTCACACCTCTCTATACCGCCATTTTCAAGGGCAACAAGCGTGTTGTCGTCATTCTTTTCTCCGTCAGGACAAACCATGTAAACATCGTTCTGCGCCCTAGCCATAGCTGCAAGATCCGTCTTGTCAGGCTCTTTTCCACGAACGTTTATGTTCGCCCACCAGTCCGTCATGGTGAAGCCCTTGAAGCCCCATTCCTCACGAAGTATCACTGTGTTAAGGTCAAAGTTTCCTGCCGTCCACAAGCCGTTTACTATGCCATATGTGGTCATAACAGAGGAAGCTCCTCCCTCTTTTACCGCTATCTCAAAACCCTTTAGATATATCTCCCTGAGTGCTCTTTCCGATACCACCGAGTCGATAAAATGCCTGTTTGTCTCACGATTGTTCGCACAGAAGTGCTTTATCGTACCTGTCACCCCTGCACCAGCCATGCCCTTTAACTCAGCCGCCGCCATTTTGCCCGTAAGAAAAGGATCTTCCGAGAAATACTCAAAGTTTCTGCCGTTCAAAGGGTGTCTGTGAATGTTCATTCCAGGGCCAAGCAGACAATCCACCTTGTTAGCCGCCATTTCAAGTCCCATAAAAGTGAAAAGCTCACTTGTAAGCTCCTTGTTGAACGAAGAAGCTATCATAGTGCCGTTCGGCAGACTGAAAGCCTTTGTGCCGCAGTCAAGTCTCATGCCCGACGGGCCGTCCGAACAGCAGCCAGCAGGTATGCCAAAGCCATTGAGATTTTCCGACACTCCTCCGAACGCCGAAGCCGTACCGGCCGTGACCCTAGGGCTTCCCATGCCCTCGCCCCTTATAATGCAGGAAAGGTCATAGTCTGAAAGCTGTGCAATAAATTCGTCCATTGTGTTCTTGCCGTTCTTAACGTCCCAAAGCTTTATGCCCTTGTCACCAGTGTATGCTATCTCTTTCGGAAGCTTCTCCAAACGCCTTGCACTTTCGTCTACCTCAGATACAGGGACAGCCTCTCTGCCAATGCTGAAAGCTCCGCCCTCGCAAACAGGCTTTATCCTCTCAAAACTCTCCACAGGAGCAAGCGACTGAGTGAGCCTTTCTGTTACCAGATCCTCACCCTGCTCAAAACTGCAAGCATATTCAGCACTTCTCACGTCACTGCCCACATAGAATTTATATTCCCCTGCTTCAAGCACATAGCATGACTTGTTGCCCGTCACACCTGAATCGTCATAAGAAGCAAGCTTTGCGATATCCACTGCTATCTCAACCACCTGCTCTTCCTGTGGTACAAGCTCCCTGGTCTTTTCAAAGCCGCAAAGCACTCTAGCCGCCTTGCCGAGCCTTCCCTGTGGAGCTTCGCAGTAGACCTCTATTACCTCTTTGCCCTTGTAAGAACCGATATTTTTCACCGATACAGAAAGCTTCACAGCCCCCTCTGCTATCTCAGCCTTTTCCTTCTTTATCTCAAACTCAGTGTAAGAAAGACCAAATCCGAACGGATAAAGCACCTTTTCTTTAGCAAAAGTCTCAAAATAGCGATATCCCACATAAATATCCTCAGCGTAAATATCCCTGTTTTTCTCCCTGCCGAAATTAGCGTCCGAAGGGTAGTCTGACGCCTTGTATGCGATAGTGTCAGGAAGCTTTCCGCTTGGGCTGACCTTTCCGGTCAAAACGTCCGCTGTACCCTTTCCGCCTGTCATTCCCCCCTGCCAAACATAAAGCACAGCATCGGGGGAAATTCTGTTTATGTCGGTCATATCTATGATATTTCCCACATTGAGAAGCAAAACAACTTTCTTGAAATTCTCCCTCACCACCGTGAGCATAGCTATCTCGTCATCGCTTAGCAAATAAGAGCCTGCCTCCAGCCTGTTGTCCTGCTCCTCGCCTGCCGTCCTGCCTATTATCACAATGGCAGTTTCACAGCTTTTTGCAGTTTCTTTGACAAGCCCCTCGTCAAGTGGCATCTCTTTCTGCGACCAAGGCTCTCCGCCCCAGCCCTCGCCTAAGTCGAATGGGTTTTCCTTGTCCCATTTTCTGTATGTGTCAAGAAGTTTCTCATTGACCTTTACGCCGTTATCAATAAGCCCGTCCAGAATGTTCACTACCTTAGTAACATTCACCATTCCTCCCGAGCCTGTTCCGCTTTTATAATAATGAAACTGTATGCGTCCGAAAACAGCCACCTCTTTGTCTGTATCAAGTGGCAGAGCATTATTTTCATTTTTGAGCATAACGATTCCCTCAGAAACCATTTTCGCCGCCGTATCAAGATATTTGTTCCAATCAAGCATTCTTTCCATAGCTTTCACCTTTCCATATTTTCTATTGAATTTCAAAGTGTATTATAGCACAACCCTCCCACCTATTCAATAAAGATACTATGAACAATGGGTTTACTTTTTATATAGCATATCCTGTCCTCAGGAAAAATATTGCACAATGCGTTTATTTGTGCTATAATGAGTATATATGACTGCACCGCACGCTTCTTGTTCGGTGTTCCTTATTAAAAAAATTATTGTCGGAGGGGTAAAAGTGGATAATATCGTCACTGTCGGCGGACACATAAACGCATCTATAAACTTTGCCATGCAGCAAAACTATGTCCCTGTCATAAGAAGTCTTGTAGTAAACAACAACTCAGAGGAAGCCCTTGAGAATATCAGCCTTAAAATAACCTTTGAGCCTGAGTTTGCAAAGGAATTTACATATTATATCGGCTCTATACCCGCAAAAAGTTCTGCCGAGATATCCCCCGTGAGGATATCTACCAACACAGATCTTCTTTTCTCTCTTACAGAAAAAATGGTGGGCAATATCACCATTGAGGTGCTTCAAAATGGTGAAAATATCTTCACCTATCAGAACACTATAGAGCTTCTCGCCTGCGATCAGTGGAGCGGTTTGAACATAATGCCTGAGATGATAGCCGCATTTGTTACACCAAATCACCCTGCGCTCTCCCCAGTTATTCATGACGCTTCCACGTTCCTGAAAAAGTGGAAAGGCGACCCCTCTTTCACAGGCTATCAGACCAACAACCCAAACAACGTGAAGCTTCAAATGGCAGCAATTTTTGCCGCCCTTGTTCAGCAGAAAATAGTCTACAACGATCCCCCTGCAAGCTATGAAGTCATAGGTCAGAGGATACGCCTGCCGCATAAGGTCTTGGAGCAAAAAATGGGCACTTGTCTTGACCTTGCGGTGCTTTATGCCGCCTGCCTTGAAGCGGTGGGACTTCACCCTCTGCTGTTTTTCATGACAGGTCACGCATTCTGCGGCTGTTGGCTTGAAAACGAAACTTTCGCAGATTGTTGCGTTGACGATGTTTCCGCCATTGAAAAGCGCATTGCAGAAAATGCCGAAGAAATGCTCCTTGTGGAGTGTACAGACTTTGTTGACAGCAACGTTCACGATGTCGAGCGTTTCGACCATGCCATGAAACACGGCAAAGACCATATAAGCAACATGGAATTTCAATGCGTCATAGACATTATCCGCACCCGTGGAAGTGGCATAAGACCTATCCCACTGCGTCCCGAGCAAACCTATTCAGGTCTGCAGCTTGCAGAAGAATCCGACAAGCCAAAAGAGATGCTCGCCCCCTCCGAGCTTAACAGCTCGCTTCTTGGCAAAGTGGCAGAGGGCAACGATAAACCCGTCACAAAAATGCGCATATGGGAAAGAAAGCTTCTTGATTTCAGCCTGCGAAATTCTCTTTTGAACTTCCGTGTCACAAAGAACACCATGCAGCTTATGACCGCCGACCTTGGAAAGCTTGAGGACGAGCTTGCAAGCGGAAGTGACTTCCGTATCATGGAAATACCTACCGAGTGGACAGTTTCCACTCGTGACGCAAAAATATTCGCTATCGAGAACGAAAAGGACCTTGTGACAAATATCGCCGAGAACGAGTTCAAAAACAACCGCATAAGAACGTTCCTTAATGAAGCCGACCTTGACACCGCCCTTAAAAACCTCTACCGCTCCGCAAAGGTGAGCATGGAGGAAAACGGCAGCAACACCCTTTTCCTCGCTCTGGGACTTCTCCGCTGGTATGAAAGCGACCTTTCCGAAAAGCCACGCTATGCCCCTTTGGTGCTTATCCCTATAGATATCGTCCGCAACACACGCAATAAGGGCTATATAATAAGGAGCAGACAGGAAGAAACTCAGATAAACGTCACGCTTCTTGAATATCTCCGCCAAGACCACGGCATCAGTATCACAGGCCTTGACCCTCTCCCACTTGACGAACACGGCATAGACCTGCCACTTGTTTTCAATACTATCCGTCAGGCGGTCATGGGCAAAAAGCGTTGGAACATCGAGGAATATGCCTTTATCGGTCTGTTCTCGTTCAGCCAGTTCGTAATGTGGAACGACCTTCGCAACCGCTCAGAGGAGATAAGCCAAAACAAGGTGGTGTCCAGCCTTATGGCTGGCTCTCTCACCTATGCCCCCGAGGATATAAGCATAACCCCTGAGAATATAGATTCCGACCTTGACCTTGAAAACATGGCAGTGCCAATGAGTGCAGACTCCTCACAGCTTGCCGCCATTGCCGCAGCAGGAAGCGGACAAAGCTTTGTTCTTCATGGTCCTCCGGGAACAGGAAAATCTCAGACTATCACAAATATGATAGCAAACGCCCTCTATAATGATAAAAGCGTGCTGTTCGTCGCAGAAAAAATGGCAGCCCTCAACGTGGTGCAGAAACGTCTTGCAAACCTAGGGCTTGACCCGTTCTGCCTTGAACTCCACTCCAATAAAACAAACAAGACCACTGTCCTTGCAGAGCTTGACAAAGCCCTTGAAGTGGGCAAAATAAAATCTCCCGAGGAGTATTCAGCCGAAGCCGCAAGGCTCAAAGCTCAGAAAGCCCAGCTCAACGATACCATAACCGCACTTCACGAAAAGCGTAACTGTGGTGTGACCCTTTATGAAGCTATATCAGCCTATGAGCGCAGTATATCCGAAAAAGACAAAATATCAGTTTCAAAAGATATCTTCACAAACATAGCAAAGGAAACTCTCGACCGCTTCAGCGACCTTGTGCATAGATATTCAATAGCCATAGCCGAAACAGGCGACTTTGCCGACTTCCCACTTAAAGATATCGGCATTACATCATATTCTATGGAACAGCGTGACAAGTTCCACACTGAAGCCGCCGACCTTGCCCAAAAAGCCACCGCTTCCTCTCAGTGCGCACAAACTCTCGCACAGGCTTATAGCTACAGCGGTGACCTTGACAAGACAGCAGTAAAAATGCTTTCCCACATATACAAAGCTTCCACCGCTGACGGCGAACTTCTTGACGGACTTCTCTGCGCACCTCACTATGATATCACCCTGCAAAAGATCAAAGATACTCTTGCCATAGGAAAAGAGTATACCGCTCTCTGCACCGATATCCTCAGCCATTTTGAAAAAAGCGTCTTTGACTTCCCTGCCTCAGAGTCAAGAATGGTATACAAGCAGGCAGTTCAAAGCTGGTTCCTGCCAAAAGCAATGAAGCTTGGAAAGCTCACAAAGGGAATAAAGCTCCACGCCAAAGACCCTGCTTCCGTTACAAAAGCAAACCTTGGTGAAATTCTCGATAAGCTTTGCACCATAAGCGAAAAGAAAGACTTCCTGCGAAGCCTGCCGTCAGATGTAACAGCGCTTCTCACAGGTATTTACATGAACGAGCAGACCGATTGGAATGTCCTTGAAAAAGCCGTTTCAAAAACCGACAGCATTATGAATGCCATTAAGCAGAAAGCGGGTGCTGACCTTGCACAAATGGCTCAGACTATCGGAAAAGCAAACTGCACTTCTGAAGGACAGGCTCTCTCCTCGTTCCTTGAAAAGCTTTCAGCCTTTGAGGACAGCTTCTCAGCCAACATGACCGCCATAGAAGCAAGTGAAGATTGGCTTGGCTTATCTGCAGAAAAGCTTAATACCTATGCCGAAAACGCCGATAAGCTTAGATATGCCGCCCAGTTCAACAGCGTTGACAAAGAGCTTTCAGACAACGGACTTTCAGGTGTCAGCGAAAGCTACCGCACAGGCAATGTTGACAGCGAAAACGTAGAAAAAGCATTCTCCTGCACGCTAAACTATCAGCTTGCACTTATGATAATAAACAGCGATAAACGTCTTAGCCAGTTCAGCAGTAACAGTGCAAACGACCTTATCACACAGTTCAAAGACACTCTCGATAAATTCTCACGCCTGACTATACAGGAGCTTTTGGCTCGTCTTTCCGCAAAAATACCTGCCCAAGGCTCAGCCTGCGCTTCCACCTCTGAAATGGGCATACTCAAACGTGCCATAAAGAGCAACGGCAGAATGATGTCACTTAGAAGCCTTTTCGATAAGATACCAAATCTTCTCCGCAAGCTCTGCCCTTGTATGCTCATGAGCCCCATATCAGTTGCACAGTATATAGACCCGTCATTCCCGAAATTCGACCTTGTTATCTTTGACGAAGCTTCACAGCTGCCAACAGCCGAAGCCGCAGGCACTATCGCAAGGGGCGAGAACGTTGTTATTGTGGGCGACCCTAAACAGCTCCCACCAACAAACTTCTTCTCCTCAAATCGGATAGACGAAGAAAACAGCGAAAAAGAAGACCTTGAAAGCCTCCTTGACGATTGCCTTGCTATCTCCATGCCGCAGCAGTATCTCAAATGGCATTATCGTTCACGCCACGAGAGCCTTATTGCCTACAGCAACATGAAATACTATGACAATAAGCTTCTCACATTCCCGTCCCATAACGACCTCATTTCAAAGGTGAGCATTATCCACCCCGAGGGTCACTATGACAAGGGCAGAACAAAGCAGAACAAGGCGGAAGCAAGAGCAGTTGTTGACGAGATAATAAGACGAATGAGCGATGAAAAGCTCCGCAATGACAGCATAGGTGTTGTAACATTCAGCTCCGTTCAGCAAAATCTTATTGACGATATGCTCTGCGAAGAGTGGGCAAACCACCCTGAGCTTGAAGAGCTTGACAGAAAGTCACCGGAGCCGGTCTTCATCAAAAACCTTGAAAACGTTCAGGGCGACGAACGTGACGTTATACTCTTCTCCGTCGGCTATGGTCCTGACGAAAAGGGACAAGTTTCAATGAACTTCGGCCCTCTCAACCGTGACGGTGGCTGGCGAAGACTTAATGTAGCAATATCCCGTGCAAGAAAAGCCATGATAGTCTACTCTGTCCTCCGTCCTGAGC
>ENA-UOJE01002967-UOJE01002967.1-human-gut-metagenome-genome-assembly--contig:-C23-NODE-2967-length-12110-cov-6.870759_pt1 | contig 12110 bp, 11 predicted proteins | sample MGYA00242341_ERZ723888 | MGnify/ENA metagenome assembly ERZ723888 | reverse complement strand
TCGACACCGAGAAACAAATCTCGTTTCCTGATGATGTCGGCAGATGCGACCATGAACAGAGTTGCGGTTACCATCTCACGCCAAAGGAATACTTTGAACGCAATCCTCAATCAAAGCCACTGCACAGCGATTTCGCCACTCTGTCAGCGTGTCGAGCCAAGCCGACCGAGCAGCGAAAACCGACATCGTTCATCGCGGCAGAGACTGTTGCACAGACTCTGCACGGCTATGAGAAAAACAATCTCTATCTGTTCCTCCACTCCAAGTTCGGAACCGAGGATGCTCTCCTGTTGATGAAAAAATACTGCGTCGGCACATCAAAGCACTGGTCGGGGTCATGCGTGTTTTGGCAAACCGACATCAACGGCGGTGTCCGTACCGGAAAGGTGATGCTCTACGATGCCGAGACAGGTAAGCGCGTGAAGGAACCGTTCAACCATGTTACATGGGTTCATTCGTTGCTCCGACTACCCGATTTCAATCTGCGTCAGTGTTTCTTCGGAGAACATCTCTTGCCGATGAACAGAGGCAAACCTATCGCTATTGTCGAGAGCGAAAAGACCGCACTTGTGGCAGCTTACTATCTGCCCGAATATGTGTGGCTCGCTTCCGGTGGTAAAAACGGTTGCTTCAATGCCGATGCTCTACATGTTCTCAAAGGCCATCAGGTTATCTTGTATCCGGACATCGGCGCAACCGACCAATGGCAACAGAAACTGTGTTTACTCCGCAATCTCGGTATCGAGGCAAGCATCTTCAACTATCTTGAAGAAGTTGCCACTGATAACGAGCGAACAGCAGGACTTGACATTGCAGACTATCTCCTGCAAATCGAACCTGACCAAGCAGTGCTACAAGCGATGATACGCCGTAATCCGATTTTACAGAAACTCATTGACGACCTGCAACTCACTCTCGTATCAGTTGAACGGTACAACCCGGATACTGATGCTATCAACAAAACCTCAAAAACAAATAAACAATGACTGCGAAGAAAACACCGTCAACACCCGCATCCAAGTCAACCGAGTTGACTGATGCACCCAAATCCAAAGTTTCACCCTCTAACCCCGAAGTTACAATGAAATCAGATAACTCTATCAGTTCCACCATCGCTATCAACGCGACCACCACAATCAACAGCGATAATGCTGTTAACAGCACAACACCTGCCAACGCCGACAATCTGTTTGATAACGAGCAGCCAGCAACCGAGGCAACAGCCATAATTGCCACAACAGAGCCGCCGAAGCAACAGCGAATCGGCAAGCAACAGCGCAAATCGGACTTCGCCGAGTTTAAGACAGCCTATCTCATGCCGTCAAAGCTGTCAAAGCGTCATCCGGTGAATATCGAGGACAGTGTATGGGAGAAGCTCGAACGCATCGCCCGCATCCTCGGTGACCGCGACTCTACTGTCGGCAGCTATATCAATGCCATCCTGGTCGAGCATTTAACAATATATGCTGACGACATCGAAATCTGGCGTAAACTATGAAAAATTTCTATCTGACATCTCATAGGTCTAACGACATTCCGACCCATAGACCGTTCGATAGTCCGACCTTTCCACCTAAGGTACGTTGGTATCTCAGTACCTACTTCAGTACTAAATAACGTTAGTATTAACCCGACCGCAGGGAGCGGTTATCGTCAGCGCACAACTAAGAAACGATAGTGGATTAGTTGGGGATGCAAGGGTATGTTTCGGGAGGTAAAAAATTCCCCACCCGAAACCCCTCGCATCCCGAAGGACGCTCTCTGTTCCCTGCGGTCACCATCCCCAACCCAACGAATGAGAAAGTTCAATCAGGACGCCCCCGGTGTAAAACTCCGCGGGCGACCCAAAAAAGAATCCAGCGATAAACGAGACCGAAAAGTCTCTGTGAATTTCACCGATGCGGAAGAGCGCGAGGTGAAAGCCAAGGCCGCAGCCGCCGGTGTCAGCATCGCTGAACTGCTTAGAATCTCGGCATTCCGGCTCTCGATTGTCGGTCGTCTCACCGATTTTGAACGTGAGGCGATACGCGAACTGATGTATCAAGGCAAGAATCTTAACGACCAGGTCAAGGCATGTCAGGCTAACTCATGGCCCTCGACAAAGCGTAAAGCAGAGGCTTGTCTCGACGGAATTTTAGCCACTCTTGGCAAGTTGAAAATCTCAAATTCCTCTCTGTTATGATAGCAAAAATACTCGCAAAAGGAGCCGCAGCCGCTATTGTCGGCTATGTCATGCGTGAGTTCCATGACAAGGAACAGTACACCGCCGACACTTGGCGAGTGATAGATTCCGACGGGATTCTTGGCAATGACTACCGCAGAATTGTGGACAATTTCGACATCGGAGCGAGTCTCAACAAGAGAATCAGCAAACCAATCGGACACATCGCCGTGAGTTTCGACAAGGCGGATTCGCCCCGTCTTACAGATGATTTCATGGTGCAACTGGCTAAAGAATACATGGAGCGCATGGGCATCAGGGACACGCAATATATAATAGTGCGCCACCTCGAAACCTCCTCGCCGCATTTCCATATCGTCTATAACCGCGTGAATCTCCACGGCAAAGCCATCGACGAGAGCAATAATTTCGACAAAAGCAATAAGGCCACCAAGGCAATAAAACTGAAATACGGACTGACTTTTTCGCCGAAAAAGAAGCTGTATGAGGATGCGATTGCCGAAATGAAACCCAAGATTCAGGCGGCGATGTACCGCTGTAAATCGTGGGATGAGTTCCGCTGTCGCCTCGCTCCGGCAGGTATAACAGTCGAATTTTACAACGACCGCGACACAGGCAAACCGCAGGGCATACGCTTCTCCGACGGCGAATTTACCTTCAACGGCTCAAAGATTGACCGTGCCTTCTCCTACAAGCGTCTTGACAAATTCTTTGCCAAGAACGCTGGGATAAGAGAGACACAGCCTCAGCAAACGGCACCGATTTCTGTAACGGCAAAAGTTAAGGAATCGCCCGTAGCGAATGTCGTAGAGAGCATAATCGAAACGGGATGTCAAGCTCTCGGAGGATTATTTCAAGTCGGGCCCGGCTATGATCCCGAGGAAGAAGCCTTTATTCACAGAATGAAAAAGAAACCCAAAAAGAAAAAAGGAAGATCACTGTAATGGCAGATATGTATTCTATCGTCAAGAAACAAGACGAGAAGATTGACGGCCTTCTCAAAATCGCGAAAGAGAACAAGGATTTGCTGACAGACATTGATACCAGACTGGTATCCGAGCCAGTACAGACGGAACCGTCGGCATCAGCAATCCCTGATAAGATCCAGGTGGAGCTGCCCGCAAACATAGCCACCAACGAATCGGTAAAACGACTTGTCGAGGCAGCACTCGCCAAGCAAAAAATCGAAGCTCTCAAAAGTCTTGACTTTTCGCAGTTCCCGAAGGAAATAGCAGAAGCCTTTGCCACAGCCTTTAAGGACGGACTTGACAAGAATGTAAAAAATGCGCTCCACGCCGGCATCCGCAATGAGTTCGCAAGTCAGACCTGTCAGTTCAACGAGTCGGCAAAGCGTCTCAACGACCGGATGTATAGCATCGTCAACGGTGCTATATGGGCGGCAATCCCCATGTGGGTTTATGTCGTTGCCGGCATCATAGTCCTTGTTGCCGTCGGCCTCGGTATCTGGTGCTACAATCTCAATCAGGATAACGCACATCTCCAGAAAGTCGAATGGCTCTACCGATACGAGCGCGTGAGCTACGACGCGGAGGGCATCCGGAACATGATGCTGCGCGAAGAAGCCATGATGGTTGGCGACAGGCAGGAACAGGACAGTATCAAGGCAATGACTATCCGACTTGAACGTCGTAAGAACGCTGATCGCACCCACGTTTATTTCCGTCCATCTGACCCTTGGACTCCAGAGTTCAACAACCATCTTTGGTAAACTTCAAACTTCACAAACTCCATGAAAGCAAACTTTTTCAATTCCATCTCGGCAGGTGCTCAGATGAGCATCAAGGCCTTCTACCATGACTTCTGTTATTTCATGGCAGAGAACTATTCAGCAACTCCCGACCAGCTCATGCTTGACTGGAACTGCGTCGGCGCAACAGCCCGATACCACGGTCATAACCGCACCTTCGAGTTCCGTCTATGGGAACGCTCTGACGGACATCTCGGAATCCCCGATATGACCGTCATCGTTTCCGTGTTCCACATCTCCGGGCTTGCGGCGAAATCTCAGGCAGAAGCCGATGCCGTATCTTTATGGTTACGCGATGCGGCAAAAGCTAACGGATTCCGCCATATCGCCGACGAGAGCCATGGCCCCACGGACGCACCGAATCAGGTACCCGGATGCAAAATCGCTTGTTTAACCCTTTAACACCCGCACCACACATGCAAGAAATCAAATCCACAACCCGCGACGCCATCGTGGACTTCTTCCTCGACTTCCGCGCATATATCACAGAAGTATTCGGCAGCGACCCCGATGATGCCACACTCGACTGGAACTCTGTTGGAGCCTGTTTTCACTACTTCGGCGAGGACCGTACCATTCAGTTTCGCCTATGGGAACGCTCCGAAGGCCATCTCGGAATCCCCGACATGACCCTCATAATAATCCGCATCAGCTTCCGAGGCGCACAAGAAGTCATCCACGCCGAGATGAAAGCCTTCATCCACTGGCTGAAACAGACCGCCAAGACTCATAGTTTCCTCCACTTCGCCGACGAAAACTGTCAGCCACTCCTGACCGACCAAGTCCCCGGCTGCCGCATCGCCTGCATCCGCCTGTAATTTCATCCGCTAACGCTCCCATTCCCCTTTGACCAATGCCCCGACAAGATTCGCCCTCTTGCCGGGGCATTATATGTTTTACCTATACTTACTCATCCTATCCTCCACTCCTGCGTGTCCCATAAAAATATATTCTCGTCCATATATTTGCCGATTAACGAAATAATTTGTAACTTTGTATATGTTTAACACATTAAATATTTCGCTTATGAATTACGACAAACCCACTGTTCTTGTCAAGAGCTTCTTCCAAATGGCAGATTGCTCAAAGAAGCCCTGCGGAAGACCCTCATGTTCGACAAAGCCTTCCGGCAAACATTGATACATCAACACTCAATGGTATGCGGTAGCTTAAATTGCTGCCGCTTTTTGTTATGAATTATTACAAATCACCACATATCCTGTTTAGAGACTATCCGAGTTTCGGCTATCTTACAGATAACCGAAATTTTGGATACGATACTGCTGTTAAGAGTTGCCGGAAAGTTGGAGAACGAGTCATTTCTAAAGTTGGAAGTGTGTTTTATTCCACATTAACCTATCGACCTCAGACGATACGAGAAATAGCGGAAAAATTATCACATATATTCACCGATATACCCCTTCACACCCTTGAAAATGACGCAAAAGATTTCTTAAAAGAATTGTCATTAGATGGCTTTGTTATATGTTCAGATGGTTTAGCTGGCGACCATGTTGATGATTGGTTTTCTTATGCGAATTTACAAGCTTCTCCTATAGAGGAAACAGCAATTAAGGATAATACTGATCAATTTGACAGTAATTGGTTTACTAATAACCGCTTGACCCGACTTCATTTAAGTATTTCTAGTGCGTGTAACGAGCATTGCGTTCACTGTTATTTCCCTTACCACACAAAGGGAGAAGTAATGACTAAAGAATTATTTGATGAGATTCTTGCGCAATGTCAGAAATTGAATGTCCTAAACATAACTATGAGTGGTGGGGAACCGTTGCAAAACCCTCATTTGAAATATTTTATACAAAAATGCAGAGAGGCTAATTTTTCAATTAACATTCTCTCTAATCTCATATCTATTACAGACGACATCGTTGAGGAATTCAAAAGAACGCCTCTTCTTAGCGTTCAAACCTCACTTTATTCTTTAGACGAGAGTATCCATGATTCAATTACAGGCGTAAAAGAAAGTTGTGTCCGAACTAAAAAAGCGATTAAGACCCTTTACCATCTCAATATACCCATGCAGATTAATTGCCCAATAATGAAACAAAACAGAAACACATTTCAAGATGTTTTAAGTTGGGCTAAGTCGTATAATATTGAAGCCAGCAGCGACTATATGCTTTTTGGTTGTTTTGATGGTTCTCGTAAGAACCTGCAATTCAGATTAGAATTACCTGAAGTTGAATCGTTGATAAATGAGCTGCATACAAAAGATTCTAATTCTGTCAAAGAAGAATCGCCATATTTGAAATCCATATGTCCGGTATGCTACAGTTCTTTATGTATTTCTTCATTGGGTAAAGTATATCCTTGTGAAGGTTGGCAAAGTCGTATATTGGGTGACGTTAATAATCAATCAATTAGTGATATTTGGAAGAACTCATCTGATGTCTTAGCATTAAGGAATTTAACCATAAACGATTTTCCTAAATGTAAGAATTGTGAAGATAGAGAGTATTGTTCTATATGTCTTATACGGAATGTCAATGAAAGCGAATATCTTGATTGTAAAGATGTCAATCCATATTTCTGTGCAATTGCCAAAATTAAACGACAAATAATGAGCAAATAATATAATCTCAAGCTAACATTCAACAGCCAACTGATGGCTATTTGTTTTTGTGAAGAATATGGCAGATGTTAAGACTCCTGAGGAGAGAAGCCGAAATATGGCGGCGATAAAGGGAAAAGATACGAAGCCGGAGATGATTGTGCGGAAGTATCTTTTCTCACGTGGTCTGCGTTTCCGTGTACAGGTCAGGAAGTTGCCGGGCACCCCAGATATTGTCTTGCCAAAGTATAGGACGGCAATTTTTGTGAATGGTTGTTTCTGGCATGGGCATGAAGAATGCAAGTATTTCCGTTTGCCTAAGTCTAATGTCGAGTTCTGGGCGGAGAAGATTGAGTACAATGTTGCTCGCGATGTCCGGCACGAAGCCGAGCTGAACTCCCTTGGATGGCGTGTCTTCCGGGTATGGGAATGCGAAATCAAAACGGCTTTACAGCGAGATGAGTATCTTAAACGCCTGTATGACCGAATTGTCAATCCCACTCAATCATACCTTATCGAGACTGACAAGAGTGAAGCATCCATAGCAGCCGAGCCTGAATCAGAGCGAATTTATGGAGACAACAACCATTCTTAACCTTGGTGTGTCTGATTTTTGCCCACACCATTCATTAACTTTGTCAACGATAGCCGAAGTCTCGAAAAATTTTCGTAACTTTGCAATCTAAACTGCGCTTGCGCTGACAAAGACCAATCTATGTAAGTAATAACTTATATACATCATATTAAGGAACTTCCTTGTGGCCGCAAAAGGGTTTGGTCGCCCGTCAGCTCTACTCGGAAGTTCCTTGCTCTATATGAAGAAGACGTTTAACTTCATAGATTTGTTTGCGGGCATAGGAGGATTTCACCAAGCCATGCACGCCGCAGGAGGTCATTGCGTGTTTGCTAGTGAATGGAATAAACATGCGCGGGTCTCTTATGAGACTTCATAGACTTGGATTTTAAGAGATACGCGGTACACTCTTCTTTAGCATTATGAATATTGTCAAAGAGAAAATCGCAGCAGGAACTCCTCCAAAAGTTCTTCTCCTTGAAAATGTAAAAGGTCTTAAAAATCATCAAAAGGGAGAAACCCTAAAAGTTATCCTTGCTACATTGGAAGAACTTGGATATAACTATAATATCGAAATCTTAAACGCCAAATATTTCGGTGTCCCCCAGAATCGCGAAAGACTATTTATTGTAGCGTGGTATAAAGGACTTGTAAATGTAAACTCATTCAGATTTCCTTATGGAATTGATTCAGATGGCAAAACAATCTTTGACAAGAGCCAATTAGCAGAATTGGCTCGTAAAACTTCCATTTCAGATATTTTCGAGCCCAAAGCCTCCTTAGACCCTTCGTTCACAATCAGTGATCGAATGTGGGCTGGACACCAAGCCCGAAAAGAAAGGAATCGTCAAAACGGCAAGGGATTTGGTTACTCCCTTTTCAAGGATGATAGCACTTATTGTAGTACAATATCTGCTCGATATTGGAAAGACGGAAGCGAAATATTAATAGACCAATCCGAAATCGGATTAAATCCGCGCCGTCTTACTCCTGTAGAAGCCGGTAGGCTTCAAGGTTATAACATTGAGGGTGCAGGTTGGGAAAAAGATACACCCAATAAGCCTGTTGAACAAATGCCTTACAATATTGTGGTATCAAAAAAAGAAGCATATCAACAATTTGGCAATAGCGTCGCTGTTCCAGTTGTAAAAAGAATTGCACTTGAAATCACCAAACAGTTATTATAATATGGAATCTCTACTTAACTTTCTACATGACGAGTCTATTTCAAGTCCGTTTAGAGCGGAATTGAGTAATCGTGGTGGCTATATTACTTTTAGTAATTCTGGACGTCGTGGAGATACTAAATATTTCCAAATCGGTATAGACTCCATTCTCACTACTCTAAAGGATATTCTTAATAATATTTCGGTCTTCTCTCGTATTCAGGATTATGACGAGAAGCCTTGGCGTGATAATGGGTCTATTTATTTTTCTGATCCAGTTGCCAATGCTAATTCCACGGTGCAAACCAAACCTCTTTTCTCTACTCTGAGCAAAATTATTAAATGGGCAAATCAGCCCATTTTAAATAACTTAAATTCAGATAGTCGCATCAGCATTACTCCCGATTCATTAGAAAATGCGATAAACAAACTCAATGCAGTAGCAGATTCATTTATTCCACACAGCAATTCTAAAATAGTGAAATCTCCACTTGACGAACCGCTTCAAGTTATTTATTATGGTGCGCCGGGCACCGGCAAGTCGTTCACCATCGATGATAAGACAGACGATAAGAACTCGGTGCGCACTACCTTCCACCCTGACAGCGACTATGCTTCTTTCGTGGGCGCATATAAGCCAACGATGGAGAATGTGCCCATCAACTCTATTTACGGTGAGTCTGTTCAGTTTGCCACAGGCAAAAACGGACATCCTGGTACGGAAAAGAAAATCGTCTATAAATATGTGCCACAGGCTTTCCTGAAAGCATACGTGGCTGCATGGAGCAATCTCGACACACCTTATTTCCTCATAATTGAGGAAATCAACCGTGGTAACTGCGCTCAAATCTTCGGAGACCTTTTCCAATTGCTTGACCGTAACAATGCGGGAAGCTCGTCATATGCCATTCATGCAGACGAAGACATATCGCAATTTCTAAGTGGTGATAACAAGGGCTTTGCCGCTCTTTCTGATGCCCAGAAAGATGCTATCCGTGCTTTTGTTTTGCACAAAGATAACGGCAAAACCCAAGTTGTCGGTCAAGACATTCTCAACGGCAAACTTCTACTCCTGCCGCCCAATCTCTATATTTGGGCTACAATGAACACCAGCGACCAGTCGCTTTTCCCCATCGACTCCGCTTTCAAACGTCGTTGGAATTGGAAGTATATGCCCATTGAATACCACCCAATCGATAAGAAAACGCAGCAACCAATAGATTGGAAATTCCAAATTGGAGACAACATCTATTCATGGGGGCAGTTCCTTAGCAAAATCAATCCAGAAATATATACGCTTACCGAATCGTCGGACAAGCAGATGGGATATTTCTTTGCCAAGGCTGATAATACCACCGGTATTATTTCGGAAGACGTATTCTTGAACAAAGTATTGTTCTATCTTTGGACAGACGTGTTTAAGGACTTTGATGTGTCGAGCGAACTTTTCAAGAACAAGAAAGCTAATCGTTCATTCCGCTTTACCGACTTCTTCGAAGATCCTGAGGCCCTCGGGAATTTCATCGACAACTTCAATCTTGATGTCGTCGAGGATCTTGAACATGTCGGCGAAATTCAAAACGAGAAAGGCGAATGGGTTCAACCTACTTTCATGGTAGACGGAGAAAAAATTTCTTCGATGATTGACACAGTCCTGACCGTATTAAAAAAATATTTTGAGAAGTATCCTGATATCTCAACGGAAGAAGCTATTCAAGTGTGGAATAGCTTTGGGTTGCCTAAGCATGCTCTAGAAACTGAACAAGTATTTGCTGAAAGGACAGATATGTCTAAGAATAGAGCCTCAAAAGTATTCAACACTGCTGATGGACGTAAATTTTATGTTTCCGCTCAACTGAGAAAACAACATATGGATAAGCTGATCTCAAAGGCCAACGATTGGGATATCCATATTACTCGACTTTCATAATGAAACTACTGATTGAGGAATACCAATACGATGTGGCTGATGTCGCGGATGTTCTTGACGGGCTTTTTACCCTTCAGGACGTTGAGCAGCGCGTATCAGTCAGTTACGTTGGGTATTACTATAATCCTCATGAAAGAGTCAAGGACGTAGTTTTCATTCTCCCCAAAGTTCTTATTGACGAACAGGGGAAGGTGTTCGGTGAATATGAGCCTCAAAACCTTATTCATCTCGACGAAGCAAAGATTGACGAGAGACACCGAAAGTTTCTCTATGAATTTGCCGTGTGGATTCACCGAGCAATCGTGGTCTATAATGAATCGCACAAAAAGAATGAGATTGTACTCCATCGCCAGATAGAGGACGAGGGCAAAGGATCACACAAGAAAAAAAGCAACACACTTCTTGATGTTATCCTGTCGCTAATCCGTTTCAACAAGGAAAATCAACAGTTCTTCACTTTTATACTTAAGAACCTGCACTCCGGCTTTAACAAGATAAACTGGGGTAAGACCATCGCCCGAACTACCGCCATTGTTCAAGACAGCAGTCCGACATACCTTAACCCGGTAAACAAAAAACGTCAGGTGAATTTCGACGAAGAACTCATTGTGATTTTCTTCTCTATTCTACAATACATATCTGACACATACGGCTTCCGCTCCAGTATTAACTTCGGATTCAAGCTCATCACCGGAGCTAAGTTCAAACGATACCTCGACGGCTTCGGGCGTACTCGCCTACGTCAGATAAAATATAAGTATTTCTCTGATACCGCCGTTAAGCTGTGGGATTTATGTTATGCTTTCTTCGATAAGACATATAAAATCCGTATCAATACATCGCAAAGCGAATATTTGCTTGTGAAATCCTTCCACATCGTATTTGAGGCGATGATTGACGAACTTATCGGTGATACAAACATACCGCGCGGATTGAAAGAACAGGACGACGGCAAGCTCGTAGATCATTTCTATACTTACGACGGACTACTAATCAACGATAAGGCCGACGATGATATTTACTATATCGGCGACTCCAAATATTATAAAATCGGCAACTCGCTCTGCAAGGAATCAATCTATAAACAACGCACTTACGCACGTAATGTTATCCAATGGAATCTCGATATATGGCTCAATGGCAATCCAAACATGGCTGACCCGTTCGAGCGCATACAGCTCTTTGATGAAGTTACCGAGGGCTACAATGTAATCCCCAATTTCTTCATTTCTGCTTCTATCGACAAGAAAACATTGTCGTATGAAGACTATACCGAGCCGCATCCCAATCAGCCGCCTGTCAGCCGTCAGTTCAAAAATCGGCTATATGACCGCGACACACTACTGCTTTCGCATTACGATGTCAACTTCCTATTTGTACTTGCGCTTTACGCTCGAAATAATGCTGGGGCAAAAGCCGCATGGCGACACAGCGTTCGTGACAAGTTCCGTCGTGCCGTGCAGGATATGCTCAAAGAAAAATTTGAGTTTTACGCATTGGCAGCACACCCTGATGTCAATGCTTCGGACTATTTCAAATCTCATTTTCAAGATACTCTCGGCAAGACTTTCCGACCATACGAGAATCAGAATCTTTTCTCACTTGCGTTAGACAAATCATATCCTGAAGACAACAAACGACTTCGGGCATTGCTCGGCGAAAACTTTTATGTTGTTCCTGTCGAACTCGGTAAAGACCCGACCGTTCAGTTAGAAAAAGAGCGAAAAGATAAAGGTATAGTAAATAGTCCTGATGGTATGGGTAAATTCCTTACCTGTCTTGTGCGCAAGGAAGAAACTGGAGAAGACGGTCGAAAAAATGTCGCAAAACTTTATCAACTGTTCTACAACCATGAGGCAGAGGGTGCTACTTATGTTATGCTTAATATGCCAGGAGGTGACATTTCCGAAGCCAA
>ENA-UOJE01002964-UOJE01002964.1-human-gut-metagenome-genome-assembly--contig:-C23-NODE-2964-length-12118-cov-68.260963_pt1 | contig 12118 bp, 13 predicted proteins | sample MGYA00242341_ERZ723888 | MGnify/ENA metagenome assembly ERZ723888 | reverse complement strand
GCGGCAACGGTCTTGGCTGTCAGGACGAGCTGGCGTATACGCTGACTGCCACAGATCACTTATCTGGATATCCAGATAAGCGGTCTAATCCCGAGGATTGAGTTATCCCGAGATTAGGCGTGGTCTGTTCGCAAACGTCTTGGTTTATCAATGCTTTTTGTGTGTTGTTCATAAATAACCTCCAGATAAGAAAAAATATAAAAATACCTCTATAATGGAGTTGGCGACGAAAGTCGACTAACTGCATTCAGAGGTGTTTTTATGTCCGATGAAATTGTATTTGATGTTCTATGCACAAAAGTGCTGGATGCATTGCGGGCTCTGGGGCTTGGTAAGTTCAGCATACGAAACTACTACTACGAAGGAATGTGGCCAATCATAAAGGTCTACCGTTCCGAGGGGGTGATATTGTATAGTGTTGCCTTTACAAATGAAATTGTGGATCGTTTTCGCTTGGAACACGAAAACGGCTTGGTAGCCGACCGAATCTGGGCGAAAGTCAGAAAGGCTGCAGTTCTCTTTGAGGAGTATGTCCAAACCGGAAAAATCGTTTGGAAACGTGTTAGACCTGCTCCAAAAATCCCCTTGACTCCGTACTATCAAGAACTCCTGTGTAGCTTCTGTCAACATGAAGCGAATACACGAGCCATTGGATTTGAGAGTCTACGGGACGAGGAGAATGTCTGCCGCAAATTCTTTGCATACCTCGATGCCAGCGGTTACCATACTTGCCAAGATATTAATTTAGTAAATGTCAACGATTTTCTGCTGTTCATCGCATCTCAACGAAAATCGAGCATGGACAGAGTGCGCAACACATTGAAACATCTGAGTGCATACTTGGTGTCCATACAAAACTGCTGCGATTTCAGCGCCATATTGACTACTCGTCCTGCACCCCGAAAGAAGCTGCGACCTGCCTTTTCCTCAAAAGAGGTTCATACCGTCATGGATGCAGCGGAAAAAAATCCATCTTTATCGCTCCGCGATACTGCTATGTTTGCTGTTGCCGCCAGTTTGGGACTGAGAGCTGGGGACATTGTTCGCTTAACGCTCTCGGACATTGACTGGATTCATCATGAAATACGCTTCGTACAGAACAAAACCGGAGTGGAACTGCACCTGCCTCTCGAAGCATCGGTAGGAAACGCCATTGCGAACTATATTCTTCACGAGCGGCCCAAAACGCAGTCCCCAGCGCTCTTTGTGCGTTCCCGTATTCCGTTTGACTTTATGACTTCGACTGCTGCAGGAGACCGGCTCAGAAAATATATGAAACTCTCTGATGTTGATTATACTCCGGGTGACGGCAAAGGCTTTCACAGTTTCAGAAGGTATGTTGCCAGTTCCATGATAAACCAAGAAGTACCGATCGATATAGTGAAAGAAATCTTAGGGCATACGCAGATAGGCTCCATGAAAGCATATATGCGGATCAGCCGGGACAAGCTGGCAATGTGTGCACTCGGACTTGACGGTATCGAGGTTATTCAGGAGGCTCTGTTATGAAATATACTTTCACGGGGGCATTTGCACCTTTTATCTGCGGCTTGATTGAAAAGAAACAAGCCCTCGGCCATGACTACCACGGAAGTGCATGCATTCTTCGAACTTTTGATAAATTCTGCCGTGAGCAATTTCCGCACGAGACCTGCTTGACTGCGGAGTTAGCTATGAAATGGGCCGAACAGTCCAAGACTGAGAAAAATCTGTCCAGATTGAATAGGGTATCTGTGGTCCGGGAACTCGCTAAATACATGAATAGTGTAGGAGAACAGGCGTATCTTTTGCCGCTCCAACTCACGAAGAAAACTGGACGCCATATCCCGTACATTTATTCAAAAGAAGATTTGTCCAAGTTGTTCAAGGAAATGGATTCTCTGCAACCCAGCCTCAGATCGCCCACAAAACATCTGGTAGTATCTGTAATATTCCGAATGATTTACTGCTGCGGTCTCAGACCTGTAGAAGCCAGACGGCTCCGAAGAGAAGATGTCAACTTGTTTGATGGTACGGTGAATATCCTTGAATCGAAAGGACATAAGGACAGAATCGTTGTCCTGTCCGAAGATATGCGTGAACTGTGCAGAAATTACGACCAGCGCGTGGAAGCGATACATCCTGAGCGCAGGTACTTCTTCCAGAGTCCAAGTGTACGAGGTGACGGAATGTACTCAATGGAGTGGATTATTCCGACATTCAGAAAGTTCCTTCGGACGGCAGGTATATCCGGATACGGTGAGATCCGTCCCAGACTTTATGACCTACGGCATACATTTGCAACACATCGGCTGTACCAGTGGGTAAAGGAAGGAAAAGATATAAATGCCTGCCTTGCGTATTTAAGTGAGTATATGGGCCATTCAAATCTCGAGAGCACGGCATATTATATTCATCTTCTTCCAACGCTATATGCCGACTTGCCAGAGCTGCACCTTGATAGTTCCTTTGAGATGGAGGCGGACTTATGCGACTGAAAGATGAGAAGTTCTATAAAACAGTGAGGGATTTCCTTGACATCTACTTGATCAGGCACAAAGGCTATAGTTTAAATACACAGAAATCGTATCGAGAGGCAATAAATCTCCTTCTCCTCTATTTCAAGATGGAGTGTGGGCTTGAATATGCCAATGTTGGATTCGAGGATATCACTTACTCAAATATAACCGGTTTTCTCGAATGGCTCTCAAAATCCAGAGGATGTTCTCCGGCAACGGTGAATCTGCGTTTGATGGCAATTCGTTCTTTCACAAAATATGCAGGAATCTTAGATTCTGGCAAAATCTATATGCAAGTCGAAGTCGGCAACATCTCTATTCGGAAAACTCCGGGAAAAGTTGTGGAGTTTCTGACGGTACCAGCGTTGGAAACTCTTTTTGAGCAACCCAACCGCTTCAAGACGAATGGATATCGTGATTTCTGTTTTATGCGGTTGATGTACGACACCGCAGCACGTTGTCAGGAACTGGTGGATGCAAAAATTCATGATTTGATCATTCGAAAAACTCATGCAACAATCTGCCTTGCTGGAAAGGGAAATAAACTGCGAATAGTCCCAATCTCCCCATCTGTGGTTGAATTGCTCAAAACTTATCTGGATAAAGCACATCCGACCGAGCAGAGGCAGAGTGATGACTATCTTTTCTTTACAACGCATCATGGTTGTAAAAACAGAATGTCCACCGATGCTGTTAATCTATTTATGAAAAAATATGGTGAAACGGCAAGGCGGGCTTGCCCTGAAGTGCCGGAACGAGTACATCCACACCAACTTAGGCATTCCCGTGCCATGCATCTGTATCGTGCCGGTATGCCTCTTGTTCTTCTCTCTGAGTTTCTGGGCCATGCCGACGTCAACACTACCCGAATCTATGCATGGGCCGATACTGAGATGAAGCGGCAGGCAATTCAAAAGGTATCCAAGGCCACAGCAGAAGATTCTATTGAACCAATATGGGCAAACGATGAGGAGATGATAAAGCGTCTTTATGGTTTGGCTTGATTTTACCACATTTTAACCGTGTTCATAATGCGACGACCAGCTATGATCTGGTCGCCGCAAATTTATTATCCGGAGGATTTAACATGAATTACAGCAGAAAAAACACTATCTCTCAACAAAAAAACGATGGCCAATCTGACTTCCTCGGGATAACTCAATCCTCGGGATTAGATCGCCATGCGGTCTTTAGTCGGCAACGTGTGGATGCCTTCAGGCAAAATAATGTGGCAAGTACCCAGAGCGCCCGTCAGTATAAGGACTCAACTGACCTAATTTGCCAACAGGCAGAAGCCTGTGCCCATCTCATTCGTCGTCTTACTCCGCTGGAGTGTGAAAGACTGCAGGGCTTCCCGGACGGCTGGACAGATTTACCCGGTGCTTCGGACAGCACCCGTTATAAAGCGTTGGGCAACAGCGTGGCGATACCCTGCGTGGAGTTCATTATGGGGCGGATCGCCGCAGCCCTTCGGGCGGTATAGCTACCTTGGTGGTTTTGCTTTCGTTTCACATAGCTTCTTCGTTGAGTTTGGTGAATAGCTTTCCATGACTTCTTCCGGTATGCTTTGCTTGCAAAATCGAGGAAAGGAGCAGAACCGATGGAGGGAAAAAAGAACCTCTGTGCCATGATATCCACCGATCTCCACACAAAAATCATGGCAGAAAAAGAACAGCTGGAGCTGAACACACTGGCGGAATATGTGGAGCGCATCTTCACCGAACACTTTGAAGGAGGACAGATCAGCATGAAAGCAGAACGCACCTTGGCGGTACAGATCCCGGCAGAGCTCTTCGAGCGACTGAAGGAATATCTGGCAGCCCGCAACCTCAAGCAAAAGCAGTTCCTCATCCAGCTCATCGAGAACGCGCTGGATGACACGGAAGCGGAGTGACCAAGCATCATAGGAGGCCGCGGGAACACCCGCGGCCTCCCTCATTCTTGTTGGAGGTAATCAGCCATGTACATTTACCCGGACAACCTGTCCGCAAAGGCCACGCTGTGGCTATGGGAGCTGCGGGACATCGGCATCATCGGCGTGGGGCTTCTTCTCTCTGTCCTGGCGCTGACCCAGACCGGCATTGCCCTGCCGCTGGTGCTGACGGCAGTCTTCGCCTTCCTGACGATCCGGCATGAGGGCACCAGCATTCTGGACTTCATCCGCTATGCCGCTGCCTTCCTGCTGACAAAACAACAATACTATGAATGGAGGCTCGACCCATGAGCAGAAAGCAGAAAAAGAAAGATGCCCGTGAGCAGTCCACCCGGCAGCTCATGGGCATTGATGACATTACCGACTATGGCATCGCCACCCGCATGGGAGAACTGGTGTTCTTTGCCATCAAGCCCACCAACATCTCCGTTCTGCCGGACGCCGGCGTGGGCGCAAGGATCTATGCCCTGCTCAATGTGGTCAAGGGCATGGCGGAGATCGAGATGCTGGCGTTAAATTCCAAGGAGTCCTTTGAGAACAACAAGGCATTCTATCGCCAGCGGGCAAACGAGGAGGAACTGCCTGTCGTCCGAAAGCTGCTGGAGCAGGACAGCAAGCACCTGGATCGCATCCAAGTGCTTATGGCATCCAGCCGGGAGTTTTATATTCTCGTTCGGCTGCAGGGCAAAAAGGAATCCGATGTGTTCAGCTACCTCTCCCGCATCGAAAAAAGCATCAAGGATAACGGCTTCACCGTCCGTCGTGCCACCGAGGAGGATCTCAAAAGGATGCTGGGAGTCTACTTTGAGCAGAACGTGACCACCGAGCGGTACGAGGATCACGACGGCGAACGCTGGGTCCTTTTCGGAGAATAAGGAGGGATATCACTTGGCAGCAAACAAGAAAAAAGCTACAGCAAGGCACACGGAGGACACACCTGTCAAATCCTTCTTGGATATGATCGCACCCTCCGTGGTGCAGTTTAATCCCGACCACTTCATCTGCGGCAACACCTTCCGCTGCGTGTGGGCTCTGCGGGAATATCCCACCCAGACCGACGAGCAGGCTCTGCTGCGGCATTTGGGAGAGAAGGACGGCATCACCCTGCGTATCTATACCCGGCAGCTCACCCCGGCCGAGGAGGACCGTATCCTCCACAACGCCGCGAATAAAAACCGCATGAACAAATCGAACCCCAATGACTTGCGGCAGACCATCATTGCAGAAACGAACCTGCAGGACATGATCTCCATGGAGGGCAGCCGCCACCGCAACAAGGAGCCGCTGTTCCACTGCGCGGTCTACATTGAGCTGACTGCCCCGGACTATGACGCGCTCAAGCTGCTGCAGACCGATGTGCTGACGGAGCTGGTGCGAAGCAAGCTCAATGTGGACAGACTCCTGCTCCGCCAGCAGCAGGGCTTCTGCTGTGCCAGTCCCGTGGGCTACAATGCCTTCGGAGCGCAGTTTGAAAGAGTCCTGCCTGCCAACTCCGTGGCAAATCTCTATCCCTTCAACTACAGCGGTAAAACGGACGCAAGGGGCTTCTATGTCGGGCGGGACAAGTACGGCAGCAACATCCTCGTAGACTTCGACCAGCGTGACGAGGATAAGACCTCTGCTAATATTCTCATCCTCGGCAACTCCGGTCAGGGCAAATCCTACCTCATGAAGCTGCTCATCCTGAACCTGTTGGAGTCCGGCAAATCCATTATCACGCTGGATGCCGAGCATGAGCAGCAGGAAATGTGCGAAGCTGTCGGCGGCTGCTTTGCCGACCTTATGGCGGGTAAGTACATCATCAATGTGCTGGAGCCGAAATGCTGGGATGACGGCGGCGACCCGGACGATACTGCGGCACCGGAAGCCTTTCGGAAAAACACATTGTTGGCACAGCACATTTCCTTCCTCAAGGACTTCTTCCGCGCCTACAAGGATTTTTCAGATGCCCATATCGACACCATTGAGATCATGCTCTCCAAGCTGTATGGAAAATGGGGCATCACAGAGCGGACCAATTTCCGCCGTATGCGCTCGGAGGACTACCCCATCCTCTCTGATCTCTATGACCTGATCGAGGCGGAGTACAAAAGCTATGACATGGCCGCCCACCAGCTCTACACCGAGCAGATCCTGCGTGAGGTGCTGCTGGGGCTGCACTCCATGTGCAAGGGCGCGGACGCGCAGTTTTTCAATGGACACACCAACATCACCTCCAGCCGTTTCCTCGTTTTCGGGGTGAAAGGACTGCTGGGCGCAGCGAAGAATGTCCGCAACGCCATGCTGTTCAATATTCTGTCGTTCCTGTCGGACAAGCTGCTGACCGAGGGCAATACCGTGGCGGCGCTGGACGAGCTGTATATCTGGCTGTCCAATCCCACGGCCATTGAGTACATCCGAAACTGCCTCAAGCGTGTGCGCAAAAAGGAATCCGCCATGCTGCTGGCAAGTCAGAATCTGGAGGACTTTGATCAGGAACAGGTGCGAGAAATGACCAAGCCGCTGTTCAGCATCCCACCTCACCAGTTCCTGTTCAACGCAGGATCTATCGATAAGCGGTCTTACATGGAGATGCTCCAGCTGGATGAGGCGGAATACAATCTCATCAAGTTTCCCCAGCGCGGTGTCTGTCTGTACAAGTGCGGCAACGAGCGGTATCTGCTGGCGGTACACGCCCCTGCATACAAGGAAAAGCTGTTTGGCACAGCGGGTGGTCGCTGATGGCGGTAACTGCAGGTATGATTGCCAAAGCCGCGGCGACAGCCCTTTCCAATGAAAAGCTCCGCAAAGGGATCGGCTGGGGGCTGGTCGCTGTTCTCTCGCCCGTCATCCTCCTGATCGCCGCGCTGTGCTCCATCGGCACAGGCGGTGCGGATCACAACAACCAGGCGGTAGCCGCAGCCTTCTATGGGACGAGCTATTCGACCGAGGTGCCTATGGCATTCCGCTCTCACATTGAGGATATGCGCACCGCTTTTTCTCTTCTGGATTCGGCGGTCGCCGTGGTAAATGCTTCGGCGGAGGATGGCGGCCTTGACCCGACATGGGTCAAGGCCGTTTTCATGGCTCTCTGCTTTGGCGAGGATGCGCCCAGCAGACGAGCCGCAAACCGTTTTGTGGAGTGTTTCTACAGGACAGAGACAAGGGCTCGCACCGTGGAGGTAACGCTGGAGGACGGCACGACCGCTACGGAGGAAGAAAGCTATACCGTGAATGTGCCGATCTCTCATGAGGAGATCTATCTAAAACTGACTGCTCTTCTCAGCAGAGAGATCACTCAGGATGATAAGGAGAACGCCGAACACATCTATCGGATGATCGTCGGCAGCATGGGCGGCGGCAATTACGGCGGCAGCTACATTGCAGGCGGCGACCGAAGTATAGAATTGGATGCCTCCGCCTTCACAGATCCCACTACCAAGAACGCCGCCGACCTTGTGGCCTATGCCATCCATGCGTGGGGATCCGGCTGGGGCTATGTCTGGGGCACCTATGGCAATGTGCTGACGGATGCCCTGCTCACCTACAAGACAGAGCAATATCCGGACAGCGTTGGTAACTATGAGGACTTCATCCGTTCCAACTGGCTGGGCGGCAGGACCACCGACTGCGTTGGGCTCATCAAGGGCTACGGCTGGCTGAATGCCGATACGATGGAGATCCAGTATGGCACCCACGGCATGCCGGACATCGGCGCCAATCAGATGTACTACAACGCCACAGAGTCTGGGGCCATCGACACCATGCCGGATATTCCCGGTCTTGCCGTTTGGCATGAGGGGCATATTGGCATCTATATTGGCGGCGGTCAGGTCATCGAAGCTATGGGGACAAAGTATGGTGTCGTCAAAACAGAGTTGGCAAATCGAGGCTGGACGCACTGGCTGAAGGTACCGTATATCAATTATGACTGAGGAGGATCGAATGGAATTTCCCAAAGATGAAGTAAAGGACAAAGTCGTCTGGACAAAAGGCACAGACATTACTGACGGATCGCCGCGATACACCTTCGAGGGACGCGACCCCGCCACGACCTATGAACGATTTCAGGTCGTTATCTATACAGAGCGGGAGCGCCGATACGCACACGACCCCGGAAGCCTCTGTAATCACTATTATGGTTATGTGCGTGACGACAAAATGGAATGTGCCGAAACCATCGGACCGTACTATTCTGTCCGGGAGGCAAAGCAGAAAACGCTGGAAATGTTCAATTTGTTTATGCAGCAACACACCGCTCAAGAATTGGGCAGCGCCACATTGGAATCAGCGGATCACGGACATGATGATCAACAAGAGCATTTTCAATACCAATAGGAAGAGGGAACGCCGCAGAGGAAGTATGCAGACATGCTGGACAAGCTGATTCCGCAGCACGATGGGTACACTACCGCTGCTTGGATCGCATTTGCGGAGGAACTGGCAGATGGTGCGGAAACCGCCTTTGAGCAGGAGATGTCTTCTCTGGTCGCAGCATTCCAAGAGATCTCAAAGCGTTTCAGTCCTCATGCCGTGGAGACGGTCTATCAGGTGATCCATGCGCCAGACAATGCGCTGCTGAGCAATGAGATCATACCGGCAGCGGAAGCCGCGGAACAGGGTGCAAGTTCACAAGAACTGTCTGATATGGCGGCAAGCGGCATATTCGGTGGCGGATCGGTGCCTGAACTGAAGATGTAGGAGGAATATAGAATGGCCTATGTAAAAGTACCTGCACCATCGGTGGTGTACCACTTGGCAAAAGCAGATCGCCTCGACAGTATTCTGGATGACGGTCAGATCCGCCGCTTCGAGGACAGCGAGTGTTGGTTCTGTGAGAGCCTCCCTAAAATGAAAGCGTACATGGAGCAAACCGTGATGTGCGAGGGCAAACCCTACTATGCCGTAGGTGGTCAGCTTTGCCGCTATCCAAAGTTCGTGCCGGAGGACTATGTCCTCCTTAAACTCGCTCCCTGCCAACCGAAGGATAACTGGTATCGCTGGGATCAGGAAGTCCCGCCCGGTAGTCCGAAAGAACTGATCAAGGCGGCAAAGGAGTTCTCTGCTTTGAAAATTGGTTACCGCGGTGACCTTTGGTTCAGCACGGTGGAAACCATCGATGTGCCTGCCTTCCTTCATGGTGAGATCATTAGTCAAAAGCAACTGACATCTGGCGAAGCGTGGTCAGCTTTGTTCAACAAAACAGAAAACGAGATGGCTGGGTACATGAACCGGCTCGACCAGCTCTCTCGTGACGAATTGATTCAGGCTGCAGATGAGATATCCGCCATGATGACCTGCCACTCCGAGTTGATGGTGTTTGGAGAAGGTCTTTCCCGCAAGAAGATGTTTTTTCTGCTGCAGCAGGAGAAGCCACTGGAACTTCTGAGCGAGGCGTGGATGGAGCATCAGAATGTGGATGTGGGCGAGACCTTCCAGAGTCTGCTTACAGGTCTATATGGCGAGGCGCAGCAACAAGCGTGTACGGATGATGTGATGAAGCATCAGACCGTAGAGGAACTGCTGAGAAGCTATCCGAACGGCTATTTTCAGTTCATGACGCCGTGCGGTTTTGTGGATCTGACTCCTTCCGAAACGGAGCGGCTCCTACGCGGCGAAGCGACTATGGCACATCCCGGAGTCAGCGGATGTCAGATGCCGGTCGAAGCGCAGGTAATTCTGGAGATGGAGGTGCTGTCCTTAAAAAGAGACGAGCATGGTTGCTGGTATGCGCTGACCGACCACCCACAGCAGCAAATGGAGCAGGCTCCACAGGAGCCGCAGATGTTGTGATCGGAGGTGGCGAACATGGACCTATCCCTATATGAACAGGAGACCATCATCAACTTTTGCGAGGAAGAAAAGACCGCCGGTATTTACACGCACAACAAACCCCTGCGCCGAAAGCTGGAGAGTCTGGCACTGGACAGGCCGGAGGACTGCATACTCGTCCGCGTATCCCACGATGGGCGGGCGGCTGATTACATCATCCCCAAAGCGTGGGTGAAGATCATACCGCCGCGCGTGATCAGCGAGGCACAGAGAGCGGCTCTGGTAAAAGCGCGGGAGACCGCAAATAAGCGGCTGTGAAGCCTGCTCGTGCAGCGTTTCGCCGACATGACCTCAACACCGAGGGGAACGATACCCCCTACGACAAACAGCCGCCGAAAGAGTGGCGTGTACAGGAGAAAAATGCATGAAAAAAGCAACGATAACAATTGCCTTTGACAGCGAGAAACTCGATGCACTTGAGTTCTCCCTGCATAAGGAACACTCTTCCGCACAGGCGTACCTGGAAAGTGCGCTGAACGCAGCCTATGAGAATACCGTACCGGAACCCCTGCGGGAGTATCTGGACAGCAAGGCTGCCCCTGCAGCGGCCAAGCCCAAGCGCCCCGCCAAACCTGCCGCGCCCAGGGCGCAGAGCAGTGAGCCGAAGCCTGCGGCAGTCACGGTGAAGGAGGGCAACTGATATGGCGCAACAGGAAGAAATCGTCTTATGGCTGGACCGTCGATGGAAGAAGGCCATTGAAAGACATCTCAAGGATGAAACCTTACAGGAGCATCTCGAGAATGTACTGGACGAGCTTTGTAATCAGCTTCCAGAGCGAGAGTATGAGCGTATAAGCAATGTGATTCAGTCGGAAGCTGCCGCACAGCGTGCAGAGGAAGAGGCTGCCCGTACTTATGCCGCCTACCATGTGGTAGAAAACGGACAGGAGTGGTACTTCAAGACTACACCCGGTGAGGAGCTGCTGGATGCCTGCAAAAAGCTGCGCAGCTACATTACTACCGACGAGAGTGCTGCGCCAGATCTGTTCATTAAAATGTTTGCAGGCGGCCAGCCCATCACAGCAGAGGAGTACGATGCACTGACTGTCCTTCGCATGCAGAACACCGGCAAAAATCGCGGCGTGTTTGATTTGGACTTCGACAAGCGCGAATTCTCAGCCGTTCACATCGTGGACGGTTGGTGGACATGGGCGATGCGGGATGTGTCTGTAGCGGCATACCATGCAACGCGCTCATCCTTTGCACCGGCGAAGGAACAGTGGAGCAAACTGTTGGATTATCTGAGCGGCAGGGAGATCACCTCGGCAGGACATCTCTCTGCACGAAATTTCTCCTTCGGCGAGGAGATCATCGAGGCGGACGGAAAGCTGAACTTTTATGTGCAGGCTGACTTCGACGTGGATGCTGCATTCGGCACATATGTCTGCACCGACCAGAATGACGACTGGCTCAACATCTATGCCAACTACGACATTGAGAAAGATTGCCTCTGCGATACACTGGAACTGAATCTCTGCAACGGCGACGGCACGGAGGAGAGCTGGAACTATCTGCTGAACGCAGCGGAGAAGGAAGTTCTGCTCCGTAAGATGGAAGCATTCTGTCAGCAGCAGACCGGAATGAGCCTGCACGAGTACGCACAGCAGCTTCGTGACGAGCAGAGCGCTGCACCGGAGCAAACCATGTGATGGGTTTGGTCACACGGTCGTTTCACAAACTCAGCCATGGATTTTTGTTGGGTTTCGTGAATAGCTTTCCCGCCTACGCTGTGCCATTGTGTTTGCACGGGCAACGCCCGCATCAAAAAATAGGAGGACTACAACATGACGATCGATACCGCAAAAGAGCTCCAGATGAACATCGCAAAGTCCAATGGTATGAAGTCAAGTAGGTGATGCAGAAAAATTTTGAAGAA
>ENA-UOJE01002960-UOJE01002960.1-human-gut-metagenome-genome-assembly--contig:-C23-NODE-2960-length-12125-cov-15.264540_pt1 | contig 12125 bp, 12 predicted proteins | sample MGYA00242341_ERZ723888 | MGnify/ENA metagenome assembly ERZ723888 | reverse complement strand
CGATAGTAGAGCAACTGCAAAAATAGGTAGCTGCCATCTCCTTTCTATTCTTTTTAATAGAAAACGCGCCTCTTTAGCTCAGTAGGTTAGAGCACATGACTGTTAATCATGGTGTCCGGGGTTCAAGTCCCTGAAGAGGCGCCATTTTTTTGCTTATGGTTCGTTGGAGAAGTGGCTTAACTCACATGCCTTTCACGCATGCATTCACGGGTTCGAATCCCGTACGAATCACCATTTAAGAAGCATAGGTTTGATACGAAGTGATCAGGCCTTTTTTCTTTGTCATATAGGGTTATTCTCCCTTTCTGTAAATTCGTAATTAGCCTTGTAGAGGTGTCGGTTGGCACTTTTGCAGGGCTTTTTTCTTTTGCCTTAAACTACTACGGAACGAAAGCCTTATCAACGGAACGATTAGATAAAGTTTTAGTAAATATCCAGTTTTGTCTCGACAGAATTAGCCAAACTACTTGTAATTTTCTCAAAAAAGTGCTATAATGTGAAAGAAAATGATTGTGATTTAAGGAGTGATAATATGAAATACAACTACCCAGAAGCAATTATCAAGTTGAGAGTCAAGCTCAATGTATCGCAAACCGAGCTTGCTAAAATATTGGGTGTTTCGTTTTCGTCTATTAACAGATGGGAAAAAGGTAAGTATTCGCCTACTATTATTGCCAAAGAAAAATTAAGAGTTCTATTGGAAGAAAACAATATTGAATTGGAGGTAGTTGAGCAATGAGTGATAAAGAAGCAAAAGCAAGAATCAAAATAAATAGATTATTAGAAGAGTCAGGTTGGCGTTTCTTTGATGACGAAAACGGCTACGCAAATATCAGACTTGAACCTAATGTTAAAATCAAACAATCTGATATAGATGCAATGGGGGATGACTTTGAAAAAACAAAAAACGGTTTTGTTGACTATCTTTTGCTTGATGAAAGAGGAAATCCACTTATTGTTTTAGAGGCAAAGAAAGCAGATATTAATCCATTGTATGCTAAAGAACAAGCAAGGAAATACGCAAACTCTCTTAGAGCCAAATATGTTATTTTATCTAACGGCGATATTCATTATTTCTGGAACTTATCAAAAGGCAATCCTGAATTAATTACTGCCTTCCCAACATATGAATCTCTTGTTGATAGTAGAGCTCTCAACTCTTCGACTCAAGCTTTGATTGATATGGAAGTGGACAAATACTTTATTGCTCTTTCTCAAGATCCTTCTTTGGAAACAAATATTGTTTGGAAGAGCCAAAACGAAACTGAAATCGAAAAATATTGTAGAGAAAAAGAAATTCGCATATTACGTTATTATCAATTAAATGCAATTAGAAGTATTCAAGAAGCTGTACGCCAAAAGGAGAATAGATTTTTATTTGAAATGGCAACAGGTACTGGCAAAACTTTGACTGCTGCAGGTGTTATTAAACTTTTCATTAGAAGTGAAGTGGCTAATAGAGTTCTATTTCTTGTTGATAGAATTGAGCTTGAGAATCAAGCCAAAAAAGATTTGACGAAATACTTATCAAAAGATGGTATTAAAGTAGCGGTTTACAAAGAAAACAAAGATGATTGGATAAAAGCGGACGTCATAATCAGTACTATTCAATCTTTCTCTTTTGAAAATAAATACCGTACAATTTTCAAACCATCTGATTTCGATTTAGTTATTTCTGATGAAGCACATAGAGTGCTTGGAGCATCCAATAGAGCAATCTTTGAATACTTCATTGGTTATAAACTTGGTTTGACTGCTACACCTAAGAATTATTTAAAAGGTGTAGAATTTGATGACGACGATCCAAGAGAAATTGAAAAGCGTTTATTGCTTGATACTTATCATATTTTTGGTTGTGATAGTGGAACGCCAACTTTCTCGTATACGCTAAACGATGGCGTAAAAGACGGAATATTAGTAAATCCAATAATTGTTGATGCAAGAAGCGATATAACCACTCAACTTTTATCTGAAACAGGCTTGACCATTTCGTCTGATGATGATAATTTTGAAATTAGATTTAAAGATGATAATGGGGATTCCAAGAGAGTTTTCACATCCAAGTCATTTGAAAAGGAATTTTTTAGCGAATCAACTAATGAGTTGTTCTGTTTGACATTCTTAAAAAATGCATTAAGAGATCCAATTACTAACGAAATCGGAAAAACCATATTCTTCTGTGTTAGTATTGAACATGCTTGCAAGATAACGGAAATTCTAAATGTTCTTGCAGATAAGATGTTCCCAGGAAAATACAACTCGGATTTCGCTGTTCAAATTACATCAAATATTCCTGATGCTCAGCAAATGACTATTAACTTTTCAAACAATAATTTAAATGGTCATACTTCATTTTTAGAAGACTACGACTCATCAAAAACTAGAGTAGCTGTTACTGTAGCAATGATGACAACTGGTTATGACTGCAGAGATTTGCTAAATGTTTGTTTCTGCCGTCCTGTATTCTCACCCTCTGATTTTATTCAGATGAAAGGTAGGGGAACAAGAATTTTTGATTTTAAGAATGATGATATTAGAATTCCAAAGGAAAACTTCAAATTATTTGATTTCTTTGGAGTATGCGAGTATTTTGAGAGAGATTTTAACTATGATGAAAAAATCAAATTACCTGCACAACAAAAATCACATGGCTCTGGTGATGGTGTAGTTATTGATAGACCTCAAATTGAACGAGTGTTTAATCTGTCTGGCGACGAGATAGCTTACATTAGTGAAGAGGTTGTTGGCGTTGCTGGTATGAAGATTGACAGGAAGTTCTACAGTTCCTTCTCTGAAAAGGTCAGCGTAGATCCTAATATTAAAATTTTTATTTTAAACAAGGATGAAGAGGGCTTGATTGACTATCTTCAAAGAGAGTTTTTCAACAAACCTATTGAATTCTTCACGCTTGAAAAAATAGAGAGAGCTTTAGGTTTGAAAAGAAACTTGACTATTAGAGAAGTTGCACGTAATATCATAGCTGGCAGCGAGGAGTATAAGACAAAAGATGAAATCTTGAATGACGAATTTGAAAACTTCTTGCTGATAAACAAAGAGGACATAGAAAAGCATCCAGAAACGATTCCAGCATTAAGGGAGGTTTTTATTGCGTACTTAGTAGATGTAAATATTCGTGAAGCGATAAAGCATAAACAATTTCAAGTTCTTATCAACTCTCAGCTATACTCTTCAGTAAAGAAGATAAAAACTGAGAAAATAAGAAATATGCCTGTATTAGAGTATATTCCTTATTATGTGACTGCTAATTCAATTAATTGCGAGAGATTCTACGCATAATAGGAGGCAAAAATGTTAGATCAAAATACAAAAAAAATAATAGACTCAGCGAGAGATGTATTGGTTGGGAAGCTACCAGCTCCAAATACTCAAGTTGAACAAATTACGTTGGCAATGTTATATAAATTTATGGATGACATTGATCAAGAAACAATTGAAATGGGGGGAGATGCTGTTTATTTTTCTGGAGATTTCGCCAAATATTCATGGCGTGAAATTATGAAAAAGTCAGTAAGTGCTCAAAATAGAATGAACCTTTATGTAGAAGCATTAGAATCATTTTATATTCATCCGAAATTACCTAAAACATTTAAACAAGTATTTAAGAATGCAACCGTTCCATATAGAGATGCTGAAGTTTTAACTATATTTTTGAACGAAATAAATGCGTTCAGTTATGATGATAGTGAAACGCTTGGAGATGCGTATGAATATCTGTTAAGCATTTTGGGTTCTCAAGGTGAACTTGGTCAGTTTAGAACTCCGAGACATATTATAGACTTTATAGTTGATATTGTTCACCCTACAAAAACAGAAAAAATACTTGATCCTGCTTGTGGCACAGCTGGATTCTTGATTTCAGCTTACAAACACATCATAAGTAGTCCAGAAAATAGCACATTGAATTTTGATGATAAAAAAGCTATTTTAGGAAATATTTGCGGATACGACATAGAACCTTCTATGATTAGAATAGCTGAGATGAATATGTATTTGCATGGATGTCCTGAACCTGACATTACTGAATACGATACACTTACTTCTGATGATCGATGGGATTCAAAGTTTGATGTCATTTTGGCTAATCCTCCATTCATGACACCAAAGGGTGGTATTACTCCACACAATAAATTCATTGTAAAAGCTAACAGATCAGAAGTTTTGTTCGTTGATTATATATGTGAGCATTTAAAATCTAATGGTCGTGCAGGTATTGTTGTTCCTGATAGTATTCTATATAGCGAACAAACAGATGCGTTTATTAACTTGAGAAAAATTCTGTATGATGCTGGTTTATTTTCGATTGTTAGTTTGCCTTCTGGATTATTCAAACCATATGCAAAAGATATTAAAACAAGCATTTTATTGATAGATAAAAAGAGAGCAAGAAAAGTAGATAAAACGCTCTGTGTGTATGTAAAAGCTGACGGCTTTACTTTAACGGACACCAGAAAGCCTACTTCTAAAAATGACTTGCCTGCTGCAAGAAAAATCATTCAATATTATTATCAATGTGTAGATGATAATATAGCACCTACAGAATTAGAGAAATTCGGCTTGGATGTCTATTTGTTTGATAATGAGAAGTTAAAATCAAATAACTATGTTTATCTTGCAAACAAGTACGAAAAAGAATATAGGATTAATTCAGATTATCCAATTGTTACAATCGGAGATGTTATCGAGGAAATATCGGAAAAAGTAAAGGATAGAACTGATATTCCAGTAATGTCTGTTTCTAACAAATATGGTTTCACAGATTCATCCGAATTGTTTAATGATCAAGTTGCGTCGGAAAATTTAAGTGGTTATAAGATTATTAGAAAAAATTGCTTTGCTTATAATCCTTCTCGTATTAACGTTGGTTCAATTGCCTTATTGCTCGAAGATACTGCTATATGTGTAAGTCCTATGTACACAGTATTTCGCATAAAAGAAGGAGTGGGAATTTTACCTGAATATTTGCTTATGTTATTGAAAAGCCAATATATGATTGGAATTATCAAAAAGAGAGCTTTTGGGGCTATTAGAGTTCAATTGAAATATAATGAACTATGCACTTTAAAGTTCCCAATCCCAGCAACTATTGAGGAACAACGCAGAGTGTTAGAAAAACTTAAGAAATTCGATGATGAAATCAAAGCGTTAGAAGAACAAGCTGCTAGTGTATTAGCTAAGAAGCAAACAGCAATTGATAAAATTTGGGTGAAAGAATAACGCATGAAGAGATTATCAGGTATACTTGCAGGTATCGTATTGCTGTTACTACTTTGCAGCGGCATCTTTACAGATATTTTGAAGTTCTTTACATGGCTTTTCACTCTTCAATATTTAACACCTGAAACATCAGTGGCAGGAAGCATTATCGTAAAAATTCTTACGTTCTTGGTTTCCTACACATTGGTTGGGTTGATATTCAATGCACTTGGCTGGTTTAATAGTAAAATCATGTCCATCACATACTTTGTTGTTTCAACATTATTAGGTTTCGTGCTTGCATACATTGTTATGTTGATTGAAACTCATTTGCTGGCAATTGGCATTACTCTTGGAGTGATTTTATTATTTGCAGTCGGTGTATGGATTGCAATAGCAGTCAAAAACAAAGACCTATAGGAGGTATAAACGTGAGTAGTAAAAGCGTGAATTTATTTTTAATAGACGGTAAACCAATCGGTAGAATAAAGTGTACTATCGCTAATTGGACAGGCATTGGCTATAAAATTCCCAGAACTGAAATAGAAAATTGTCATGACAGAAAAGACCTTAGCCAAAGCGGTGTTTACTTCCTTTTTGGCACTGATGAAATGTCTGGGAAACCTGTTGTTTATGTAGGTCAGGCTGGTATCAGAAAAAATGGCGAAGGAGTGTTAGGACGTCTTTTGGAGCATAATCGGAGTGTTGAAAAAGATTATTGGAATGAAGCTGTTATTTTTACTACTCAGAACGACTCCTTCGGTCCGACAGAAATAAGCTATCTAGAGCATATGTTTTGTAAAATTGCCCGTCAAGCAGAACGTTACATAGTTAAGAATGGTAATGAACCGACAAGTGGTAATATTACAGAAGAAAAAGAAAGCGAATTAAAGGAGTTCATTGATTATGCAAAAGTCATAATGGTTGTTCTTGGACACAAGGTTTTTGAACCTCTTGTTGAGAAGAATAAAGTTTATACAGGCGAAACTGAAATGGAAATCAAAGAAAGAGTTGAGCTATTCTGTAATGAACGTAATGTTATGGCGAAATGCATAAGAACTGCAGAAGGCTTTGTTTTAATAAAAGGTAGTTTATTAGCAGTTAAACCAACAAAAAGTTGTGCGGAAGGCATCTTAAAAAAGCGTCAACAACATGCTGACAAAATTGATGAAAAAGGCGAACTGCTTGAGGATATTCTATTTAATAGCCCATCAGGAGCGATTTCCTTTGCCACATTTTCCAGCCGTAGCGGATATACTTCTTGGAAAACAATAGATGGTATAACATTAAAGGACTTGTTGAAATAATTGGTACAAACAAATGCTTAAAATATCAGAAATTAAAACATACATAGCCTCAGCCATTGACGAATTCAAACAAGAATTTACTGACTTTGAAGTGCCTAATGTAGTAGTTGTTCCTTCATCAAGGAGACAGGCAGTACGTAATCGTGTGCTGCAAGAATGCGGCGTAAAGTACAAAGAGGATTTATATGGTACTGATGCGGAGGTTATCCGTGGACCGATAGGAATGCAAGTGCTTGTTTATCAATCAATGATGAAATCAGAACGTCAGGTTTGCCATGCTCTTTGGCACGAGTTTGGTCATATTCTCTTTGGCGATGAAAAACAGTACAGTATAGATTTGAACGTAGATACACCTATGCGTTCTGGCTATGCGGTATTAAATGAATTGATAGCAGAATACATAGCCCACTTTATGACAGGTGGAGAGGGATTTGGAATTTACAATCCTAACATGTATCTTCAAATGGCTTTTCAAGAACAAGGCACAATAATCCCATATTGGTTGAGCAGATACATGGCAATCGTAATGGGAGATAAGAATGTTCGTACTGAATTTATACAAGCTGGTTCGACTTATGTTTCGACAGAGGTATGGACTTGTATTGACGAGATGTTCAAAATGCTTCATATTCAATTTAAGAAAGGTGAATTTTGGAAAGTATCATCTGAATTCATAGAAAAGTTCGGTCAATTATTCGATAATATGTTCCATTACGTTTATAGTCACGGAATAAAGAAGGGAGAATATTTATGACATTAATTGAGATAATAAACCTAATTATTAGTATTTTGTCTTTAATTGCAACTGTTGCAATATCTTTTGTCATTTATTTTCTTGAAAAAAAGAATAGCAAATTAGCAGATAAAAAGAAAATTGAAGATGAGGCAAGAAAATTTATTATTGAAAATGCTGATGAGAGGGATTATTTGCATTGGGCTACAATTGCAGCAGGATGTTTTCCTCAAAATAAGCACATAAGAAAAATATATAATAACTTTTCTTTGCTAGACAAAGATGTTCAAAAAGAAGTATTAAAACAAACCCAAAATGAAATAGGATTAATTGATAGCTCCGACTGGATTGATGATAAAATAACACTAGTTCAAACTGCCATAAAAGAACTAGATATCGGTAATGATTTTTTATATGACAGTGGAAAGTATTTCCATAGATTATATAAAGCGAAAGAAAATGAGTATGATACTAAGCCATACTATGAACACTATTTATACGATGATGTATTTGGCTTTCCTAGAATGTTTGAAAAGCATAAAGGCAAAATCATTTTTTCTAGATATCTAGATGATTACCTTTATTGTAAATATGAAAAACCTGAATTATTTTCTACGGAATGGAAAAAACCTAATGATTATATGATAGAGGCGGAAAATATTAAAACTGTTGAAGATGGAACATATGTTTATTTTTGGATTTCTCATATTGTTGAAAATACAATTCAATATTCTATTAAATATTTGGGGTATAAACAAAAAGAACATACATACACAGATGCTCAATCAAAAACTTTTGAAGATAGGTATTTCGAAGTTCTCTATGAGCTTTATTATTGGAACAAGACATAAGAGCTCTTGGTCATAACAGTGAAGTAATAATATCAAAAAACAAAGGAGTCATCATTACCTTTAAATTGGGGTAGTGGTGGCTCCTTTTTGTTATTCAGGTATATATTCCATTATATCCTTGAAATCACATTCTAGTGCTTTGCAGATCTTACAAAGAGCATCTGTTGTTACGTTATGACCTTTCGTCATCTTTGCCATTGTTGATGAACTAATACCAGAAATGAGTATAAGCTCTTTCTTGTTTAGACCTTTGTCAATTAGTAGTTTCCATAGTTTATTATAATTCACCATAATTATTGTCTCCTTTTGCTAAACGAAAAGCCAAATAGCTCGTTACCACCAGAAGAAAGGCGGATGACTTCTTGATTATCGATGATTTCTTTTGTCTTTTCTGTGTATGATGTCTCCTTATCAATTGAAATAAAGATTTGTTTGTTTGAACTAAGGTAAAGCTCGAATATTTTTTCTATACTTTCGTTAGAAATGTGTTTTAATACTACTGAATCATGAACTAAAACAGGAAGAGATGTTAGAAGAAGTGTTGCTAAATCCATAACAACCATACCTTTGTAATTAGTTCCCGTTCCATCATCGTTTTCGGTGTAGAATTCATAGTTCTTTGGACCTTTAATATGGAATTCAGGGGTGTTAATTTCATCACCAAAAATGGCTGTATTAAGTTCCAACATTTTAGCATTTAATAAGTCTTCGAGGGTTTTGGCTTGCTGCATTATTATTTCGACAAGCTCAGCTTCACGTGCCTTATTATCTTCAGTAAGTTGTTTGGCAAAATCATATTTTTCATTTTCTTTGTTAAGCAAGTCAATCTCTGCATTTATAGCAGAATACTGATCTAACACAATTTTGGAAACATTTTTGACTTGCGAAACAGCTTCAAGACGTGCTTCAAGTATTTTGATCTGATCGGTTAGAAGATTGATTAAATTCCAGATTTTTTGTTGATTTTCTTTTATTTGCTTACTTACAATGCTTGAAATATCCCTGTGGAAATCTTCGATTTTTGCGATAAGAGAGATGTCAATATTAGGGAAGAAATAAGTCAATTCCTTAAAATCACTCTCAAGAGGAGTTCTGCTCTTATCAGCACTTTCTTTTAGAATATCTAATTGTGTATAAAGCTTACCACGTTGTCTTCTAAATGTTGCAAGTTCTGCTTTTAATTTGCTTATTTCTTCGGCTTGAGAAGAAGAAAGTTCAAGTAAATCCTTTTCGCTTTTTTCTACTAGCTGGTTACGTTGCTCCTTAAGTTCCTCGATTCGCTTCAAGTTTTGCTTGTATTTTGGTGCACTTATTTTAGGGATATAATCATATTTTTGTGCATCAGTAAAAGCAGTGGTCTTCTTGTCGGATTCTTTTGCGATCTCGCTTGATTCTCTTATTGGTTCAAACAGCCTAAACAATTTAAAAAGGGTTTCAATAGAGTCGCTTTCTTTTTGGTTTTTATGGTTACGGATAGGCAAAAGTTCATCGAGGTTTTCTCTGTTATAAATTCTCATATAAAGAGAAATCATGCCTCTGAACGATAGTGGTGTATCATTGCCGTACTTTTGATTTAACCATTTTGTAAACTCACCGATTGACCATTTTTCATCCGTTTTATTTTAATCGGAATCACAAATAATGACTATCTTGGTCTCTTCAGTGCTTCTACAGAAATAGGTGGTTTTACCATCAAATTCAAAAGCAAAGTTGATTTCATGGTCACCGATATTTTGTTGTACAGGCTTTAGTTTAGCGGAGTAATCCTCACCACCAAAGCAGAAGTCTATAGCCATTAGGAATGTTGATTTACCAATAGAGTTAGTGCCTGTGTCAGAGCCATTAACAACATTCAGAGCTTTATTAAAAACGATTTTAGGGCGGACTGGTCCATCATGTCCATTAGTTCTAAATGTGTTAGATTGCATTTCCTTCAACATAGTGCAGCACCTCCTTGTGTAAATTTATTAGACCGAGTGCGAATAGACAATCTAGAGCATCTATAAACTCGGTGATTGTCATAATGATAAAACCATCAGCTTCAGGTTCGTAAATGGACGTGAAATAAGAGTCTAATAGAGCACATTCGATAACGGAAACAGTTACACGCCTTTCTTAATGGGAGGTTTTTTACTTATACAGGTGTGTGCAAATTCAAGCGAACTGTGTGCAAAAAATAATAAGGTGTGTGCAGTTTTTCAATGGTGTGTGCAAATTGTATTAAAATAGGAAGTTACACACATTTAAGAAGCATAGGTTTGATACGAATGTGTCAGACCTTTTTTGTTTGTCATATAGGGATATTTTTCCTTTTTGTAAATTCGTAATCAGCCTTGTAGAGGTGTCAGTTGGCACAATATAAAATACTTATATTTAAAGAACCTTCAAAATGATGTAATCGGAATAGTTGACGAAACAGGTAATACTATAGTAAAATATTACTATGATGGATATGGAACAATAATAGATGCCATAGATACATCAGGAATCAACCTATCAAGTATTAATCCATTTAGATACAGAAGTTATTATCAAGATGATGAAACTGGCTGGTACTACTTAAACTCAAGATATTATGATCCACTTGTAAAAAGATTCATCACAATGGATGATATAAGTTATCTTGGGGCAAGTGGTACAGTACTAAGTTATAATTTATTTAGTTATTGTGAAAATAATCCAGTTAATTACAAACAAAGACCCGTTTCTTCTGGTGGTTCAATTACTGATTCAGTGTTATCTGGAACATTAGGTGTAGGGTTCGTACCTATTATAGGTGTTACAGGTGGTGGTTCTGGAGTATTTAACCAAACATTAAAAGGTTCATTTAGAAATGGATTACTGTTTGGTAGTGGAAGTATCACTAGTCTTTATGCTGATTGGAATGCAAGAGCTCAAATTAGTTTAAGAAAAGGTACTGTTAAGGTCGGAATTGCAGGTAAATTTTCGGCATTAAATGTTAGTGGACAAATTGGATTTGGAACTGAGGATTTGAATTTATCTTTAAAAGCTGTTGGCGATGCATTAACTGTATCAGGAATGGCAGGTATATTTATTGATCCTAAAAAGAACACTTACTTTATTGGTGCGGAAGCAAAAGCTACAGCATTGAGTGGAAGAGTTGGTGGACAACTTGATATATTTGGTCTTCAAATAGAAGCCGGGTTATCTGGAGAACTAGGTTCTATTGGTGGAAGATTAGGTATTGGAATAAGACCTACCAATGATGGAAAAATGGAATTTTATTTTGGCTCTGGATTTGCGTTAGGCGTAGGTTGGGATTTCTATATTAGAATTCGATTTGATGAATTATTTTAATTGGGAGGATTGAGTTATGAATAAACATTGGTACAATTATGGTAACACCTTTAAAGTTAAGTTTAGAGCCCATTTTTGCTATAAATGTGGCGAAAAATTAACGATTGTTAAACATCGAAAAGTTGTAGATCAAAAATCAGAAGAAGCAAAAAATTATGATTTTGATGCTGGCGGAGATGGAGCTATAATGGTAGGGCCATGTGAATTTATTCATAAAGTATTTTTTTGTCCTAAGTGTTCTCAAAATATTGAATTCATAACTCAGATTAATCAAGAAGATATTGAAATAATCATCAAAAAAGTTATAAGTTATTTTAAAAAAAGAAATAGAGAAATATTTATATCAAAGAGTTATGAAACAAAACTAGGAGAATTTATAGGAAACAACTTTGGTTTGAATGATGATGTTATTTTATGTTTACATATAATTGAAAAGAACAAAGAGTCTAAAACGTATAAAATTCCAATAATCAGGAGAAAGTTTTGGGAACGTCCGTATTATTTTGATATATCTAAAAAGAAACTAATTAATTTTATAAATTAAAACTTGCATAAGGGAAGATGCTGAAAACAGCATTTTCCTAAGTGCTTCAATTGAAAATAAATTATCTAAATAAGCTTGCTATTAATAGTCCTTTGATTAGGACTATTTTATCTATATTATTAGATTATTTAAAAGGAAAATGATATAATATAAGCAAT
>ENA-UOJE01002956-UOJE01002956.1-human-gut-metagenome-genome-assembly--contig:-C23-NODE-2956-length-12133-cov-13.952062_pt1 | contig 12133 bp, 4 predicted proteins | sample MGYA00242341_ERZ723888 | MGnify/ENA metagenome assembly ERZ723888 | reverse complement strand
CGGAAGGCATCAAGGCCCTGCACGAGGCACACCCCGATGTGGACATCTACCTCGGCGCACAGGACGACCACCTGAACGAGAACGGCTACATCGTGCCCGGCCTGGGCGATGCAGGCGACCGCATCTACGGCACCAAGTAAACCACACCCCACAATAAGGGACCCAAGGGCTGCTGCACGGCAAACGGTGCGGCGGCCCTTTTTTCTGTTTTCACCAAAAAGGAAATGAATTTTTCGACGTGATTTTGCGATTCACGCCGCTTTCGGGGCGTTTCGCGCAATTCCCCCCAAAATCGAGGAAAAATATGCTAAAATTTAGGCAATACCGGGGGCCCTACAGCCCGGTCCTCGCAGTGAACGTAAAGGGGGAATACAAATGAGACAAAAGAAACTGGCCCAGCGCGCAGCATCCGCTGCTTTGGCAGCGTGCATGATGTTCACGCTGTCGGCCCCGGCATTGGCCGAAAGCACCAATGCGCTGATGCAGCTGAGCATCAACAGCCGCAGCAGCATTGCACGGCTGAACGAGCAGAACAGTATCCCGGAAGACGCCAAGACGCTGAATATTGCAGACGGCAATATTGAAGTGTCGGTCAATGCCGAGGGTGTACAGACTGCCAAGCAGGGAGACCAGACCTACACGGGCGTATTTGTTGTTACAGGTACGAGTACCACAAGCAAGCTGGTTATCAAGGGCAGCAGCGGCACGGCTGCAAAAGTATACCTAAATGATCTGCATATCACTGTTTCGAGTGGCGCGGCTGTCTCTGTGAGCAACAATGTAGACCTGTATATTGAGGGCAGCAGCGTCTTGCAGAGTGGTGAAAACTGCGCTGGTATCCAGAAAGAGGATGACGGACAGCTGACCATTGATGGTACCGGCTCGCTGGAGTCTGTCGGTGGCGAAGGCGGTGCAGGCATTGGCGGTGCATCTGGAAAGCCTGGCAATAATATTACCATCAACGGAGGTACAATCACTGCCAGTGGCAAGGCTGGAAACGGCTGGGGTGCAGGCATCGGCGGCGGCAAGGGACAGGGCGGTTCTAATATCACTATCCGCGGCGGCAATGTAAAAGCGATTCCCGGTGCAGAAGCGGCTGGCATTGGCGGCGGCTTCAAGGGAAATGGCACAGATATTTCCATTGAAGGCGGTACGGTATATGCAGAATCCGGCGGAGGAAAAGGCGGCACCGCAGCAATCGGCGGCGGGCGTGTGGAAGGCAACGGTGAAAATATTCAGATCACCGGCGGCGATATTACCTTGAAAAAAGCAGACGCCGCTGATATTGGAATTGGCGGCAAAGGTATTGAGATACCTGTTGCAGACACCTTTAGTGGCACGCTTACCTATCTGGATGAAAATGGAACTCAGGATACCGACAAGAGCGTTGTGAAGTACGGCATCACTGTGAACGGTGAGGAATTCAACAGCCTGAACAAGGATAAGATCCTCAATGGTGCCCTGCGCTACGACCCGGCCACCAAGACCCTGAGCCTGAATGAAGACCAAAATGTTAATGGCGTGCTGACCATCAATGCACCGGGGACGGATATCGTTCTGGATGGTGGCACATACTCGGTGCTCCAAGGTAAGCTGGTCATTGAAGACGCAGCGGATGTGACCCTTACCAGCACTGAGGCCAGAGCAATTTTCGGAGATACAAATATCACCTGCACCGGTAAGCTGCGTATTACCTGTGAAAATATTGCAGTAGACGGCAATCTGACTGTGAATAATGCTTCCAGCGTAGAGCTGATCGGCAAGAACGACAATGGCGGTACCGTTACCGGTGCGGCTGTTTTCAACAATACCGACGAGGTGACCATCCAGAATAAGGATGCAACCAAGGGTGCCGCACACAGCATCAGCTATTCCGGCAATTATGTCTACTACACCGCTGAGGGCGGCGCACTGACCGACCCGCGCATTACGCCCATCACCGCAAATGCAAGCTACCTCCACATCGTGCGCAGCGAACTGCACAAGGTCAATGTGCCGGATGATTGCACTTTCAAGGTGGACGGCGCAGACCTCCCCACCGCCCACGCAGGCCAGACCGTCACCGTGACGGCACCGGACAAGGGCGACCACTTTGAGTTTGCAGGCTGGACCATCAGCCCCGACAGCGTGACCCTGAACAATGCAGATAAGCTCACGGCCACCTTCACCATGCCGGATGGCGACGTGAAGCTGGAGAACAGCTACAATCAGCTCTATGATGTGACCGTGCTCAAGGGTACCGCAACGCCGTCCTTTGCAAAGGAAGGCACCGAGATCGCCATCGAGGCTGCCGAGCGCCCGGGCTATCGGTTCGAACGCTGGGATGTGCTGAACGACAAGGTGACCCTGGCCAACAAGAACAGCAACACCACTACCTTCAATATGCCGGCAGGCGAAGTTCAGGTGGAAGCAAAGTATAAGGCGCTGCAGTCCATCACCGTGAACGACGGTACCTATACCGTGAACGGCGAAACGACCACCGAAGCCGTCAAGGGCGACAAGATCGTTGCCACCGCAAACCCCGCACCTGAGGGTGAGAAGTTTGCTGGCTGGAATGTCGTGGGTGTCGATGGCCTGACTGACGAGCAGAAAGCCGTCTCGCCCATTGAGTTCGAGATGCCGAAGAACGGCGTGGAGCTCACGGCACAGTACAAGACCCTGCGCAACATCGTGGTGAACAATGGCACCTACACCGTCAATGGCACCGACGACAAGCAGGCTGTGGAAGGCGACAAGATCAACATCAAGGCAGCCGAGCGCCCGGGCTATCAGTTCGTGCGGTGGGAAGTCGTCCCCGATAATGTGACCATCACCGGTGTGAACAACGAGGAAGCCACCTTCATCATGCCGAACGAGAATGTGGAGCTGAAGGCGCGCTACAATAAGCTGTACACCATCACGGTGGATGGCGGCCATGCCGATGTGACCTCTGCCCTCACAGGCAAAGAAATCACCGTGGACGCCGATGTGCCTGATGGTAAGAAGTTCATGGGCTGGAAGGCCGATGGCATCACCCTGACGCCCGCCCAGCAGCAGAGTAAGCACATCACCTTCTTTATGCCGGAAGGCAATGTGACCCTGAAGGCCGAATACAAGACCCTGCACACCGTTACCGTGATCGGTGCAGATGGTACAAGTACCGTGCTGCCGGATACCTACATTGAGGGTGACACGGTCACCGTCAACGCCGCAGACTACGGTATCCCGGCGGATGAGTTCGACAGCTGGGAAAGCAATGACATCCGCCTGACCACCGATAAGAGGCAGAGCCCGACCCTCACCTTCAAGATGGTGGACAAGAACGTCACGCTCACCGCAGTGCCCAAGACCCTGTTCACCATCACGGTGACTGGCGGCACGGTCAACGGCGAGAGCACCACTGCCCGCGTGAAGGCTGGCGACTGGGTCACCATCAAGGCCGAAAACAAGGGTGACGACTGGAAGTTCATTGAGTGGAAGCTCACCGGTCCGGAGAACTTCACCCTTGACACCAGCCAGTCCACCGTCCAGTTCCAGATGCCTTCGGGCAATGTGACGCTGGAAGCCGTCCAGATGGAGTACCGCACCGTTACCATCAACAACGGCAACAGCCCCACCACAGTGAACGATAAGGCTCTGCACGGCGACAGCATCACCGTCACCGCCGAGGAGGTGGATGGCAAGCGGTTCGCCTACTGGGAAGTGACCGGCCCCGACGGTACCGAAAAGCTGACGGATAAGAAAATCACCGTCACCGTTCCCGAGGGCGATATTACGCTGACGGCAAAGTATAACGAGCTGTACACCGTCACTGTGGACGACGAGATCGTGGGTGCTTTCATTGAGGGCGAATGGGTCCCGATCAAGGCCAATGTCCCCGAGGATCGGAAGTTTGAAGGTTGGACCAGTCCCGATACCCTGCCGAATGAACTGCATGGCAACGAGAATAACGCGGAATTTAAGCTCCTCATGCCGGGCCACAATGTTACGCTGAATGCTACGACCAGCCAGCGCTATTACGTTACGGTCAATGACGAAGGTAACGAGCTGCATCCCAGCGAGAAGATGGAAGTTGCTGCAGGCGATTCGTTCTATCTTGAGGCTGCAGGCCGCGATGGCTGGGAGTTCATCGGCTGGACTGTGGACAACGAGGACGTTGCAAAGCAGCTCGACCTGACCAAGGCAGAGCGCCAGTCCTTCACGATGCCCAAGAACACCAATGTGACGGTCACTGCGAAATACATGAAGTACCGCACCATTACGGTGAACGGCGGTACCGTGAACGACAAAACTACGATTACTGACGCCCTGCGTGAACAGGAAGTGGAGATCAAGGCCGTGTACGACCCGGAGGAGCAGGTCTTTGACCACTGGGAGGCCGAGGGCCCCGATGGCTGGGCATTGACCGAGGAGCAGAAGGGCGCTGAGAGCTTCACCCTCAAGGTGCCCAAGGGCAATGTGACTCTGACGGCTATGTACAAGACCCTGCACACGGTCACCGTCATCAACGGCACCGCACAAAACGGCGAGACTACCATCAAGGCCGTTGCAGGCGAGAAGATCACCCTCACCCCGAATCTGCCCGATGACCAGGAGTTCGACTGCTGGTACAGTGAAGACATCAACCTGAACGAAAACCAGCGCAGCAACCCGGACCTGACCTTCAAGATGCGTGATTTCGACATCACCATTGAGGCAAAGCCCAAGCAGCTCTACTTCGTCGAACTGGCAGATGCCGACACCACGGCAAACGGCGGGTCTGGCAATGTGGAAGTGAAGTCCGGCGAGGACGTGACGATCGTTGCGCCCGAACGCGAAGGCTGGAAGTTCATCCGCTGGGAAGTCAGCGATAATGCACATCTGGACAATGCGACTGCATCCGAAGCCCACTTCACCATGCCCAGCGGCAACGTGAGCGTGAAGGCTGTGTACTATGAGTACCACACCATCACCATGACCGACGACAAGGGCACTGCCTACAACGAAAAGGGTGAGGAAATCACCCGTGCCGTGCAGGGCGATGTGATCACCATCAAGGCAAAAAAGAACCGTGAAGACCACGAGTTCAACCGCTGGGTGATCACCCCGGATAATGGCACTCTGGCCGGCAAGAACGACCCCGAGACTACCTTCACCATGCCGGACGAGGCCGTGGTGGTGGACGCGAAGTACAAGCATCTGCAGGGCATCACCGTGAACGGCGGTGCGGCCTACTATATGGACGGCACCCCCGCCGAGACTGCCAAGGCAGGTGAGACCATCGTCATCGTGGCGGAAGACCGTTCCAAGGACGGCCTGCGGTTCGCTTACTGGGAGGTCAACTCCGACAAGGAGGTGAACGTGGAAGGCGGCGAGAAGGCCACCTTTGAGATGGTGAACGCGCCGGTGGAGCTCACCGCCCACTATGAGGCACAGATCACCTACTCCAACGACCCCGCCATCTTTGATAAAGGTGTTGGCCTGCACGAGGATATTGTGTGGGAGAAAGTGGGCGATACCGCGAGCATCACCGCTGTGCTGGACAACAGCACCGATGAGGACGATATCGGCACCTTCCCCGGCATGACCTTCGACTACTGGGAGATCGTTACGCCGGAAAACCTCAACGTGACCAGCGGCCTCAACAGCGAGACCATCACCTTTGAGGTCCCGGAATGCGAAGTGAAGCTGATCGCTCATTGGAAAGACACGACCACCGTTACCCCCGCGGAACCTCTCGACCCCGGCTTCCCCGTTGAGCCCGAGGCACCCGCAGACGGATCCGGTGCCGTGATCGGTGTGGCCGCAGCCGGTGCAGCCATCTGGGGCGGCTACGAGATCACCACCCGCGTCATCCTGAACGACCTGCTGCCCGAGGGCGCAGCCATCCCGACCAACCGCGGTGAACTGGCAATGCTCATCTGGACCCAGAAGGGCAAGCCCGAACCCGCTGCAGAGCCCGCTTTCACCGATGTGTCCGACACCGAGCTGGCCAAGGCGGCCCAGTGGTGCGTGGAGCAGGGCCTGCTGACCGCCGAGGACGGCAAGTTCGAGCCGGACGGCAGGACCCCGAAGTGGCGCGTCATCCAGGTTTGGAACCAGGCGTTCCCGAAGGAGTGAGCCCCATCCCCCGCGCATGACCCCTGAAGCATAAGCAAGACCCCCGCACCTGCAGCAGCGCAGATGCGGGGGTCGTTTTTGTGGTGTTTTCTGTTTTTTACGCAGTTTTCGGGGCGTTTCGTGCTATTTTGCTTCCGCTGTGGGGGCGGGTATGCTATACTTGTACAAAATACCCCCCTTTTTTTCTTTTATACAAAATCAGAGGACCCAAAAGGAGGAAACAGAATGAAGCTTTGCAAACCTGCAAAACAGCTGACGGCAGCCCTTGTGGCAGGAGCCATGGCGCTGAGCCTGTGCGCCCCGGCGCTGGCTGAAGCCCCGCTGCCTGGTGCTGCGGCTGCGGTGGCGGCCCCGACAGAAAGCACCCCGGACGGGGCCGTGTTGCAGCAGGAGGAAAATGCCACGAACAGCGTAGAAGGCATTACCATCAATGATAAGGTTTATACAACGGACCCTTCTGCCGCAACGGGTGGTATCATTAGCTATGATATCGGTGAAGGCCAGGCGTTCTACACGCCTTCCAAGCAGCAGTTGAATCTTGTTGGGCCTTTCACAAAAACGCTGACGATCTCTGCACCCGGTGTGGATATCGTGATGACAAGTGACAACGGCCAGGTCGTAACTGCAGAAAACGGTGCCGCTCTGATCATTCAGAATGCACGCCAGCTGTCTGTAACGGGTAGGTCTGCGGGCCCTTTGATTGCGTGCAGTGCGGTTCGCATCAACTGCGCAGACGATGTATCCATTCAGAACTCCGGTAGCGGCATGGCCGTGAGCACCGGTGGCTTTGAAGTGCAGAACGCAAAGAATGTGTTTGTTAGTGGTGCATCCGAAAATGCGGTGGTGTCCAGCGGGGGCACAAACAGCATTACCTGCAGCGAAAAGCTGATCATCCAAAATGCGAATGGCCCAGCTACGGCGGTGCCAAATTTACCGCTAGCGCGGCAGCAATTGAAATCACCGGAAACAGTAATTTCTACCTGATTGGCGGCGGCGAAGCTTCTTTGACCTGCAGCGGCGGTGACTTGGTCTTGACCAACACCGGTACGAGTACGATTGTGGGCGGAGGTAGCTTTACAGCAGCCGGAGCAAAAGACGTGACTATTACTGGCGCGGCCAGCTATAGCCTTCTGTCTAGTGGGCAGAGCAGCATTGATTGCACCGGCAATGTGATCTTGGAAAACACGGGTACCGGAGGCATCACGTCAGGTGGGACCTTTCAGCTTGTTCACGCCAATAATGTGACCATCAGCGGTGCATCCACAAATGCTCTCCTTGCCAGCGGCGGTGGAAGCTCTCTTGAATGTTCCGGTAAAATAATGATCACGAACACAAAGGGTGCCATCGTAAATGGCAACATCTTTACTGCTATCGCCCACGATATGGAGATTACGGGCAATGCAACGGACATGGGCTCCATGTTCAGCTGCACCACCGTCGGTCTGACGGGTAAGGGTGGTAATCTGTCCCTGACCAACAATGGCAGTGCACCTATCGTCGGCGGCACTAGCTTTACAGTGGCAGGAGCTAAAAACGTGGCTCTTGTTGGCAATTACCCGAGCACAGGCTACCAGGAGATGCTCGCTGTCAGTACGGTGGATATCGACTGTACCGGTACGCTGGAGGTGACCAACCATGACGGCGGCACTATTTTCAGCAGAAACAGCTTCACGATTGAAAATGCTGCGGATGTTAAATTGACCACTGACGGTAAGCAAATTGCAGCAGGTGGGTCCTTTGTAGTGAAAAATGCTGGTAATGTGACGATTATTAACAATTCAAGCATGCTGCCTGCATTGGGCGGCGGTCTTGCTTCCATTGACTGCACAGGAAATCTTTCCATTACCAATACCAACGGTCCGGCGGTGCAGGCGAATTTCACGGTAACGAATGCTGAAAATGTGTCCATCACCGGAAAATGCAACGGTTTCGGAATCGTACTCAACACTTACGACAACGCACACAGTATCAACTGCAGCGGTGAGGTGAAAATCATCAATGAAGGCTCAGGTATGGCGTTCAGAGGGGATGCCATCGACTTCCTGTACTGCAGCAAAGTGATGCTGACCACGGCGGGCACACAGGCCGCTGCCTCCAGTGGAATGAACTATACACCGCCTGCCGGGATGACCTGGAATGTCCAGCTGGACGATACGGTTCTCAAGGGTACAAATGCCGACGAGGTATGCACGCTGGGCAAAGGTGATGAACTGCAGGCTGTGAAGACGGTGGTTATCACCCCAGTCTATCCGCCGCATGACGCAACGCCAGAATGGAAGTCTGATGAAATCAATCACTGGCAGGAGTGCAGCATTTGCCACGAAAAGCTCACCGACCCCGAGCTGCACGATTTTGAGGACGGCATCTGCAGCGTGTGCGGTGCACCGGACACTGCTTACGTCCCGGATGTGCCTGGCGCAGGCGGCAGCAGCACGGTCGGCACCGTGATGGCAGGCGTAGCCATCGGTGGCGCAGCGGCCTTTGTGGGGTATGAAGTCGTGACCGATATCCTCCTCAGCAACCTGCTGCCCGAGGGCGCAGCCATCCCGGCCAACCGCGGTGAGCTGGCAATGCTCATCTGGACCCAGAAGGGCAAGCCCGAACCCGCCGCAGAGCCCGCTTTCACCGATGTGTCCGACACCGAGCTGGCCAAGGCGGCCCAGTGGTGCGTGGAGCAGGGCCTGCTGACCGCCGAGGACGGCAAGTTCGAGCCGGACGGCAGGACCCCGAAGTGGCGCGTCATCCAGGTTTGGAACCAGGCGTTCCCGAAGGAGTGAGCCCCATCCCCCGCGCATGACCCCTGAAGCATAAGCAAGACCCCCGCACCTGCAGCAGCGCAGGTGCGGGGGTCGTTTTTTGGCGGGGCGGCTCAGTCGGCGCTGCGCTCCTCTTTGAGGATGGCGGTCACCTTCTGCATGGTGTCCACGGTGCGGCGCAGTTCGTCGACGCCCAGCTCCGTGCGCAGGCGTTCGTAGCAGCGCTTCATGAAATCGTGCTCCTCGGCCATGAGCTCCACGGCCTTGCTGGAAAGCTCCACATAGGTGCGGCCGGCTTCCTTGTCGGTCTTCCAGGCAACGAAGCCCTTGTCCTGCAGCTTTTCCACAGCCTTGGAAAGCTCGGTCACCTTCAGGCCCATGGCTGCGGCCAGGTCGGCCAGATAAACTTTGCTGCCCGGGTGCTGCGCGGCCTGCTGCCGGATGTAGTACAGCACGAGGTAATCTGCCCGCTGGATGGTGCTGAACACCTTGTCAACATCAAAATTGTGCAGGAAAAACCATTCTTCCGGTGCGTGGGTCCATTCTGTGCGCATGGTGCTGCCTCCTTTTTACCGCTCGGTGCGGCGGACGTATTCGTGGGTGCCGCCCAGGCTCTTGTAGGCGGGGCGGATGATCTTGTTGGCGCTGAGCAGCTCCTCGATGCGGTGGGCGCTCCAGCCCATCACGCGGGCCACGGCGAACAGCGGGGTGTACAGCTCCATGGGGATGCCCAGCATGTCGTAGACAAAGCCGCTGTAGAAGTCCACGTTGGGGCTGACGCCCTTGAAAATTTTGCGCTCCTCCGCGATCAGCTGCGGGGCCATGCGCTCGATCTTGTTGTAAAGGGCAAGGTCCTTGTCGCGGCCCTTCTCGTGGGCCAGCTGCTCCACATAGCCCTTGAACACCACCTCGCGGGGGTCGCTCAGGGAGTAGACCGCGTGGCCCATGCCGTAGATGAGGCCCTTGCGGTCAAAGGCTTCGCCGTGCAGCAGCTTTTTCAGGTAGGCTTCCAGCTCCTCGTCGTCCTCCTGGTCGTGGAGGTTCTCGCGGATGTTCTGCATCATCTGCATCACCATCAGGTTCGCGCCGCCGTGGCGGGGGCCCTTCAGGGAGCACAGTGCTGCGGCCAGCGCCGAGTAGGTGTCGGTGCCGGAGGAGGTGACCACGCGGGTGGTGAAGGTGGAGTTGTTGCCGCCGCCGTGCTCTGCGTGCAGCAGCAGCGCCACGTCCAGCACGCGGGCTTCCAGCGCGGTGTACTTCATGTCCGGGCGCAGCATCCGCAGGAAATTCTCGGCCGTGGAAAGCTCCGGGTCCGGGCGGTGGATGTACATGCTGCCATCCTTTTCGTAGTGGTTGTAGGCGTGGTAGCCGTACACCGCCAGCATGGGGAAGATGCCTGCCAGCTGGATGCTCTGGCGCAGCACGTTGGGGGTGGAAAGGTCTGCGGCCAGCGGGTCGTAGGAGGCCAGGGTCAGCACGCTGCGGGCCATGGAGTTCATGATGTCGTGGCTGGGGGCCTTCATGATGACGTCGCGGGTGAAGTTGGTGGGCATGGTGCGGCACTCGCCCAGCACACGGCAGAACTCGTCCAGCTTTTCCTGGGTGGGCAGCTCGCCGAACAGCAGCAGGTAGCCCGCTTCCTCAAAGGCGAAGCGGCTGCCTGCCGAGCCGCGGATAAGGTCCTTGACGTCGTAGCCGCGGTAAAGCAGCTGGCCGTCGGCGGGCTTCTTGACGCCGTCCACATATTGGAAGGCGCGGATATCGGAGATATTGGTCAGGCCCGCCAGCACGCCCTTGCCGTTTTCGTCGCGCAGGCCCGCCTTCACCCCGAACTCGCGGTAGAGGTCCTTGGGGATGCGGTCGTGCTCGGCGCACAAAGGCTGCTGCTGGTCAAAATAACCCATTACGTTCTGCAGATGATCCATCGGTGTGTTGCTCCTTTCCCATGTCCGCCGCACCGGAAGCCTTCTCCGCGGACACGATTCCATTCCATCGCCCGCCCTATTGCCCTATGGGCAACGGGGTCCCACCCCAGCGGACGGTCCTTGGAGAAACTTCCGGCACAGCTGTTGTCTGCTATGACAAAAATTAAGTACCCTTTCAGATTACAGAAAGGACATTTCTATGTCAAGGTACAGTTTGTAAACAAAAAGAAAACAAAACGTCGAAGGAAAAAACAAACGCGGCCGGTACATCCGTAAGGACATACCGGCCGCTGGTTTCAGAGGGTTACAGACCTGCGTGACAAGATCTGCAGGGTGTTTTCGCTTTATTTTGCAATCATCTCAGTATAAGCCAGCACCAGCGGGCCCACGCCCTTGGCGTCGTTGCAGACTACCGGCTCGCTGAAATAGTAGGCCAGAGAGCCGTCACGGTGGTCCTTGCCGCCGAGGCCCGCCACAAGGCAGATGCCGTCCAGCTGCAGGCTGCCGTCCGGGTTCTTGGAGAGGTACTTGTCGCAGGTGCCGTAGAAGGCTTTCTCGGCCCATGCAGCCATGCGCTTGGGCAGGTAGCCCAGGCGCACGCCCTTGAGCACTGCGTAGGCGAACAGCGCCGTGCCGCTGGTCTCGAGGTAGTTGCCCTCCACGCCGGGGTGGTCCATCACCTGCCAGAACATGCCGGTCTCCTCGTCCTGGAACTTGTGCACGTCCTCGATGGTCTGCTTGAGCATGGCCATGATGCCGCGGTACTCGTTGTACAGCTGCTCGTCCATGCGCTCCAGCACGTCCACCATGGCCACCATGAACCAGCCCATGGCACGCAGCCAGAAGTTGGGGCTGCATCCGGTGACGGGGTCGGCCCAGTACATTTCGCGGCTCTCATCGTAGCCGTGGTAGTACAGGCCGGTCTTTGCGTCCCGCATGTGCTTTTTGATGTTCATGAACTGCTTGTAGCTGTCGATGCAGCCCTGCATCTTGTTGAAGCGGGTCTCATACTCCATGTAGAAGGGCTGGGCCATGTAGGTGCCGTCCAGCCACACCTGCCAGGGGTAGATGTCCTTGTGCCAGAAGTTGCCCTCCTTGGTGCGGGGCTGGGTGGCCAGCTGGCTGCGGATGGTCTCGATGGCCTTGCGGTACTTCTCATCCCCAAAGATGTCGTACAGGGTGAACAGGTTCTTGCCCTGGTTCACGTTGTCGAGGTTGTACTCCTTGGGGTCGTAGGTCTTGATGGAGCCGTCCTCCTGCACGAACCAGTCGATGAAGCTCTTGGAGAAGTTCAGATACTTCTCGTCGCCGGTGGTCTTGTACAGGCTCAGGCAGGCGGTGATCATGCAGCCGTCGATGTAGTTCCACTTGTTG
>ENA-UOJE01002951-UOJE01002951.1-human-gut-metagenome-genome-assembly--contig:-C23-NODE-2951-length-12146-cov-24.900174_pt1 | contig 12146 bp, 9 predicted proteins | sample MGYA00242341_ERZ723888 | MGnify/ENA metagenome assembly ERZ723888 | reverse complement strand
AGGCGCACGGCATCGTGCCGAAGACCATCGTCAAATCCATCCGCGATCTCATCGAGATCTCCGCCTCCCCCACGCCGGAGCGCAAGGGCAAAAACGGCGTGAAGATGACCCGGCAGGAGCTCGCACGCGAGATCGAGAAGCTCGAAAGCCAGATGCGCAAGGCCGCGCACATGATGGAATACGAATACGCCGCCGTGCTGCGTGACGAGATCATCCGGCTGCGCGCGGAGGCGGAGAAGAAATAAGATGACAGCAAGACTCGAACTTCTGCCGGACGTCTATCTGACCGCCGTGCAGACCAGCCGCTTCAAGACCGCCTGCTTCAGCCTCAGCTTCCTCCGGCCGCTCCGGCAGGAGGAAGCCGGCATGAACGCGCTGCTGCCGAGCGTTCTGCTGCGCGGCAGTGAAAGCGCGCCCTCCATCCGCGCGATCGCGGACCGGCTGGACGCGCTCTGCGGCGCGTCCGTCGGGTCGCTCGTGCGAAAAAAGGGCGAGATCCAGCTGACGGGCCTGTTTGCCGACGGTCTGGAGGACCGCTACGCGGGCGAGCCGGTGTTTTCCCGCCTGCTGGAGCTGACGGCGGAGCTTCTGCTGCGCCCGCGGACGCAGGGCGGCGTCTTTGTGCCGCAGATCGTCATGCAGGAGCGGCAGAAGCTGCTCGACACGATCGAAAGCACGCTCGACGACAAAGCCGAATACTGCCAGACGCAGCTGCTGCGGCAGATGTGCCGCGGTGAGGCATACGCCGTAGGCCGTCTCGGCGAGGCGGGGTCGCTGGCCGCCGTGGATGAGGCTGCGCTCTGGGCACACTATCAGAAGGTGCTGGCGTCGTCCCGCGCGGAGCTGTTTTATCTCGGCAGCAAGCCCGCACAGGAGGTCGCCGCGCTGCTGCGGCCGCTGCTGAAGGATCTGCCGCGAGGCGCATGTGTCCCCGTGTCGACTGCCCCCGGCCCGCAGCCCAAAGCGCTGCGCCGGACGCGCGAGCGACTGCCGCTCGCGCAGGGGCGCATCGCCCTCGGCTTCCGCACGGGCATCACACTGCACGACGGCCGCTACCCCGCGATGCTCCTGTGCAACGCGATCCTGGGCGGCGGCGAGCAGAACCGGCTGTACACCGTCATCCGCGGCGAGCAGTCGCTCTGCTACGAGGCGGGGAGCTGGTATGACGGGCACAAGGGCATCCTCTGCGCCGAGGCCGGGTGCGATTTTGCCGATCTGCCCGCCGTGGAGGCGGCCATTTTGCAGCAGGTCGGCGCGCTGGCCGCCGGAGACTTTTCGCAGCAGGAGCTGGATACCGCCCGCGCGGGGCTCCTGTCCGACCTGCGCGCGATGCATGACAGCCCCGGGCGGCTCGACGAATTTCTGACCGGCCGGGCAGCGGAAAACCTGCCGCAGGACCCGGACGCGCTGGCCGCGGCCCTGCGCCGCGTCACAAAAGAGGATGTCCGGCAGGCCGCGGCCGCCGTGACACCCGATACCGTCTGTACGCTGGAGGAGGACGCATGAGCTGGACCGACTATCCCGCGCTCGGCGAGCGCTGCTATTTTCTGACGCTTCCGAACGGCCTTGCCGTGCGCGTGCTCCCGAAGCCGGGCTTCGCGGAGAAATTCGCGTTTCTCGGCACCAATTTCGGCTCTGATGACGTGTGCTTTACGTGGAACGGCGAACGCCATACCGTGCCGGACGGCACGGCGCATTTTCTCGAGCACCGCATGTTTTCCCTGCCGGACTGCGACCCGGAGGATGCCTTTTCCCGCCTCGGCGCGCAGGTGAACGCCTTCACCGACTACGCCATGACCGGCTATTATTTTTCCTGCACCGAACACTTTGACGACTGCCTGCGGCTGCTGCTGCGCATGGTCATGACGCCGGATTTCCCGTGCGCGGCTATGGCGTCTGAGCGTGAAGTCATCGCCGACGAGATCGCGCTCTACGCCGACTCCCCTGCCGACTGCGCGCAGGAGCGGCTGTACCGGGCGCTCTACCGCCGCCACCCCATCCGCACCCCGATCACGGGCACGCGCACGTCCATCCGCCGGGTGACGCCGGAGGTTTTGCAGCTTTGCTTTGACGCGTTCTACCGGCCGGACAACATGGCGCTCATCGTGATGGGCGACGTGGACGCGGAGCGCGTGGCGGAGCTGGCACGCGCCTGCACGCCGGAGGCGTCTTCCGCCAGGGTCCTGCGCGAGCCGTTTTTGCAGGAGGACCCCGGCGTCTTCCGCCGCCGGACGGTGCGGCACGCGGCCGTCTCGCTGCCCTCGTTCTCGATCGGCTTCCGGGCCGAGCCGGGAGAGGATCTGATCCATCAGGCCGCGATCGGCACGCTGGCGGCCGAGCTGCTGCTCGGCGAGAGCTCGGCGCTGTATGAGACTTTGTACGAGGCTTCTTTGATCGACGCGGATTTTTCCGCCTGCTTCACGCAGGTGCCGGGCGCGGCGCTGCTGCAGGCCGGCGGCACGGGAAGACGGCCCGATGCCGTGCTTGCCGCCATCCTGCGGGGCGCGGAACAGGCGCTGGCGCAGGGCTTTGACCCCCGCCGCTTCGCGCGGCTGCAGAAGTCCGCCTGCGGCAGGCTCATCCGGGAGCTTGACGGATCGGAATCGACCTGCTATCGTATATGCGAAGCGTATTTCGCAGGCGCGGGCTGCTTCGACGAGCTCGCGGCCCTGCAGGCCGTTACGCTGCGGGAGGCGGAAAGCTTCCTGCGCCGGACGGTCACACCCGCCCGCGCGGCGATCAGCATCGTCTGCCCCGGCAAATAAGGAGGAATGTTTCCATGTTTCTGGCTTCGCCCATCACCTTCCCGAATCTCGGCATCACGGTCGACCCGAGCCCCGTGGCCTTTACCGTCTTCGGCAAGGATATCTACTGGTACGGCATCATCATTGCCAGCGGCTTTCTGCTGGCCGTTCTGTATATGCTGCACCGCGCAAAGGACTTCGGCGTCACGCAGGATGACGTGCTCGACATGATCCTCTGGGCCGCGCCCATCGGCGTCGTCTGCGCGCGGCTGTACTACTGCATCTTCTACTGGGAGCTGTATGAGGACGATCCCATCTCCATGCTCTATATCTGGGAGGGCGGACTTGCCATCTACGGCGGCATCATCGGCGGCGTCATCACGCTGCTCGTCGTGGCGAAGGTCAAGAAGATCCCCGCGCCCGTCCTGCTCGATCTGGCGGGCATGGGCGTGATCATCGGCCAGTGCATCGGCCGCTGGGGCAACTTCATGAACCGCGAGGCGCACGGCGCTGTGACGGAGGCCTTCCTCAAGATGGGCCTGCAGGACGCGGCGGGCGTCGTGACCTACTATCACCCGACGTTCCTCTATGAATCCGTGTGGAACCTCATCGGCTTCATCGGCCTGCATCTGTTCTCGAAAAAGCGGAAATTTGACGGCGAGGTCTTCCTGCTCTACGTCGCCTGGTACGGCCTCGGCCGCGCGTGGATCGAGGGTCTGCGCACCGACAGCCTGTATCTGTTCTCCACGGGCATCCGCGTGAGCCAGCTGGTCGCCATCGTCTCGTTCCTGGCCGCCGCCGGGATCCTCGCCTGGGTCCTGCTCAAAAAGAAGCCCGCGCCGGACGCGCTCTATGTCAACCGGAAGCCCGCAGAGCCTGAGGCGGCTGACGGCAAAGACACGGACGATTAAAAGAAAATTTACAAAAATCCTCACAATTCCGACCCCTTGCCTATTCCATTTTTTTAAAATCAGTGTTATACTGGTGATTAAAATAAGAGACTGAAAGGAGTTTCCTTATGAGTTTTTCTGAAAATTTTGAAGCTGCAAAGAACCTCGCCATGGAAGCCGCCCAGACCGCTGCCGCCAAGGCAAAGGAGCTGGCTGCCGTAGCAAAGGCCAATATTTCCATCTACGCCGAAGAAGACAAGGTCAAGAAGGCTGAGATCGAGCTCGGCAAGCTGTACTACCGCGATTACGCCGTCGGCGAAGAGCTGGATTCTGCGGAATACCTGCCTTGGTGCCAGAAGATCGACGAGTCCAAGAAGGCCATCGCTGACCTGAAGGACTACATCGCCTCCCTGCGCACGGAAGAAGAGCCCGCCGAGGCCGAAGACGCCCCCACCGACGACGATTTTGAGATCGTTGTCGCCGACGAGGCCCCGAAGACCGAGGAAGCGCCCGAAGCACCGAAAGCGCCCGCCGAAGCGGCCCCTGCTGAAGAAGCACCCAAGACGGAAGAATAATTGCCTGAAAACGGGCGTGCTGCTTGCAGCGCGCCCGTTTTTTGTATGACGGGAGACAAGCGATGCGAAGGCTCTGCCTCTTTTCCGGCGGCCTCGCGCTGGCCGCCGCCCTGTATGTGTACGCCGCCCATGCCGCGCCCTGGCCGCTGCTGCTGGGGCTGGCGGTCTTGTGCGGCGGGCTGTTTCTGCTGAGAAAAGCCGGGACGCGCCGCGCAGCGGTCTGCGTGCTCGGGCTTTTGACGGGCTTTGCCTGGTGCCGCGGGTACGAGGCTTTGTTTCTGCGCCCGTTGGAGCGCTATGCCGGGCAAGAGCTGCCGTTTGCGGCCGAAGCCCTCGCCGCACCACAGCAGACGACCTATGGCCAGTCCTGCGAGGTGCGGCTGAAGCTTGGCGGGCAGAGCTGCACGGCAGTTTTGTACTTTGACGAGGCGGATGCGGACATCCGCCCCGGCGACACGCTCAGCGGCCTTGCCCGCATCACGACGGCACAGGAGCGGCTGCGCCGCGGCAGCGATTACGATATCAGCCGCGGTCTGCTCCTCTCGGCCAGCTGCCGCGGGACGCTCCATATCCAAGCGGCCGAGACCGTCCCGCTCCGCCTGCTGCCCGCGCGCTTTGCGCAGCGGCTGCGATCGGCCGTCACGGCCGTCTTCCCTGCCGATACGGCCGGATTCGTCCGCGCGCTGCTGCTGGGCGACCGCTCCGGGCTGCGCTACGCCGCGCGCAATGAGCTGGCGATCGCGGGGATCTATCACGCCGTCGCGGTCTCCGGCATGCACGTGTCCATCCTGCTGGGGATGATCCTGCTGCTGTGCGGCGGCAACCATCCGCTCGCCGCCGCGCTGGGTCTGCCCGCCGCCGCGTGCTTCATCCTGATGGCCGGCGCACCGGCCTCCGCTGTCCGCGCGGGCGTCATGCAGGCGATCGTCCTGTGCGCCCCGCTCCTGCGGCGGGACTATGACCCGCCGACGGCCATCTTCGCCGCGCTGCTCGTGCTGCTGGCGCAGAACCCCTGGGCCGTGCGGGACGTGGGGCTGCAGCTCTCATTTGCCTCGACGGCGGGCATCGTACTCTTTGCGGGCCGGCTCTACCGCGCGCTCACGGATCACCGGCGGCTGCAGCGCTGGCTGCGGCCCAAGACGCCCCTGCGCTGGCTGCTGCGCGCCATGCTGACGGCGCTTTGCTGCACGCTCTCGTCCATGGTCTTCGCGCTGCCCATCACGGCGGTCCAGTTCGGCGAGATCTCGCTGGCCGCGCCGGTCGTGAACGTGCTGGTGCTGTGGCTGCTGTCGATCGTCTTCTGCGGCGCGATGCTGACCGCGCTGCTCGCCCTCGCCCTTCCCGCCGCGGCGGCGATCCCGGCGGCGGTGCTGAGCTGGCCGGTCCGGCTCGTGCAGCTCGTGGCGCATGGCGCGGCGAAGGTGCCGTTTGCCGCGCTGTATCCGGAAAACGGGTATCTGACCGCGGCGGCGGTCTTTCTCTACGCGCTGGTTTTGCTGCTGGCGCTGCGGCCGGGGACGGTCCGGCTCCGGCACGCGCTGGCGGCCGCGGTGGTGGTGACCGGGTGCTGCATGGCCCTTTCCTGCGCCGATGCCGCCCTGCCCGCGAGCAGCTTTGCCATGCTGGACGTCGGACAGGGGCAGTGCCTCGTCAGCCGGACGGGCGGCAGTGTCACCGTCATCGACTGCGGCGGCGCAGAGGACGCGAGCGGCGAGACAGCCGCGCGCTACCTGCTCGCCCGGGGCATGCCGAGGGTCGACCGCCTCATCCTCACGCATTTTGACGCCGACCACTGCAACGGCGTGCGCCAGCTGCTGCGCCGCGTGCAGGTCGACACGCTCTACATCCCGGAGCTCTCGCCAAGCAGCCGCCTGCGCACGCAGATCCTGCTCGCCGCGGCGGAGGCCGGGACGAGCATCCGGTACGTCACGCAGGACCTGGTGCTGCCGCAGGAGGGCGGCAGTCTGACCATTTTCGCGCCCACTGGGGAGAAAGACGAGGAAAACGCGGGACTTTGCGTCTTGGCAGCCTGCGAAAAATATGATATTCTAATAACCGGCGACCTCACCGCACAGGCAGAGTACCGGCTGCTGTCGCTGCACACGCTGCCGCAGGCATCGGTGCTGGTGGCCGGGCATCACGGCGCGGCCACCTCGACATCCGGGGCGCTGCTGCGCGCCGTCCGGCCGGAGGCCGTCTTCATTTCCGCCGGGGCGGACAACCGCTTCGGCCATCCCGCCGCGCAGACGCTCGCGCGCATCCGGCAGTCCGGCGCGGCCGTGTACCGCACAGACCTGTCCGGCACGATCACCATCAGGGGGTAAGAACATGGCAAGAAAGGCACCCGACCAGGACGCCGGGGAAGCGCTGCGCCGCTTCAAGAGCGACCTCAAGGCAGGCACGCTCGGCAATTTTTATATCATCAGCGGCGAAGAGGCCTTTCTGCGCAGCCATTACGTGGATCTCATCACGAAAAAGATCGCGGACGGGCCCGCGGGCGAGTTCAACTGCCACCGCTTCTCCGCCGACGACTGCACGCCCCAGGCCCTGGCCGACGCCATCGACGCCATGCCGATGATGGCCGAGCGGACGCTCGTGCGCGTGGACGACGTCGATCTATTCAAACAGCCGGAGGGCGCGCGCGAGCAGTACGCCGCCATTTTCTCCGACCTGCCCGACTACTGCTGCGTGCTGTTCGTCTACGACACGGTGGAGTTCAAGATCAACGGCACGATGAAAAAGCTCGCTGCCGCCATCCGCGAGCACGCGCAGATCCTCACGTTCGGCAAGCAGTCGGAGCGCGATCTGTGCGCGTGGATCACGCGGCATTTCCGCGCCCACGACAAGATGGTCACGGACGAGCTGTGCCAGTACCTCATTTTCCGCACCGACGGCCTCATGACCACGCTCGCCGGAGAGATCGACAAAATCGCCGCCTACCAGCAGGGCCCGGCCATCACGCGCGGGGCCATCGACGCGGTCGTCATCCCGGCGCTCAGCGCCCAGACCTTCGACATCAGCGACGCCGTCGTCAAGGAGGATTTTGAGACAGCGCTCAGCAAGCTGCAGGAGCTCTACGCCATGCAGACCGACCCCATCGCCGTGCTCGGCGCCATCGGGGCGCAGCTGCGGCGGCTGTTTTACGCGCGCGTCATCCTGTCCGCGGGCGGCGGGCAGAAGGAGCTCATGGAGCTGACCGGCCTCAAGAGCTACCCCGCGGGCCTGACCATGACGGCCGCGCGCCGCGTGACCGACGGCTTCTGCCAGAAGGCGGTGGAGCTGGTTCTGCAGACCGACGTCGCCATGAAGACCGGCGCCGACGACCCCGAGCGGCTGCTGGAGCTGCTGCTCGTGCAGCTTTCGCAGGAGGCGCGGCATGGATAAGCTTCGCATCCGGCAGGCGATCGTCGTCGAGGGAAAATACGACCAGAACGCCCTGCGGCAGCTGGTCGACACTGCGATCTTCACCACCAACGGCTTTACCGGCATGAAGGACCCCGCGCTGCTGCGCCTGCTGCGGCAGGCCGCAGAGACGACGGGCCTCATCATCCTGACCGACTCCGACGGCGCCGGTTTTCTCATCCGCAACACGCTCAAAAGCGCCCTGCCGGCAGAAGGCGTGCTGCACGCCTACATCCCCGACATCCCCGGCAAGGAGCGGCGCAAGACCGCGCCCGGCAAAGAGGGCCTGCTCGGCGTGGAGGGCATGCGCCCGGAGATCCTTCTGCAGGCGCTGCGAAACGCCGGCGCCGATTTTGAAGACGCGCAGGCCGCGCCCGCGCGCGAGCCTGTCACAAAGCAGGACTTTTTCACCCTCGGCCTTTCCGGCCGGCCCGACAGCGCGGCAAAGCGAGCGGCGCTCCTGCAAGCCCTTTCCCTGCCCGCGCACATGAGCGCGAACGCCCTGCTGCAGGCCGTAAACGTGCTGTTCTCCCGGGAGGAATTCCTGGCGCGGTTTGTGGAACCGTAAAGTTTTTCCTGCCCGGGACGACCTCTCCGTCACGGCTTCGCCGTGCCACCTCCCCTGGAAGGGAAGGCCTAAGATCTTCGCACGAACCAAAGGCTCCCCTGAAAGGGGAGCTGTCAGCTGCAGGCTGACTGAGAGGTTGTCCCTATACCGGACAGCCTTCCAGACTGAAACATAAAGAGGAATCACCATGATCGATATTTCCGTAAAAGACCTCGTCAAGAGCTTTGACGCGGATACGAATCTGCTCGACGGCGTCAGCTTTGACGTGCAGGAGGGCGAACGGGTCGGTCTGCTCGGGCGCAACGGCGCGGGCAAGACGACGCTGTTCAAGATCCTGACCGGCGAGCTGGACTACAATTCCGGCGAGGTGCGCTTCGCGCCCGGCCGCAAGGTCGGCCTCATCTCCCAGATCCCGCACTACCCCGCGGGCTACACCGTCGAGGACGTGCTGCGCACGGCCTTCCGGGAGCTGACGAACATCCAGAACAAAATGCGCCAGCTGGAACAGCAGATGACGGCGCATCCAGACAAGGCCACGCTCGCCGAGTACGACGCGCTTTCCACGCGCTTTCAGACCGGCGGCGGCTACGAGACGGACATGCAGACCGACAAGATCTGCAACGGCCTCGGCATCCCCGCCGCGCAGCGGCAGCAGGACTTCGACAGCCTCTCCGGCGGCGAGAAAACGCGCGTGAACCTCGCGCGGCTGCTGCTCGAGAAGACCGATATCCTCCTGCTCGACGAGCCGACGAACCACCTCGACATGCACGCGGTGGAGTGGCTCGAGGGCTATATCGAAAAATTCAAGGGGACCGTCCTGACCATCTCCCACGACCGCTATTTTCTCGACCGCGTCGTCACGCGCATCGTGGAGCTGCACGACGGCAAGGCGGAGTTCTATTCCGGCAACTACTCGTTCTACGTGCAGGAAAAGCAGGCGCGCTTTGAGCTGCAGCTCAAGCAATACGAAAAGGAGCAGGCCAAGCTTGCCCAGCTCGGCTTCACGCTCGAGCGCATGAAGGGCTGGGGCATCAACAACCGCACGCTCTACCGCCGCGCCATGTCCATCCAGCACCGGATGGAGCGCATCGAAAAGACCGACCGGCCCACGCAGGACAAGACCATGCGGGCAAAATTCGCCCAGCGGGACTTCTTCGGCGACGAAGTCCTGTCCGTCAAGGGGCTCGGCAAGGCGTATGACGGACGGACGCTGTTTTCTGACGTCGAGCTGCAGGTCGCGGGCGGCGAGCGCATTGCCCTGCTCGGCGACAACGGCACCGGCAAGTCCACCTTCCTCAAAATTCTCCTCGGCGAGGAGGCAGGCGCGGGCCGCATCAAATTCGGTCCCACGGTCAAGTGGGCCTACCTGCCGCAGATCATCCACTTTGCCCACCCCGAGCGGACGCTCCTCGACACGATGCTCTATGAGAAGAACTGCACCGTGCAGACCGCGCGCGACCGGCTGGGCGCGTATCTGTTTGAGGGCGAGGACGTGTTCAAGACGGTCGGCTCCCTCTCCGGCGGCGAGCAGAGCCGGCTGCGGCTGTGCATGCTGATGGACGAGAAGATCAACCTGCTCGTCCTCGACGAGCCGACGAACCATCTGGACATCGACTCGCGCGAATGGCTCGAGGATGCGCTGGAGGACTACGAGGGCACGCTCATCTTCGTCTCGCACGACCGGTATTTCGTCAACAAATTCGCCACCCGCATCTGGGAGCTGGAAAACGGGCAGATCCGCGACTACCTCTGCGGCTACGAAAAATACCGCTCCATCAAGGAGAAGGAGGCCATCGCGGCTCCCGCGCCCGAAAAGCCCAAAAAGGAGCACAAGGAAAAGCCGAAGACCTCCGGCAGCAAGATGCTCGAGAAGAAGGTCCGCACGCTCGAGCGCGAGATCGAGAAGCAGGAGGCGCTGTCGGCCGAGCTGGACACGAAGATCGAGGCCGCGGCCGCCGATTATCAGGAGCTGGCACGGCTGATGGAGGAAAAGCAGCAGGCGGAGGACACGCTCGCGCAGATGATGGAGCAGTGGGAGGCCCTCTCCTGCGAGCTGGAGGACGCAACATGATCCCGGTATGGCTGATCGCGGCGATCGCGCTGCTCGGCGCGGTCTGTCTGGCGCTGCCGCTGCACATCGGCATGACGGGCGTGTGTCTGCTGCTTCTGGCGGCGGTGCTGCTGGCGCTGCGGATCCTCCGAAAAAAGGACGCGCCGAAGGTCTGGAGCCGGATCCTCATCGCGCTGACGGCTGTCTCGATGGCGGTCATCTTCGGCGCGATGGGCTATATCAGCGTGCAGGGAAAGGACAGCGCCATGACACCAGACGAAACACCGGATTTCATTGTCGTGCTTGGCGCGCAGGTCCAGGGCGACGGACCGTCGCTGACGCTCAAAAAGCGTCTGGACAAGGCGCTCGAATTCCTGCAGGCACACCCGGACCGGACCGTGATCGTCTCCGGCGGGCAAGGCCCGGACGAAGCGCACACGGAAGCGTCGGTCATGGCGCAGTACCTGCTCGCGCACGGCGCCGACGCATCGCAGATCCTTGAGGAGCCGCAGGCGTCGAACACGCGGGAAAATCTGCTGTTTTCGGCGAAGCTCGCCGAAGAGGCGGGGTTCGACACGTCGCGCGTGCTGATCGTGACGAGTGATTTTCACATGTGCCGGGCAAAATATATCGCAAGAACGCTCGGCATGGAGCCCTATGGGCTATCCAGCGGCACATGGCCGTGGATCCTGAAGCTCAACTATACGCTGCGCGAGGTCTTTGCGTTCTGCAAGGCTGTTTATCAGGCACACCGTTGACTTTTCGTGCCCCTGTGATAGAATGATGCAAAGAACGACACAAAAGGAGTGTTTTGATTATGAGCGGATGCAGCGGCAACTGTTCGAGCTGCGGCGAAAGCTGTTCTGACCGCAAGCAGGAGAGCCTGCTTGCCGAACCCAACAAAAACTCGCAGGTGAAAAAGGTCATCGCCGTCGTCTCCGGCAAGGGCGGCGTCGGCAAATCGACCGTGACCTCCATGCTGGCCATGGCCATGCACAAGCTTGGCTACAAGACCGCCATTCTCGACGCCGACATCACCGGTCCGTCCATCCCGAAGGCCTTCGGCCTGCACGAGCAGATCGTCGGCAGCGACGACGGGATGCTCCCGGCCGTCACGCCGGAGGGCATCAAGGTCATGTCCATCAACCTGCTGCTGCCCAACGAGACGGACCCCGTCATCTGGCGCGGCCCGGTCATCGGCGGCGCGGTCAAGCAGTTCTGGACCGACGTGTGCTGGGGCGAGGTGGACTATATGTTCGTCGACCTGCCGCCCGGAACAGGCGACGTGATGCTGACGGTGTTCCAGTCGCTGCCGATCGACGGTGTCGTGATCGTCACGAGCCCGCAGAGTCTCGTGTCCATGATCGTCTCCAAGGCCGTCAACATGGCGCGGATGATGAACATCCCGGTCTACGGCTTTGTGGAGAACTACAGCTACTTCCAGTGCCCGGACTGCGGCAAACGCGTGGAGATCTTCGGCAAGAGCAAGCTTGACGAGCTGGCACTGCAGTTCTCCCTGCCCGTCCTCGCCCGCCTGCCGATCGACCCGGCTGTCGCCGCCAGCTTTGACGCCGGCCGGATGGCCCAGGTCAACACCGACCCCGTCATGCCCGCCGCCGAACTGATGGCCAAAGCCTGACCCCAAGGCTCCCCTCCCAGGGGCCGATTCCCCCTATCAGGGGGAAATGTCCCGAAGGGACAAAAGGGGTAGGGATGCTGGCTCGGCGCAGCCGAGACTGAGAGGTTGTCACAGATTTGCATAGAAAAACCCAAACCGCAAATTCAGTTTGCGGTTTGGAAAGGAAGAAACGAGCACAGAGGATAAGAAGCCTTGCTTGCAAGGATTCGTTCCGTCGTGGTCATTTCTGACGCGCCTCCGGCGGCCATATCTTTTCCCTTGCGCGGGAAAAGATATGG
>ENA-UOJE01002945-UOJE01002945.1-human-gut-metagenome-genome-assembly--contig:-C23-NODE-2945-length-12156-cov-5.964631_pt1 | contig 12156 bp, 7 predicted proteins | sample MGYA00242341_ERZ723888 | MGnify/ENA metagenome assembly ERZ723888 | reverse complement strand
AATATCCTCGATTGTAGATCCATTATCGATATACATCGCGGCATCGCTATACCAGCCAAGTATTCCATCAACGAGCAAACCGGATGATGCATACGGCACATATACATGGTCGGGGTCAGTGGCATCTATCACGAGCGCACCGATTGCAGATGGGTCATTCAGCGGCCAGTAAGGCACAAGCACACGGTAAAGACCCGACTTATCGTTATGCTGCTGTATGCTTACCTCCCAGCTCATCGGCTCAAATGGATCGGTGATATAAGGAAGCAACATACCGTCGGCATATTCGCCGTTGCCGAGAGAAGTCCAGTTATTGTTGTCATAGTAGCTGATAAGTGTAGTGTAGGTCTCCTGAGCACCACCTTCTTTGTCATAAGCTACAGCCACGATAGAGTAAGTGCCTTCTTCGCCAAGTGTGAAGTCGGCAGTCTGTGCGGTCTCGGAATAGCCGAGTGACACAACACCCTCAAGGCTTTCGCTCTCGATGCCCTCTACAGCAGTATCAGTGTCGGCACCGGGGACAACGGCAACCTTTACAGTCTTCACATCCTTACCCATTGTAACCTCAACGACAGCCTTCTTCACTCCGCCTACATAATCGATTATGCCTGCAAGAGGAGCGCTCACGCTGTAGTCACCGTCAACACCGCCGGGAAGAACAAGTTTGAACTTACCATTGGAATTACAAGTGTACCAACCATCCGAACCGATTGCAGCGAGAAGCGAGCCTTTCGGGAATGTTATGACACCATCTTTGACAGTACCATAGTTACCTTCTGCAGCGGCAAGATTACCCTGAGCGACACGCAGACCGGCAATCGAGAAGAATACGAATTCTCCATCTCCCCAGTTCATACCGGTTGGCGACTCCTCAATATATACCTTTGTCGGATCAACAGCATTGATTGTCAGATAATAATTGTTGTCGGCATCGTAGTCACCCGGCTCATTATAAGGGAATGCCGCTCCATAAGGATTGACGAGTCGATAAAGACCAGGCTGCGTCATGCTTTCTTCAACCTCCACCATATAGGTCGGAACCTCCGGGACATTATACAACGAAGATATGTAAGCATCGGTGTACTTGCACTCGCCGATTGACTTCCAGGGAGCGTAAAGCACTACAAACGATGTGGATGCGTCGCCATAAAGCGTAGCGTCCTTTTCATCGATTTTAAGCGAAATCGGATAGCGCACATTACCCTCGATATCGGCAAAATCATACGTGATATGAAGGTTAGCCGTAGCCTCAGTGTCGGCGAATGTCACAGTCGAAGGAATCGTGAATATACCCGACGGGTCATTAGCCTGAATATTGACCGTAAGCTCGCCCTCGGTGTCCTGACGAAGCACCAACACGTCAAACTCGGTCTGATCCTCGACGATATTAACCGTCGACTCCTGGGCATTGCTGAAATACACCTGGGCGTTGCCCGGCACCACAGCAGGCACATAATCATCGTCATCGGAACAGGAGGCAAATCCTGCCACTGTGGCGATAACCATGGTTGCCGTAAATAATTTATATAGCTTGTTCATGTGTAATCTTACATTATATGGTTATTATTCCGCAACGGCGTTCCATCCCTCAGGCATCACGAAGGTTTCTGTCCACTGATACTGCGAGGGGAAATATCCTGTGCCGTCAGCATTAGTCACGGTGTAAAACTTAAGCGTCAATCCATCGGCACCGACTTCTGAATCCTGACCACCCCATGTCATGTACACGGGAGCCTTCGAGTCGCCGGTATTGAAGATAGTCTGTATATCGCAGAGAGTCTCGGTAGCCTCCCAGTCAATCATCTGCCAGTCCTCGTCAAGCACCAGGTCGAGCGAATGAGGGAGTTCCTTTGTACCGTAAGGATTTTCAATCATGAAATAAGACTGATTGTCGGCGCGCGCCCATATTGTCACTGAAGTGTCGACAGTTGCCGCTCCGGGAGTGCCGCCATCCTTCAGCCAGGCAAGGAGCTGCGATTTAAGCTGCGCTGTCCCTACCTCGACAGAGTTGGCATAAGTGACACTTGCCGTCCATTTGCCTTTGCTTGAAGGAGCGATGCTCTGTGTGCCGAGAGCCACGGTTACCGATGCTTCGGGATTAAACCAGGGAGCCGCGTCAAAATCAGGCGCGAAATTTACAGTGACGTAAGCCTCGCTGCTGCCGTCGGTGAAATCGACGGTTGCGGGAGCCGTTGCCGAAAGATATGAAGCGTCGGTGGTCACGGTCAGGGGCACTGACACGTCACCGACAGTAGTGCCGCGGGTGACAAGAAGAGTGAAAGGCGCGATTGACTTTGAATCGGGGTTAAGCGTGTAGCTCTGGTTTGCCGTGATAATCGCATATTCCACCTCGGCGGATACATACTCGTCCCAGTAGCCCTTGTCGCTGCAGGAAGAGAGGATAACCGGTGCGGCAAGAGCCGCGAATATAGCTAATTTATTCATAATATTGCTTGATGAATCTTTTTCGGTAGTTTATTAATAGTCAGCGACAGGCTGCGGAGAAGGAGTCGCCTCATCCTTATAGCCGAGAATCTTATTGGCGTTGGACTCCGCCTGCGGAATATGATAGAGCAGCACGGGATCGCCGGCATCGATATCAAACACGAGTGAAGGTTCAAATCCGGCACCGCGTCGGTCAAGACCTTCGTTCATACGCATCATGTCGAAGTAAGACACGCCCTCGCCCCAGAGTTCCACGCGACGCTGCCAGTAGACCGCCTTGCGGATGTCATCGGCTGTGCCTACAGGATTAACATAAGAGGGGTCACGGTAAGCGCGCACGAAGTCGCCCAGAGTAGCCGCGCCGGTCGATGGCGACGTCATAGCCTGTGCCTCGGCAAGAACCAGGTAAAGGTCCTCGACACGGAGCAGAGGTATGTCGTTGGCGTTGATAGTCTGACCAAGCACATCCTGATAAGGGGCAAATTTCACCTGAACGTAAGCCTTGCCTACATCCTCGCTGATAGCATCGTCGACATACGCCTGATATTCCTCGTTAAGGTTGGGCGATACACCCTCCTCGTTGAGGAACCATCCCTTACGCACGTCGGTGTCGGGAATCTCATCGTAAAGTGCCTTAGAAATCTTACGCCATGAACCTACCTGCGCATAGCCGTAAGTGAATGTACCCATGTGAGAAGGCCAGTTACAGATACCGGTAGTCACCACTCGGTCACTCTCCTCGATGTCAACCGCCCACAGCCATGAGGCGTCGGCGCAGTTCCAGAAAGTAGGATATGACACCTCGGCGATGGAATAGGGCGTACAGCCTGAATTGTCGATGGCATACTTAGCGTCGTCGGCAGCCTCCTGCCACTTGCCCATGCAGAGATATACCTTGGAGCGCAGACCGCGGGCGGTAGCCTCACTGATGAATTTCTTCGCGCCTACACGTACATGGTTGGTAGCCTTGAGGGCGTCGATAGCCTCGCCGAGGTCGGAAAGTATCTGCCCATAAACTCCCTCTACAGTCGAACATTCAAGACCGTCGGCAGCAGCGGCGAGAGCGTTTTTCTCGGTAATCACCGGCACACAGCGCTTGTCTTCATTACCGATATAGGTAAACTGATAATACTGCGCGAGCACGTGATAGTCAAACGCACGGAAAGCGAGAGCCTGGGCACGGTAATACATCAGGGTCGGGTTCTCGGTATCCTCAGGAATGCTGCTCAACACATTGTTGCAGGCAAAAATCTGGTTGTAGGCGGTACGCCATATAAGGGTCGAGATACCTGATGTATTTGTAACGTCCGACCAGCGGGTCGATGTGCTGTACCAGTTGTAGCCGGTATTCAGCGCCACCATGTCATATCCACGGCTGTCAGTGGCAAGCATCACGCCCGGATAGCCTATATCATAGTGGGCATCCTGGTCATTTGAAGCATTGGCATAGACGCTGAACAGGGTAGCGATACCGTTAACACCCGCCTCAGCCCTGTCGGGATTGTTTTCCAGCACAGTTTCCTTCTGGTCGGTGGTGATATGGTCACCGAGGGGGTAGGTGTCAAGGTCGTTGCACCCTACCGTCATTGTGCCCAGAAGGGCTATAGTCAATAATTTATATGATTTCATAACAATTTTCTGATAGGAGAACTTACATTATTAAAATACTACCTTTATACCACCCGAGATACAACGCATCGCCGTATATACTGAAGTAGTGGCGAAGGTATAGCTCTGGAGCGGGTCAAGACCATTGCGGGCACTGAATAGCGCGAGGTTGTCGGCTGTACCGTAAACGCGCACCGACTCAATGCCGATATGGCGTGTAAGACGCGCGGGCAGAGTATAGCCGAGAGTGATATTGTTTATAGAGAAATAATTTGAGCTTACAAGAGCGCGGTCGGTGACATAATCGTAGAATGAGAAACTGTCACCGGTATCAAGACGCGGCACGGCAGTGTGCTGGTTGGTCGGGGTCCATGCGTCGAGGATGTCGACATGCCAGTTGTGACCGTAGGATGACGAAGTGCCCGAACCCATGAATTCCTGATAACCCTGGTCCCAGATTTTTCCGCCGAACTGATAAGCGCAGGCAACCGTGAGATCAAATCCATAAGCGCTCAAAGTAGTCGAGATACCTCCGTAGGCGGTCGGAAGAAGGTCGCCTGTAGGCTGACGCCACGCGGTAGAATATACCGATGTGGGATAATCGCTGCCGGGAATGCGGTTGCCGTTCTCGTCATTTTCCCATGCCCAGAAGAGGGGTTTACCTGTAGCGGCATCGACACCGGCGTATTTCACCATGTCAAACTGATACATTGATTCACCTTCCTGATATATACGGCTGCCCGACTTCAATTCACCGCCCAGCTCGGGAGCGAGCTTGAGCACCTTATTGTTGATGAATGTGATGTTACCGGTGATGCTCCATTTGATGTTACGGGTATTGATGGGGAGATATGTAAGCTCCACCTCAAAACCGTAGTTGCGCATCGAGCCGATGTTCATAGGTATTGACGAGTAACCGATTGAGGGAGCCACAGGCTTGTTGTAAAGCATGTCGCGTGTCTCGCGGTTGAAATACTCCGCGCTACCGGAGAGTTTGCTTTTCCAGAAGCTGAAATCGACACCGATGTTGAATGAGTTGGACTTTTCCCAGGTAATGTCGGGGTTGCCCTTGAAATATAGCGTGCCGTCGCTCCAGCTGTCGGCGCCGCTGATGGTGTACTGGTCGAGATATGCGTAGTAGTAACCGTTGTTGGTGCTGTTTTCGCCCTTGAGGTCATCATTACCCTGCTGACCGAATGAAGCACGGAGTTTCAAGCGGTCAAGCCATGTGGTAGTCGATTCCATGAATCGTTCCTGGGCGATGTCCCATGCTGCTGACACTGAGAAGAAGTCGCCCCAGCGTTTGTCGGGAGCGAAACGCGATGAAGCGTCACGACGATAGCTGAAGCTGAAGAAGTAACGGCTGTCGAAGTCGTAATTGAGACGACCGAATATACCGCGGGTTGCATAGTCGAGATAAGCGCCGTAGCCTTTGCGGTCGTTATTTGCGAGGGTGTTGTTGACCGGCCATGACATCGGGTCGTAGAGATTGGTACCGAGAGCCTCGGTATATTCATTGTTCCACTCATAGCTTTCATAACCGAGTAGGATATCAAATGTGTGATGCTCCCAGAATGTACGCTTATAGTTGGCAAGCGCCTGCAGGTTAAGACCTTTTGTGCGCTCGGCTATCTGGATAGCCTCACCGCCCATGTCGGCAAACTGACCGTAAAGCGGGTTCAACACCTGATGGAGACGCTGGTTCTGCACGGTAAGACCCACGCTACCGGTAATCTTAAGACCCTCTACGGGAGAAATCTCGGCAAACCACTTGCCGTTGAAAAGATCGGTAAGATACTCGGTCTTGTCATAAAGAAGCTGCGACATAGGGTTAGCCTGCGACATGAACTGGCGGCTGAAAGCCGTGCTCTTGCCGTCGCCATAATCGTAGACCGGATGACCGTAAGCCTCATCATATACGATGGCGCCCTGTGCGTCACGCACATAAAGCGGATAAATCGGGGCAATTGCATTTGCAATATAGAAAGCGTTGCCTGAAGAATTGGTGGAGTTTTCATCCATATCGTCGGGATACTGCGACTTTCCGAAAGAGTAAGCCATATTGGAGCCTATCTTCAACCAGTTGTTGACCTGATATTCGAGAGAACCACGGGTAGAAAGACGCTCATAAGATGAGTTCTTGATGATACCCTCGTCTTTCAGATAGCTTCCCGACACGAAGAAGTTCATCTTGTCGTTGCCGCCCGACACGCTCAGGTTATATTCCTGACGCAGACCGTTGCGATATGAACCGTCGGCCCAGTCATCGGGGATGAAGTAGTTTGTACCGTTACTATAGCCGAGCACTGCATTGGGATTGAGTTTACCGTCACGACCTATAAGATACTGCCCTTGCGGAAGAGTCCACACACGGTATCCGGTCATGTCATACAGCTGATTTGCAGCGGCATATTTATAAGCGGCATCGGGAGAGTAGCCGAGATTGTATTTACCGTTGTTGTATTTTGCCTGATAGGCAAGCTCCATATATTGAGCCGGGCTCTTGATCACGTCGTAGTTGGTGATTTCACGCGAGTTGGCACCCCAACGGGCGTCAAACGTAACCTTTGCCTTTCCGTCATGACCGCGCTTTGTAGTGATAAGGATGACACCGTTGGCACCGCGGGCACCGTAAAGGGCAGCTGCAGCAGCGTCCTTAAGCACTGTCATCGACTCGATATCGGCGGGGTTAAGACCTGTGATGTCACCATCGTAGGGCATACCGTCGAGCACATACAACGGAGCCATCGAGGCGTTGATTGAACCGACACCACGTATGCGCACCTTGGAAGCCTCACCCGGCTGTCCGTTGGCGCTCAGTGTCTGCACACCGGCAACCGTACCGGAAAGTGCATTTGTGATGTTGGAGACAAGACGGTCCTCAATCACTGAGGCGTCAATAACTGAAGCAGCACCGGTATAGGCGCTTTTCTTCGCTGTTCCGTATGCCACCACCATCACTTCATCGAGTTTGTTTTCAGAATCGGTGAGCTTGATGACAAGATTGTAGGGGGGGGTACCGACAATGTTTACCTCTTCCGTAGTCATACCTACGTAAGAGACTTTCAGTTTAGTCACACTTGACGGGACGTTCAAAGAGAAATTACCGTCAATGTCAGTAGCCGTACCCTGACCTGCGCCTACGGGAAGCACCGTTGCTCCCACCAGCGGCTCATCATCACCGGCATACAACACTGTACCTTTCACTGTGCGCGTCTGCGCCGACGCAATCGCAAAGCAAAACAGAGTACAGAGCAAGAAACATAGCTTTCTCATACTTGTAATTAATGTAAAACTAAAAATAATTTAACCTAATAATAGTTGCAAATACGTAACTTAAACGCAAAAGTATTAAAAAAGGTTTACAATGTCAAATAAATATTCATTAATTTGCTCAAAATGCAATAAAAATCCACACACAGCTGACAAAATTCACGTCTGAGGCGTGAGGATTATGGGGTTATTCCAAGCCTGACGGCTTGGAGGGTTTATGGTTGAGGGTTTAAGGTTTAGGGTTAAGGATGGGGAGTTTTCAGGTGGCGTTAAGGTCCTTAAGGTCTCTAAGGTCTCTAACGACCTTAGTGATAAGAAGTGATTTTTAGTAAATTTTTATGGGCGGTTAAGGATTTGTAGATTTATAATTGTGGAAAAGTGGCGCGAATTGCTTAAATTTGCGGATATTTGATTAATTGTATCTGTTTATGAATTTACTTGAACTGAGCGAACAGGAGATTATACGCCGCGGCAGCCTTGATGAAATGCGCCGTCTTGGCATTGACCCCTATCCGGCAGCCCTTTATCCGGTGGATGCCTACACGACAGAAATTAAGGAAACATTTAAAGATGACGAGCCGCAGCGTGATGTGTGCGTCGCAGGAAGAATCATGAGCCGCCGCATCATGGGCAAGGCTTCATTCATGGAGCTTCAGGACTCGAAAGGCCGCATACAGGTCTACATCAGCCGCGATGACCTCTGTCCCGGTGATGACAAGGATTTATATAATGTAGTGTTCAAGAAGCTGCTTGACATAGGCGACTTCATAGGCATAAAGGGATATGTATTCCGCACCCAGACGGGTGAAATCTCGGTTCACGCCAAGGAGCTGACAGTATTGAGCAAGTCGCTGCGCCCGCTCCCTATAGTAAAGGTGAAAGACGGCGTCACCTACGATGCGTTTGACGACCCCGAGCTGCGTTACCGCCGCCGTTATGTCGACCTCGTGGTCAACGACCAGGTGAAAGATATCTTCATCAAGCGCACGAAAGTGTTTAACTCGATGCGCAACTATTTCAACGACCACGGCTACATGGAGGTGGAGACCCCTATCCTGCAATCGATACCGGGCGGAGCGGCGGCACGTCCGTTCATCACCCATCACAACGCGCTCGACATACCGCTCTACCTTCGTATAGCCGACGAGCTTTACCTGAAGCGCCTGATCGTGGGCGGCTTCGAGGGCGTATATGAGTTTTCCAAGAATTTCCGCAACGAAGGCATGGACCGCACACATAATCCGGAGTTCACGTGCATGGAAATCTACGTGTCGTACAAGGACTATAACTGGATGATGGACTTTACCGAGAAGATGCTTGAAAAGATATGTCTCGATGTCAACGGCACAACCGAGGTGAAGGTGGGCGACAACGTGATAAGCTTCAAGGCACCGTTTAAGCGCATCACCATGATTGACGCCATCAAGGAGCACACAGGCATCGACATCACCGGCATGGGCGAGGAGCAACTCCGCGACACCGCCCGCTCGCTCGGCATAGAGGTCGACGAGACCATGGGCAAGGGAAAGCTCATCGACGAGATATTCGGCGAGAAATGCGAAGGCAACTATATCCAGCCGACATTTATCATCGACTACCCTATCGAGATGTCGCCGCTCACCAAGCGTCACCGCAACAATCCGGAGCTTACCGAGCGTTTCGAGCTGATGGTGAACGGCAAGGAGCTTGCAAACGCCTACTCGGAGCTTAACGACCCGATTGACCAGTATGAGCGCTTCGTGGAGCAGATGCGACTTGCCGAAAAGGGCGACGACGAGGCGATGATAATCGACAAGGACTTTATCCGCGCCCTTGAATACGGTATGCCGCCGACATCGGGCATGGGCATAGGCATGGACCGCCTGGTGATGCTCATGACCGGGCAGACAACCATCCAGGAGGTATTGCTCTTCCCGCAGATGCGCCCCGAAAAGACACAGCCGCGCGACAAGGCGGAGGCATACACCGCCCTCGGAATACCCGAGGAATGGGTGGCTCCGCTCCAGAAAGCGGGTGTGATGACCGTGAGCCAACTCGCAGGAGCCAATCCGGGCAAACTGTTCCAGGATCTCTGCGGACTTAACAAGAAATATAAACTCGAACTTAAAAATCCCTCGCAAGACGACATAAAGGCGTGGATAGCCGCCGTCGAAGAGAAACAATCATGACGCAAAAAGCTGACACATACGGAAAGATTGCCGTGATGGGCGGCGGCTCGTGGGCTACCGCCCTCGCCAAACTGCTGCTCCAGAATTGCGACGAGATAATATGGTACATGCGCCGCGACGACCGCATAGAGTCGTTCAGGCGCCTGGGCCATAATCCCGCCTATCTCTCCGACGTGGAGTTCCCGATTGACCGCATCAATTTCTACAGCGACATAAACGCCGCCTGCGATGCTGCCGACACCCTTCTCATGGCGATGCCGTCGCCTTACTTCAAGAGTCATCTCGCAAAGCTCACCATCGACATATCGGGCAAAAACATCATCATAGCCACCAAAGGCATCGTGCCCGACGAAAACGAGCTTATAAGCGACTATATGGAAAGCCATTACGGGGTCGACCCGGGGAGAATTGTGGTGATTTCGGGTCCGTGTCACGCCGAGGAAGTGGCGCTCGGGCGACTGAGCTATCTGACTGTGGCATGTTGCGACACCGGAAAGGCGCAGGCGTTTACCAACGCGCTCAACGGCAAGGCGATGAAGACTCTGGTGTCTGCCGACGTGAGAGGCATCGAGTATGCCGGTGTGCTGAAAAATGTCTACGCCATAGCGTCGGGCATGGTTCACGGCTTCAAGGCGGGCGACAACTTTCAGGCAATACTGCTCTCCAACGCCATAAGGGAGATGGAGCGCTTTGTCGACACAATGGCTGAAGGCGAGCGCAATATATGCGACTCGGTGTATCTCGGCGACCTTCTGGTCACCTCCTACTCGCGGTTTTCACGCAACCACAATTTCGGCTCCATGATAGGCAGGGGGTCAGCGGTGAAACGCGCGATGATGGAGATGGAGATGGTTGCCGAAGGGTATTACGGCACCAAGTGCATCTGGGAAATCAACCGCGCGCCGCAGGTTGACATGCCTATACTTGACGCGATGTATGCGGTGCTCTACAAGCAGATACCGGTGTCGCTCGCAATCGAGGAGATGAGCAACAAATTCAAATAACGACCGTAACAGACACATATAACATTATCCTCACTATAATTATTATGAAAAAGATTCAAGTAAAAATCAACTCTGTACTTTCTACAGTACCGGAAAATGAAATTCACGCCCTTGAGTCGGCAGCAGCGAAGCCCGCACTCGAGAAGCTGAAAAGCGGAACAGGCGAAGGCAATGATTTCCTCGGCTGGCTCGACCTCCCCGCACGTACTCCCGAACATCATCTTGATGAAATCATAGCCGTGGCAAACGACCTGCGCAACTCTTGCGACTACGTTGTGTCGGTAGGCATCGGCGGCTCCTACCTCGGCGCAAAAGCCGTGATCGAGGCTCTTGCAGGGTCATTTGACGCTTATACCCCCGCTGTCGCAGGAAGCCCGAAAGTGCTTTTTGCCGGTCAGAACATCGGCGAGGATTATCTCTATGAGCTTCAGGAATTCCTGAAAGACAAGAGATTCGGTATCATCGTCATCTCCAAGTCAGGCACCACCACAGAGCCGGCAATCGCATTCCGCCTGCTCAAGGAGCAGCTTGAGGCACAGGTCGGCAAGGCAGAGGCAGGCAAGCGCATCGTCGCTATCACCGATGCAAAGCGCGGCGCACTCCGTCAACTCGCAACCGAGGAAGGCTACAAGACCTTTGTGATCGACGACAATGTGGGCGGACGCTTCTCAGTGCTCACCCCGGTAGGATTGCTCCCGATTGCCGTTGCCGGATTTGACATCAAGAAGCTCGTGAAGGGCGCGTTCGACATGCAGCACGAATGTCTCAACGAGGGCGAAGACAATATCTGCGAGCTTTACGCCGCCACCCGCAACTGCCTCTATCGCGCAGGCAAAAAGACCGAAATCCTCGTCAACTACAACCCCAAGCTCCACTACTTCGGAGAATGGTGGAAGCAGCTCTACGGCGAGAGCGAGGGAAAGGACCATAAGGGCATATTCCCCGCCGCAGTAGATTTCTCTACCGACCTTCACTCGATGGGTCAGTGGATTCAGGATGGCGAGCGCACTATCTTCGAGACCGTGATTTCGGTTGAAAAGAGCGCCCATGAGAAGGCAATCCCCACCGATGCAGCCAACCTTGACGGACTCAACTATATCGCCGGCAAGCGCGTGGACGAAGTAAACAAGATGGCAGAGCTTGGCACACGCATAGCCCATGTAGACGGCGGTGTGCCCAACATCCGCATAATCGTTCCCGAGCTAACCGAAGAATACCTCGGACAGCTCATCTACTTCTTCGAGCTTTCATGCGGTATCTCCGGCTACATCCTTGGAGTCAACCCCTTCAACCAGCCCGGCGTAGAGGCTTACAAGAGCAACATGTTTGCCCTTCTCGAAAAGCCCGGCTACGAAGAAGCGACCAAGGCAATCCAGGCTAAACTCTAAACTTTTAACCATAAACCGACCCACGACCCGACGCTGCCTACCGGCAACCGTCGGGTCGCCTTTTATTCAATGTCTCGGACTTAAACGCAAGAGCAATAAATCCCCGTGCGGGGATTCATCCCGTTAACCGGAGGATGTTGCAAAACTATGATTTTGTCCTCAATGTAGGGACATCGCTTTGCGATGTAGACTGGGGATCAAAGAGTTATGTAGGGTTGTATTATCGTGGCAGCATGGCTTGGTGACATTGCCTTTTGTTTCAACCATATC
>ENA-UOJE01002938-UOJE01002938.1-human-gut-metagenome-genome-assembly--contig:-C23-NODE-2938-length-12174-cov-83.921116_pt1 | contig 12174 bp, 10 predicted proteins | sample MGYA00242341_ERZ723888 | MGnify/ENA metagenome assembly ERZ723888 | reverse complement strand
GCGCTGGGAACGGCGGGACACATGGGTCCCGCCCTACGGGGTGCGGCGGTCATCCGGGGCGGACAGGGTCGTCCGCCCCTACAAGGCAGAACAGGAACCGTGCAAAACGGGACGGCGGGGACGGCGTGCCCTACGAATAGACGCGGGGCGGCGAGGACGGCAAAATTCCGAAATTTTTTCTTCCCCCTGTCCGCTTCGGCGGGGCTGCGGCGTTTATATAGTGATGACACAAGGCGGCCGCCTGTGTTATGATGAATGCAACAAGCTGCGGGGAGGTGGGCGTTTGACGGTGTACATGACGGCGCTGGAGAGCGCGGAGGAGCGGCGGCTCTTCGAGGACGTATACCGCGCCTGCTGCGGGCGGATGCTGGCGCTGGCGCGGCGGAGGCTGTCCGCTCAGGCGGACGCCGAGGACGCGGTGCAGCAATCGTTCCTGGCGCTGGCGGAGCACTTCTCCCGGCTGGCGAAGCTGCCGGAGACGCAGCTGGAGGCCTATCTGGTGGTGACCGTGGAGCGCAAATGCATCGACATCCTGCGGCAGCAGGCGCGGCGGGACGGCGCGCCCTTTGACGAAACGGCGGCTCTGGTGACGCCGCCGCCCTGCGGCGAGCCGGTGGCGGACGCCATGGGGCGGCTGAGCCCCCGGTACCGGGAGGCGCTGCTGCTGCGGTACGGCTGCGGCTACTCCGCACGGGAGACGGCGGCGCTGATGGACATGTCCTACGGCGCCGGGCAGAAGCTGCAGCAGCGGGCTAAGGCCGCGCTGCGGCAGGAGCTGGAAAAGGAAGGATTGACTGTATGACAGATATCACATACGAACGTGCGCTGCGGCAGGGCGCGCAGCGGATGGCGGCGCTGCTGGCATCTGAGCTGCCGGAGACTGGCGCCCCGCCTTCGCCGGAGTTCACCCGGCGGATGGAGCCGGTGGTACAACAGGGCGCGCGGCGGCAGAGCCGCCGGAGAATGTGGCAGAGAACAGCTGCCGCGCTGGTGACGGTGTGCCTGTCCTGTGGGGTAATACTGGCGGCCAGTCCGGTGGCGCGGGCGGCGGTGAGCCGCTGGTTCGTGCAGATAACGGAGCTGGTGACAGCCTACCGCATCACCCCGGCGGACGCCGGGGACACGGTGCAGGACTACACCCCCACCGCCCCGCTGGGCTATGTCCTGTCGGGCGACTTTACTGGCAGGGAGAACGGCATCCGGGTCATGCGCTGGACGTCCTCACAGGGCGATCTGCTGTTTGAGGCCGTGCCCATGACCGGCGACGAGCCCATCAGCGTGGAGCTGCGAAGCAACAGCACCGGCGGCCTCTCCTCCACGGAGACGGGGCAGCGTCCCACGGGCGGGGCGGGCGAGCCGGAGGACTACGAGACGGAGAATGTGACCGTACATGGCCTGTCCGCCCGGCTATACCGCATATTACCCGCAAAGGGCGCCTCTCCGCAGGTGCAGCACGGCTGCGGCCTGTGGTTCTATCGGGGAAGCGACCCCGTGCATTTCCATCAGGTGTCCATCCCGGAGGGCGCTGCGGCGCTGGTGTGGGTGGACGAGCGAGCCAACTGCCTGTTCCTGCTGATCGGCGGTCAGTCCCGGCAGGAGCTGGTGTCCACGGCAGAGAGCATGTATGAGAGCGAAAGGAGCTAAGACCATGAAAAAAATCACCGTTATCGTGTGCCTGCTGGCGCTGCTGACGCTGAGCGCCTGCGGCGCACAGACGCTGCCCGCCGATGAAGGCGACGTGCCGCCGGTGGAGGGCATTTCCCAGACGCAGGAGGACGGGCAGACCGGCACGAAGGTGGTCTATATCCCCATGTGGATGCAGGACTACTCCGTGGTGTACTACGACGCCCACCTGAACCGCACTGTGGAAAGCGGCGGCGACCTGACCGAGGAGGAGATCAACAGCCGGGAGGACATCTTCCCGGAGGAGATGTACACCATAGCGGCGGAGCCCAACACCAAGGTGGAGTATGACCTCCACGGGTTTATCCAGAATATCTACTACCGGGGCGGCGACGGGCAGTATTACCTTGACCCGGCCACCGCTGCCGCCATGCAGCCGTAAGCGCTGGGGGCGGATTCCCGCGCCAGTGACACGGGGCGGACAGAGTCGTCCGCCCCTACAAACTCGGAATGACAGCGCGGCGCGCTGGGAACGGCGGGACACATGGGTCCCGCCCTACGGGGTGCGGCGGTCATCCAGGACGGACAGGGTCGTCCGCCCCTACAAAGCAAAACAGGAACCGTGCGAAACGGGACGTCGGGGACGCCGTCCCCTACGAAATCACAAGGGGTGTGTGCAATGGGCGGACAGAGTCGTCCGCCCCTACAACGGGACGTCGAGGACGCCGTCCCCTACGGAATCACAAGGGGTATGTGCAAAGGGGCGGACAGGGTCGTCCGCCCCTACAAGGCAAAACAGGAACCGCGCAAAACGGGACGGCGAGGACGCCGTCCCCTACAGGGTCTGTTCGCACGCGAAAGAGCCGCTCCGGTGGGAGCGGCTCTCTTTTTTATCGTTATTGCTCCAATGCGGCGGTGACGAAGCCGCGGAACAGGGGGTGGGGGCGGTCGGGGCGGCTCTTGAACTCCGGGTGGAACTGGCAGCCCACATACCACGGGTGCTCCGGCAGCTCCACCATCTCCACCAGACGGCCGTCCGGGGACGTACCGGCGATGCGCAGCCCCGCCTCCTCCAGCGCCGGGCGGAACACGTTGCTGCACTCGTAGCGATGGCGGTGGCGCTCCCAGATCTCGCTCTGGCCGTAGGCCGCCTGCGCCCTGGTGCCCGCCGTCAGCTGGCAGGGGTACTTGCCCAGCCGCATGGTGCCGCCCTTGGCGGTGACGCCCACCTGATCGGGCATCAGGTCGATGACGGGATGGGCGGTGGCGGAGTCGAACTCGGCGCTGTGGGCGTCCGACCAGCCGGCCACATGGCGGGCGAACTCGATGACCGCGATCTGCATGCCCAGGCAGATGCCCAGATAGGGGATGCGGTTCTCACGGGCGTACTGCGCCGCCAGGATCATGCCCTCGATGCCCCGGTCGCCGAAGCCGCCGGGCACCAGAATGCCCTTGCAGCCGGCGAGAGCGTCGGCGATGTTCTCCGCGGTCAGGTGCTGGGAGTCCACCCAGCGGATGTCCACCTGCGCGCCGCAGGCGGTGCCCGCGTGGAACAGGGACTCCGCCACGCTGAGGTAGGCGTCGTGCAGCTCGGTGTACTTGCCCACCAGCGCGATGGTCACGGGGCGGGTGGCGCGGTGGATCTGCTCCACCAGCTCGTGCCAGTGGCGCATGTCCGGCTCACCGGCGTTCAAGCCCAGCTTGCGGCACACCACGCGGCACAGGCCCTCCTTTTCCAGCAGCAGCGGCACCTCGTACAGGGTGGAGGCGGTGAGGTTCTGGATCACGCAGTCCTCGCTGACGTTGCAGAACAGGGCGATCTTCCGCCGCATGTCCTCGGGCAGCGGACTGTCGGTGCGGCAGACCAGCACATCCGGCTGGATGCCCACGCTGAGAAGCTCCTTTACCGAGTGCTGGGTGGGCTTGCTCTTCAGCTCGCCGCTGCCGGGGATGGACACCACCAGCGGCACATGGATGTAGAGGACGTTGCCCCTTCCCTGCTCCGCCGCCACCTGACGGATGGCCTCCAGATAGGGCTGGCTCTCGATGTCGCCCACGGTGCCGCCGATCTCGGCGATGACCACGTCGGTGCGGCCGTCGTCCATGGCGTACAGGCGGCGCTTGATCTCGTCGGTGACGTGGGGGATGATCTGCACCGTGCCGCCCAGATAGCCGCCCTGACGCTCCCGGTTCAGCACCGACCAGAATATCTTGCCGGAGGACACGGAGCTGTCGCCGGTCAGCGACTCGTCCACAAAACGCTCGTAGTGTCCCAGATCCAGATCCGTCTCCGCACCGTCGTCGGTGACGAACACCTCGCCGTGCTGGTAGGGGCTCATGGTGCCGGGATCCACGTTCAGGTAGGGGTCAAACTTCTGGTTGCGCACCCGCAGGCCGCACTGCTTCAGCAGCCGTCCCAGCGACGCAGCGCAGATACCCTTTCCCAGACCGGACACCACACCGCCGGTGACAAATATGTACTTCATCCCACCATCTCCCACTCTAAAAAAATATGCTCCGATGGTACACCTCCGCCGCCCCGCTGTCAACGGGGCAAAACGGAGATATTTCACCGGAATTATCGGATAATATGGAGAATTAGGGAGAAATTGTTGCGGAAGGGAAAGTTTTTCTTGCATTGGCGGGCAGATGGTGGTATGGTAGGGTTGGACTCGCCCGTGGAGGGCAGTCATACGAGGGCGGACAGAGGTGTCCGCCCTTGCGTTTTTTGCCGTGCTCAGCGGCAGCGGAAAAAGAAAGCCCCGGAAGCCTTGCGATCACAAGGTTTCCGGGGTTTGGCGCGGAAGGAGGGATTTGAACCCTCGCGCCGCTTTTGACGGCCTACTCCCTTAGCAGGGGAGCCCCTTCGGCCACTTGGGTACTTCCGCGTATTCTGTTTTCTGGCGGAGAGAGTGGGATTCGAACCCACGGATGCTTTCACATCGCCGGTTTTCAAGACCGGTGCTTTCGACCACTCAGCCATCTCTCCGTGTGCAAAAGCGTCTCTCGTGCCAAACGCGAATACTATATTACCATGTATCATCGGCTTTGTCAACAAAAAGCCGCAGAAGAAATTTGAAAAAAATTCAAAATAAGGCTTGCAAATTGGTGGAAGATGTGGTATTCTTATCTGGCTGTGTGAAACAGAGCTGAATATCCGGGTGTGGCGAAGTTTGGTATCGCGCTTGAATGGGGTTCAAGAGGCCTCGAGTTCGAATCTCGACACTCGGACCAAATTAACGAAACGGTATAGATGCGTCTGGCGAAAAGCCAGGCGCATCAACCGTTTCCGGGCTTTTTCGGGCCCGGATTCTTTCTTTCAAACCATAGATGCAAATCGCTGTTTCAGAGCGTCTGCCCTGATTTGAACCGGGCGGTTTCCCTTTTCAGGCAGATGCATTCAGTCAGTGCCCTTTTTGAACGGCGTTTTTTCTGACTGGCAGCGGTGTTTTTCTAAAAAAAGAATTACAAAGATTCGGGCGCCGTTTTGTTGGTCTTGACGGACTGAGAAAGCGGCGCCCTTTTTCATTTCAAAAAGGGCGCTGGTCGCAGCGCCTGTATTTGAAGGCCGGAGCAATCATGCTCCGGCCTTATTTTTTATGCACGGGAGGAGTTACATGAGCATCAGCACAGAAGAAAAGGACCGTTACCTCAGAGAAACGGCAATCGTCCTTGCCCGAGAAGGATTTCAGACGGGCAAAACTGATACCGGCAAGCTTCGTGTCCTGCTTGACGGTGCGCCGCTGTGCGAGGTGACCGAGAACGGCGGCATCACCTACCGAAATGAGGACATTAGTGAACCGGAACGGGTCGCCGCCAAGGACATGGTGTATGAGATCGTCAGAAACACAGCGGAATATATGCGGCAGATGGAAACAGCGCCCTTTTTGAAAGCCGACGGTCTGGAGGACGGCTACAAGGTGCTGGCGGATTTCAACGGCACTGTGCTGGCTGGAGTTCAGAGCAAACACGGAGTCCACTTCGTCACATGGGATTGGGCCTATGGGCACACAGGAGTATGTCATGGGCACTATTTCATGGAGAACTATGCAGGAGCCAAACAGGACTTTGCTATCCGCTCCGGGCTGATTCAAAAGGAACGGCTTTTCACCCCAGAGCAGATGACCGAGATTTATCGCTGCTGTGCGGACTCTGTAGACGGAGATTTCTTTGAACTCACGGGAGAGCAGGAAAAAATGATCCGCAGTGTTCAGCAGCAGATTGAGGAGTGTGTGCCGGATTTGGACGAGCGAATCCGGCAGCAGGAAGAAGCCTTGGAACAAGTCGCGCAGCAACAGACAATGTAATATCAAACGGAACGGGCCGGAGTCTTAGCAATAAGATTCCGGCCCTTTTTTCATTTCAGAGAGGAGTTCGCTTATGCCGTACTATTTCATGCGAGACACGCCGCTGCAGGCGTTGGAGCAGTTGATGATGTCTCAGCCCGGTCAAAAGCCCAGAGGTGGTGGAATATACCGCAGCCCATTTCGTTACACGCCCGAAGATGTGGCGTGCGAATACTGCCAGAACTATGTCGGCAAGCATCCGTGCCGCCTGTGCGAATGCACCTGCCTGGAGGAACGGATCGAGGCAGGTGTACTGGAGCTGAATGAGTTCGTGCGGGACTGCTTCGCACCCTCTATGGGGCCGCAGTTCCGAAAACGGATGCATCAGCAACTCAGAGAAAGAAACCCTCAATTCTTCCTGTCCAATGCCCACCGGCGAAGATGGACATACTGGCGGGAACGCTGCTGGCGTCTGTCTGACCGGAACAAAGCGGCTCTCTTCCTGCTCACGGCATACGAGAGCCTTTGGCGCAGAATGGTCTGGAAATGCGGGAACGACGGTTTTGACTTTCAAAGCGTCCGTCTCGGAGGGATCGAGCCGGAGCTATACAGCGTCTACCAGGCGGCGAAGGCCATTGCAGTCGGCTGCTGCAATATTACTCTTGCGGACCTTGCGTCTCCGGAATTGGTCACAGATGAGGCGTTCCACCTGATCACTGGCGCACTACTGATGGCCAAATACGGAGATGCGGTTTTGAATTTGGAAAAAGGAGTTGACGAAACATGATGATACAAGCGGTGCTTGGCAATCCGCATCACCCGGAATACGGCGTGGCGACCATCCCGTTCCCCATTCCACATGACCAGTACGCACACTGCATGGACTTGTTGGAGGCATTGGAGATCGGCGACGCAGTCAAGGCGGACTGCAAGGTGGAGGAGGTCGACAGCTTCTACACTGTTCTCAAGCGAGTGGAAATGCTCACGGTCAATGTAGAGGAGCTGAACTACCTCGCCAAACGGCTTGAAAGCTTCGACACCGGCGAGGCCGCGCAGTTTCAGGCGATGGCCCACAAGCTGGAGCTGTTCGAGCTGAAGGATCTCATCAACCTGACCTTCTGCTGCCAGCAGGCCACGGTCATCACCGACTTTTCCGACCTCGCCGCTGTTGGCCGTGACCACTACATGAACCTGCACGGCGGCAGCGCAAGCGTGGATGAGCTGAACGCGCTGGACGGCAAGAAAACCGCACGGCAGCTCATCGAAAACGGCGACGGCACGATCACCCCCTACGGCGTGGTCTACGACAACGGCATGAAGCTGGAGCAGGTCTACGACGGCCGCTTCTTCCCCTGCTATTACTATGAGCCGAATGTCATCACCGTTGCGGTGACATCCAAAAACGAGCCGGAGGACACAGAACACATCACATGGCTGTTCCTCCCTATGCTGCAGGAGGAGATCGACCGCACCCTCCTTCGCGGGGGCATCACAGACCCCGCCGATGTCCGCCTGCGACTGGAGGACAGCCAGCTCCCTAATGAGGTGGATGTTCTTCTGGATATGGAGTACGAAACTCTCTCTGATCTCAACGAACTGGCAGAGGTGACGGATGGATTGTCAAACGTGGATATGGAAAAACTGGGCGCGGTGGTCATGCTGGCAAAGCCGGAGAACGCGGCACAGATCAAAAACCTTGCGGAAAGCCTCGACCTCTTTGACTTCGCTCCCGGCGCGCACTCTCCCGCCGAGTACGGCAGGTACATGATCCGTCAGTCCGGTCATTTCGACTATGACGAAAATCTCGACGCTTTTTATGACTATGAAAAGTACGGCACGGAGCGCATGAACGCGGAGGACGGGATGTTCACCGACCGGGGTTACATCGCGTACAAGGGCTATTACAGCATGGAGGAAGTGATGAACGGCAGCCAGAGCAGCCGCATGGAGATGGGAGGGCTTTCACGATGATCATTCGGGCGGAACTGAAATGTAAGCAGACCGGGTGTGAGGCAGACCCCTGTGCCGTGGATAAGGTCATTGAGCTGCCAAGCCCGCAGTTCCAACAGTTCAGCCGCGCACTGCTGGCTGACTATGATTTCATTGCGGAGAACAAAAATGCCATCCGGCACGATGGTGACACCAGACACTGCCTGCTCATCCTTGACGCAGAGGGAAAGGACGGTTTCCTTGTTGACCCGCAGGGGTACAACTACGCCCGGTACAGTGCTTTTGTCCCCAACGCCCGCAGCTTGCTGACACCGGATATGGGGATCGACCGCAGCTATCTTTCGCCGGCAGAGCCTTGGCGGGATGAGAGCAGGGATGAAATGCTCCGCATGACGCTGCGTGTCGATGGAAAGCCGGACTACACCCTCGTCCTCCCCGCTGATGAGGAATACCTGGACGCGGTGAAGACTTACCTCGATATCGACGTTTTCGCGGATGCCATGCTCTGTGATATACGCTTCAAGGTGCCTTACATTGGAGAACTTATCTGCGATACGGATTGCCCCGCCGTGGAGGATTACAACGATTTTGCCGAAGCCTTGGAGGACATCTGGCGGCAGGACGGGCTGCTTCTGACCTACGCCGCCGTGCTGGAGGCAGAGAAGCCGGAAACCCTGCACCGCGCCTGTGAGCTCCTGCAAGATCTGGACAACTACCAGCGCATCACGGAGGGCGCCTATGGTTACGGTCAGCAGCGATTGCAGGAGACGCTGGGGCTGGACAATGAAGCCATCTATGAGCTGGACGGCTACATGGATTTTGAGAAATACGGTCAGGACTGCATGGAAAACGACTGCGTGACAAAAACAGAGTTCGGCCTGCTGCGCCGCTTGGACCCGCCCTTCCCGGAGCAGACACAGGGCCAGCAAATGTTTCGGTAGACTTTGCGGCAGATGTGTAGTATGTTTGCCGTTACCAAAATAGAGAGGAAGGAAGACTAATGGCTGTAAACGCAAGAACAGAGGAATTCCAGCACATTGAAGTATTTGATAAGCCCGCGCTGTTCACCAACGGGCGCATCGCCCGTGATACCGTGCCGGAGGGCTGGTACTGCTATGACATTCGCGGCTCTGACGATGATCCCGGTGAGCTGTGCTACATGGAAGAAAATGTTGTGGTCAACCACGCAGGCTCGGTGCTGATGCCGGAAAAGCTGGCGATGCCTAAGTCCGGACGGCTGGATGTGCGGGATGAGCTCGGTTTTCTCGATGAAGGCAACATGACGCTCTGTGAGTTCTGCGAGGCGCATCAGCTCCCCTATCCCGCGGAGAACATGAAATTTCATATCCGACCTGCCCGCCCGGAGGAGGCGGGCTTATTTTATACCCCGCACCCCGAAGAAGATAAGCGGCTGGGTACTGGAACGCAGCGGCCATCGCGGAGAACTATGATCAGGCGACCATGGAAAATGTCATTGAGCTGTTCGCCACAGAAAATCTGTCGAATGCAGAATAATTGCTCTTTGCGCACCCGTTTGGATCAAGCGGGTGCGCATACCGTTTTTCAAATGAGGATGTGATTTAATTGAAAAAACAGTCTGATCTTTCCCGGCTGATGGGTTACGCCGGGAACTACCGATATTTCACCTACGCTTCGTGGGTGTTGTCCGGGGCCAGTGCGCTGGTGGCGCTGGTGCCTTTTGTGTACATCTGGAAGATCCTGCGGGATGTGCTGGACGCAGCGCCAAACTATGCGCAGGCGGTGAACATCCCCCATTACGGCTGGATGGCAGTGTTATTCGCGGTGCTGTCTTACCTTATTTACGTTGCGGCGCTGATGTGCTCCCATCTGTCGGCGTTCCGGGTGGCGACGAATCTGCGGCTGGCAGTGTCGGAGCATCTGGCAGTGCTGCCGCTGGGCTTTGCCGAGAAATTCGGCAGCGGCAAGCTGCGCAAGATCATCCACGAGAGCACCGGAGCCGCCGAGACCTATCTTGCCCACCAGCTGCCCGACCAGTACAACGCCATCGCCACCCCGGTGGGGCTGCTGGTGCTGCTGTTGGCGTTCGACTGGAGGTTGGGGCTGCTGAGCCTTGCGCCGGTGGTGCTGGCTTTCCTCATTATGGCGACCATGACCGGCAAGCGGATGGTCGAAAAAATGCGGCAGTACGGCAACGCCTTGGAGTCCATGTCCAACGAGGCAGTGGAATACGTCCGGGGCATTCCGGTGGTCAAGACCTTCGGGCAGAGTGTGTTTTCCTTCAAAAAGTTCAAGGCCACCATTGATGAGTACGAAAAGTGGGTCATCTCCTACACCAAAGACCTGCGCCTGCCCATGATGTTCTACACCGCCGCCGTCAACGGCGTGTTCGCCTTTCTGATTGCAGGCGGGCTGCTGTTCACGGCTCACGGTGTCACGCCGGAGTTTCTGCTGAATCTGCTGTTCTATATCATCATCACGCCGGTGATTTCCCTGACGCTGACGAAGATCATGTACATGAGCGAGAACAAAATGGTCGTTGCGGACGCGCTGAGTCGTATTGACTCCGTGCTGGACGCAGAGCCTGTACCGGCGTTTGGGCAGCCCCAGCACCCGCAGAACAGCTCTGTCACCCTGCGGGATGTGCATTTCAGCTATGATGGCAAGGCGGAGGTGATCAAAGGCGTTTCGCTGGAGATCCAGCCGGGACAGACTGTGGCTTTTGTAGGTCCCTCCGGCGGCGGAAAATCTACGCTGGCAAACCTGATCTGCCGGTTCTTTGATGTGCAGAGCGGCAGCGTCCGGGTGGGTGGAGCGGATGTGCGGGATGTTTCCAAGGAAGAGCTGATGGATACCATTTCCTTTGTGTTCCAGAACAGCCGCCTTCTCAAGGGCAGCATTCTGGACAACGTCCGTCTGGGCAGACCGCAGGCCACCGAAGCCGAGGTGCTGGCGGCGCTCAAGGCCGCCCAGTGCATGGATATTATAGAAAAGTTCCCGGCGGGCATCCATACCGTCATTGGCACCAAGGGCGTGTATCTTTCCGGCGGCGAGCAGCAGCGCATCGCCATTGCCCGTGCTATGCTGAAAAATGCGCCCATCCTGATTCTGGATGAGGCCACCGCTTTTGCCGACCCAGACAATGAAGCCAAGGTGCAGGCAGCCTTTGCCCGGCTTGCCAAGGGCAAAACCGTGCTGATGATCGCACACCGCCTGTCTACCGTAGCCAACGCCGAATGCATCTATGTGGTGCAGGATGGGCAAATTGCAGAATCCGGAACAAAGGACGAACTGTGCGCGCAGAACGGCCTGTTTGCCCGGATGTGGCAGGATTATCAGGCCTCGGTGCAGTGGAAGGTCGCAAAGGAGGGGTAAAAGATGATCGGAAAAATTCAACACGCCACAGCCAGCTCCCCGGAGGGCGCAAAAGGGCTTGTAAAGGGCGTTCTGGCCTGTGCGTTCCAAAACATGGCATTCATGCTGCCCACCGGGCTGCTGTATCTCTTGGTAAAAGACATGCTTGCAGGCTCCACGAGCGGGAGAAAAGGTTTTTATCTGCTGGGATGCGTTGCCTGCCTTGCATTGATTTTACTGACCACATGGTTCCAATACAACGGCACCTATTTTACCACCTATAAAGAGAGCGGCACCCGCCGCCTGACCCTTGCGGAGCGGCTGCGGAAGCTGCCTCTGTCCTTTTTCGGTAAGCGAGATCTTGCCGACCTGACCAGCACCATCATGGCAGACTGCGAGGTACTGGAAAAGGACTGCTCCCACTTCATCCCCGGTCTGTTCGGCTCCCTTATTTCCACCGCGCTCATTGCCCTGAGCCTGTTTGCATTTGAGTGGCGGATGGCACTGGCGGCACTGTGGGTCATTCCGATATCTGCTGCCATCGTGGTGGGCAGCTATCGGGTACAGGATAAGGTGCAGGCCAGGACCATGGCGGCGAAAATGGCCTGTGCGGACGGCATTCAGGAGTACATCGAGACTCTCCGGGACCTGAAAGCCAGCAATGCGGAGCAGCGGTATCTGTCTGGCCTTTCCGACAAAATTCGGGCAGTGGAAAAGCAGTCTATTGTGGCAGAGCTGGAAACAGCGCTGTTTGTGTCCTCTGCGGGCATGGTGCTCAAGCTGGGCATCGCATCGGTGGCGCTCACCGGCTCGGTGCTGCTGGTGCAGGGCAGCATCGACGTGCTGACTGTGTTTCTGTTCCTGATGGCGGCATCCCGGATGTACGACCCTATGCAGGGCGCGTTGCAGAATCTGGCGGCGGTCATCGCCATGCGCACCAATGTGGGGCGGATGAACGAGATTCTGGACGCTCCCCTGCAGA
>ENA-UOJE01002935-UOJE01002935.1-human-gut-metagenome-genome-assembly--contig:-C23-NODE-2935-length-12176-cov-3.815609_pt1 | contig 12176 bp, 5 predicted proteins | sample MGYA00242341_ERZ723888 | MGnify/ENA metagenome assembly ERZ723888 | reverse complement strand
CACCAGCATAATAATCAAGTATTCCTAATAACGGATGATATACATCAACCACACTAAAACCTTTTTTGGAAGCCATATACATCAATTCCGGTATCAAATTATTTAATCTCTGACTAGCTCCTTGGAACTTTAGACTAATATTTTTCTCTCTGAGAGGAGGAGGAGTTACGAAAATTAATTTTGTATCCGAACCTTTATACAGATTATGCATTTTTATCTTATTCAGAAGTTTCTCAAAATTTAGTACAACCTCATTCTGCCTGGCTTCAAATATTCTTTTTGTATCATTAGTTCCTAAACACAAAATAATATAATCATACTTTTTCTTTTCAACTTGTGCCTGATCTAAATATGAATTGATATTTTTAAGTCCATTCAATCTTTCCTTACCATTATTGTCAAACCCAATAGTACGCCCGGCTTCTGAATAATTAATTATTGTAGATTCCGGTAACATCTTCTTCAGTTGTGCAACCCAACCATCTTTTTTCTGTCCATTAGAATCACCAATAGTCAGGATATTATATTTTAGGTCTGTAATTTTATTGTAAGGTATCAAACCTAAAGCCTGAGGAATTTGATCATAATCACTCTCAAGAACTGTTAACTGTATGTTACTATACTTACGTATCAAATAGACATCACAACCAAACATCCTTCTATTCTTTTTGCAGTCAAAATTACTACGTTCACCCAATAAATCAAATATTTCGTAACAAGATATAAGGCTAGGATCATTAACCGCCTTCATCTTAATATCATCCATATTCAATATTCCATATTTTAACTCTCCAACTAATCGATTGTATATATTCAAAGACGGTGTAACAGAAAGAGAATCTTTATCTCCCCCATTCATCTTAGCATAGATAAACAATCGGGCATCTTTACGCTTTTCAATCAAACATTGATGTTCTAAAGATAAATCTACATTCAGTGCTCCCCAAACCGAAAAAGATTTCACCGGATAGTTAAGATTCATGTAGCTTGCCAATGTCGCAACGCCACCTTTTCCTGAACCTATTATATGAACATCATTGGGATTGGCATTAGTTTGTCTTAATGCATATCGAATCGCATCCTCAATATGGGCCAACATTTCAAGAATACTCACTACACTCACTTCTTGATTGACTTCTTCTAAATTCGGATGAATATAATTCCAGCCACGAGCTATAATTTCTTTGATTAAAGGATTCTTCTGTACAGAATCATTATTCCAAGTATCAAGATTCACCACCAAAGGCTGAGGACTTTTGCAAATAGTCTTATACATAAGTGCTCGCCGAATAGTGCCATCTTTAACAGAAGGAATCTCCACGTTCCTCAGTGCAGAATCCCAATTAGTCTCCACTGCATTATCACAAATCATTTTATTTTGAGCAAACATTTGTAAAAATGACAAGCCCCCCAAAAGAAATATAAACGTAATCTTTCTCATGATTATTCTATTTTTACTAGCTTTCATTATTTTAGCTCTTACTATGCAAAAGAAGCGCAAATTTATGAATACAGCCTTAATCACCATACATTTATATGTATTCCTGTTCAAAATATACCATCACCTGATTTTGGCGATTTGTTTTGCATCATAATACTTGTTTTCGTACTATATTACAGGAATAAGAGAATACAACGCCCTATATTTGCCAATAAAAATTCTGCATAATAATTATAACTTAATAATTTATGAAACACAAATTATCCACTTTATGCCTCGTTATTATCGGGCTCTTGTTCCATTCTTCTATCCTTGCAGAGAACCATCCTCGCACCTCTATTCTATTGGATAAAGGCTGGGGATATAAACCACTCACCAGTAATAAGAAAGATGCATCACTTACTCCGGTAACCCTTCCTCACACTTGGAATGCGAATTATCTGGAAGGTACCACAACATACAATCGGGAAATGATGGTATATAAACGTGATTTGGAAATTACTCCGGAAATGAAAGATAAACGACTTTTCCTCTATTTCGAAGGTGTCAATTCTGCCGCTGACATTTTCATAAATTACCGGACTGTAGGACAACATCTAGGTGGCTACACAGCTTTTTGCTTCGAAATCACAGATTTTGTACAGAATGGTAATAATGATCTGGAAGTGTGGGTAAGCAATGCATATCGTACAGACATCCTGCCAATTAGCGGAGACTTTAATATCTACGGTGGAATCCACCGTCCTTGTCATCTGATTATAACAGAAAAGAATTGCATCTCTCCTGTATTCTATGCCTCGCCAGGAGTGTTTATCCATCAGAAGAGAATTACCAAGCAACAAGCCGAAATCTGTGTAGAGAGTATTCTTTCTTTAAAAGAAGTAAAATCCGGTCTGAAACTGAAAACAACCATCACAGATACTAATGGAAAAGAAGTGACCAGCAATATAACAGCAGTCAGTGAGGAGACCGTCAAACAGCCACTTACAATCACTAATCCTATTCTTTGGAATGGAAAAGAGAATCCTTATTTATACAACGTATCAGAAGAAATATATGATGGCGACAAAGTAATTGATAAAGTAACTCAAAAAACGGGATTCCGCTACTTTCATGCTGACCCGGAAAAAGGTTTCTTCCTAAACGGAAAATACCTGAACCTCTATGGTTTCTGCCGTCATGAGGATGTAAAAGGTAAAGGAAGTGCTTTACAGCAAGAAGATTATGATAAAGACATAAGCCTGATAAAAGAAGTAGGTGCGACCGCTATGCGTTTGGCACATTATCCACACGCAGAACCCATGTACGACTTATGCGATCAAAACGGAATTATATTATGGACAGAAATCCCGATGTGCGGTCCCGGCGGATATGCATATACCGGCTATTTACACAATAAAGGATTCGAGGATAACGCCAGGCAATCCCTGAAAGAACTGGTATATCAAAAATTCAATCACCCTTCTATTTGTTTTTGGGGAATATTCAATGAGCTATTGATTACCGACAATAAGAAATTTCAAGAATATGATAATCCGGTTCCTTTTGTTAGAGAAATTAATGAATTGTATAAAAAACTGGATCCGTCCCGTCTGACTGCTTTTGCAACTTGTGTAGACCAAACTAATTATCTGGGTTGTTCCGATCTTATTGCTTGGAATAAATATTTCGGTTGGAAAACCTCTCAACAATCTGCCGAAAAGTTTTTTGATGATGTAAAAAAGAACTCTAATAACCAGCCAGTGGGAGTATCGGAATATGGAGCCGGCGCCAGTATCCATCAACACGCATGTCCCCTCGACCATAATACCCAACGTCCTAAAAGAGAACATCCTGAAGAATATCAGGCAATCTGTCACGAAGGTTATTGGACAGCATTTACCGAACGCCCCTATTTATGGGCTAAGTTTATCTGGCAATTCGCAGATGCACAATCCTCTATCCGACAGGAAGGAGATACAGATGGTATTAACGACAAAGGTACTATTACCTATGATCGCAAAGTAAAAAAAGATGTCTTCTACTTTTATAAAGCGAACTGGAATTCGGAACCGATGCTCTACATTTGTAGCCGTAGATTCACCGAACGTACTAATCCAAACACGTTAGTCAAAGTATATAGCAACCTAAATGAGGCAACTCTGTATCTTAATGACAAAAAAATCGGTAAACAGAAAAAAGATAAGGTTAACCGGATCATATGGGATAATATAACCCTTTCTCCCGGAGAAAATGTCATTCGTGTAGAAGGGAAGTCCGGAAAAGAAATATTGATTGATACTTTTATATGGACACTTAAATAAACTTCTTGATAGTTATGAGAATTTATAAACCGTATTTATTAATGGCTTTGACACTTCCCTTTTTGTCAGTCTCTTGTCAGCCTCAAGTCGAATCTGCAAAGATTGTAACTATAGATAAGGTAGGCGCCATTGCCATGCCGGAAGAAATTGCCCCTATTGGCAAAATACCGTTTCAGATGCCTGATCTTAAAAGGCCTGTCTTTCCTGAATTGACAGTCAACATATCAGATAAGGGAGCCAAAGCAGATGAACCTATCACTCTTATTGTCAATCAAACGATCATGGACGTTCACAATCGAGGGGGGGGGACTGTCGTCATCCCCAAAGGGAAATGGAAATCAGGGCGTATTGTGCTAAAAAGCAATGTGAACCTCCACTTAGAAGACGAAGCCGAAATAGAATTTCCCGGAACCGTAGAAAGTTATTTACCTGCAGTGTTCACTCGCCACGAAGGAATTGAAATTATGGGAGCCGGGGCATTCATCTATGCAAATGGAGAAAATAATATAGCTGTGACCGGCAAGGGCATTATTTATGGTCCAGCTATGAATGCGGAGATCAGACAACTACCTAATGGAAATACTGTAGTTGAAAATGACATATCGTCAACCACTCCGGTAGCGCAACGAATATTTGACGGTATGAACGGAAGGGGATTCTATCGCCCAAAAACAATCTCGCCCATTAACTGTACTAATGTATTGGTTGAAGGTATTACTATGGAACGCAGCGCATTCTGGAACATCTGTCCGATTTACTGTGAAAATATAATAATCCGTGGTATTACTGTAAATTCGATTGGAGTTCCCAGTGGCGATGGTATCGACATTGAATCCTGTAAGAATGTACTGATAGAATACTCCACACTCAATTGTGGAGATGATTGCTTCACTTTAAAAGCCGGACGCGCTGAGGATGGACTACGTGTAGGTAAGGCTACCGAGAATGTCGTAATCCGCTATTCATTGGCCAAAGACGGACATGGTGGCATTACTTGTGGAAGTGAAACTGCAGGTGGAATAGAGAATATTTACCTACATGACTGTGTGTTCGATGGAACACAAGTAGGAATACGGTTTAAAACCCGCCGCAATCGAGCCGGAGGAGTATCTGATATTCTATATGAAAATATACGCATGACGAATGTAGGAGAAGCTTTTAAGTGGGATTTGCTTGGCAGCAAACGATATATGGGAGAATTGGCCAGTCGCATTCCACCAAGAGCTGTGAACAGACTGACTCCTGTCATAAAAGATATAAAGATAAGGAACTTTATTGTAGAATCAGCCCATAAAGTATTAAGCATCAATGGCATTCCGGAAGTACCCTGTAGCAATATTCTTATTGAGAACGGCAAAATCAACAGTCAAGAACTCATTACTGCAATGAATGATGTTAACGGATTTATCTTACGTAATTTGGAAATCAACTCACAAGATAATAAAATTAGTATTTTGGACGGACAAAATATCCTATTCGACAATGTACTTTTTACAGTTCCAGCGGGAGAATTATATACCAACATTAGAGGTGAAAAATCTAGAAATATTGTTTATCAAGACGAGAAATCAAAAATAATATGTACACATGAAAAACCAATAAAGGTAAAACAACTTACTCATTAATTAAGATATTCCCCTCTCTTATCAGTTTTCAATAGGTAAGGGCTTCTCAAACAAAATGAAGAGCCCTTTTTATTAGTCTTCAAAGAATAAACCCCAACCAATTCAAATTAAAGAACTAGCCGGGGCAACCTTAAACAAACACAATCCTATTTATTTCTTTAGTGTTTCCAAAAATTCAACTTCCACTATTCTCAATTCATTATTTGTTTTTTCACCGCCTTTTACCCTAAGAAGGTCAAGATCACCAGCATTAGGCTCAACAACTTCCACTATTTGTCCGAAAGCATCCGATTCTTTTGCCTCTCCCTTCAACTTGATAGTTATTTTATCCGTTCGTACAGGCTTGACAGATAGATGAATATACCCCAAACTCTTTTCCGTATTTCCACTCCAAACAAGTTTATCATCTGCAAAAATCTCCAAAGGATAAGAACGTTTCCGCCAACCAGTCAATTTAATGCAAATATCATCTATTTCTGCTTTTCTCTCCAAATGATAAGTAATCCATGCCGTACTCAATTTTCCATCATTTTTCCATTCACTTAATTCGTTACTATCATAACTATAAATAGCCTGTTCACTATTTATTCCGGCAATAGCGGATTTTATTCCTACGTCTACTTTTGAGTCCTGATAAGAAGGAGTCAACGGGGTTTCACCACGGTCAAACCGACTAATCAACTTTTCACTTGGAAAAAACGTGCTAAGTCCGTCCTTTACTTCAACAGGATTAGAGGTTAATGATAGCTCTGCTGAAGGTAAACCAGCTGTCGTAGCCCTTACCATGATATTACCCGCCTGTTCAGTCGAACGAATCAAAGTTCTTGTTATACCACACTCGACAGGAAGCTCTTTAGCCAATACATAATTGTCTGTAGCTTGCGCAATGCCTCCACGCCATTCGGCAGGTCCTTGCAAATCAAATTTAATCATATTATCAGCAAGCGGACATCTATCACCATTCGCATCTACAACCTCAACCTGCAGTATAGCCAAGTCAGCCCCATCTGCAAAAAGTCCCTTTGGTCCATGCATAAATGTGAGTTTCAGATGATGAGGTTCTCCTATCGTTTTTATAGAATAACGGCTCAATTCTTTGTTATTCTCGCCATAGCTCACTGCTTCAATTATTCCTTTCTCCCACTGGACAGAATCAAACGTAAATAAAAAACGATAATCCTGTTTGCCGAAGCCCTTTGATTTACCATTTACAAATAATTCTACTTTATCACCTGAAGAAACCACATACACAGGTTTAATCACTTTAGATGTATAATTCCAGTGACCAATGATATATGTATGTTCCTTTTCCGTATCAACCCAACCGTCCCACATGGCTTTATGAGAAAAAAATCCATCTTTTGGTATTCTAAACGGATCCACGACTCCACTCCGGCGATAATTTTCTTCACCACGACTATGCGTCTGTGTGTCCGAGAAAATAATTTTAGCACCACCGGAGCTAACTCTCCTTCCGGTACCCGGCCGTTCACGCCAATAATCATACCAACGCCGAATCAATTCTACAGCAAACATATCTTGATTATGATTATAGGCACTTGCATCCTGCCCTCTATACAAAGGTCCTGCTCCTTCCTTATGAAAAGGATAGCTATATTCATCCCAATACTTACGCAGACCTTCATCACGACAATATTCGGTGGCAAACATCGGATGATGCTCACTCTTATTTATATAAAGCATTTCACCGCCCCATTCAGCTTCACGGATATCCAGCATCTCACGAGAACCTATTGCTCTTCCCCCATAAGGATCGTACATATCACGAATAGCTATCATTTCAAGCATATGTTCACGACTTATAGACTCATTACCTGATTCGTAAAACAATATACTCGGATTATTCTTAAAGTAGATGATAGCATCACGCATTAGCTCCAAACGCTGTCCCCACCAACGGCCAACGGCATCTTTTTCTGCATCTCCGGCAGGCATTACCTGTATCACTCCTACTCTGTCACATGATTCAACATCTTGCTTCCAAGGTGTAACATGCATCCATCTAAAGAAATTCGCATTATGCTCAATCAACAAGCCATTAGAATAGTCACTCATCCAAGGTGGTACCGATATGCCTACTCCCGGCCATTCATTACTTGTACGCTGGGCGTATCCTTTCATTTGCAAAACCCGGTCATTCAGCCATATCTTTCCGCCACTAAAACGAGTCTTTCTGAAACCTGTTTTAGTTACTACTTCGTCAACAATCCTGTTATCCACTATCAACCTTGTCTTTACATCATAAAGATAACCATATCCCCAACTCCAGAAATGCAGATTTTCCAATTCTTTGGCAGCTTTTAGCTTTACTGTCTCTTTAGATTTTACTATCACCGGAGCACTTTTAAAAGTACTTACCCAATTGCCGTCGTAATCATATACACATACTTCATAGCTTACATTGCACGATTTATCATATTCGTTACGTACTTCAGATTCTGCATTAACAAATGCTTTACGGCTCTTAGTACATATATCTGTCGCATAGATATACACTCCTGTCGTTCGTAAGTTACTATACAAAGGTAATGTTTGGTATAACTTATCCGTGATATGCAGCCATACGTTTTTAGGAATACCTCCGTAATTAACATTAAAGTTATTGTCGTTCCATTGATATCGACTGCCGGTAGCCCGCTCCTTATACTTCCAATCATTATCAGTACGTACAGCTATTACATTCTCCCCAGTAAAATTTAAATACGGTGTCAGATCAAAGCCTACAGCCATTACTCCATTTTCATGTAGACCAATATGTTTACCATTCAAATAAAAATCGGCTCCCTGACGTACTCCTTCAAACTCTATAAATACTTTTTTCCCCTTGGCTGTTTTCGGTAGCTTAAAATGTTTACGATACCAGGAAACGGTATCTGTCATTTCTTTAATAGCAACTTTAAAAGCCTCATCTTCATTAAAAGCGCGAGGCAGAGTTATTTTCTTCCAATCCTTATCAGTAAAAAATAACTTTTCTCCTCCCTGAACATCACCAATATGCAATAACCATTGAGAATTAAAATTGTATTTCTCTCTATTATTAGCCCCCAGTAGCATAGGTATCAGCAGTAAGAGAAATAATAACTTCAAAACTTTAAATCTTCCCATACTTCAAAATATCAATGTTTTATCAAGTTTTATCATCAATCTATTTTATACACCTCCGTACCAGCCAGCAGGAAGCATCCTACTCCGTAATCTTCAAAATCAGGAACGCTCTTGTAAGTTACCGGCTGGCTGTCTTTAGGCTCTTTGCCACTACCCTGCACGAATCCCAAGAAACCATTCGGATGTACAGCCTCTTTCACAATAGCATTCCATGCTTTTACAATGACAGGCATATATTCTTTTTTATCCAATAATCCATTGCGCACTCCCCATGCCATGCCATAAACAAATAAGGAGGTTCCTGATGTCTCCTTCCCCCCATAATTGGATTCATCATGCAAACTTACATTCCAGAAGCCGTCTGCGCGCTGACAAGCCTTCAACGCTTTACTCATTGACAGGAAATCTTTTATATAATCCATACGATGTGTATCATTCTCCGGAACCTCATTCAGGACTCTCACCAATGCGGCATATACCCATCCGTTTCCCCGGCTCCAAAAGCAATTCTTTCCGTTAGGTTCTTTATAAGGAGGAACGAAATTAGCGTCTCTCCACCACAGTCCCTCTTTTTGATTAAACAGTCCATTGCCTATCTCATTACGGGAGCAAGAATACATCTGCCACATTTTATCATAGTATTTCTGTTCGCCTGTCAGCCTGCCTAACTGGGCAAGAACAGGCATCCCCATCTGTATCGCGTCAATCCAAGTCCAGTCGTCCACTTGAGGAGTATTTACCAGCATATCTATTGAAACTTTGATATTTTTTATTTTCGCCGGATCAGGGGAAATCTTATAAAGTTCAATATATGCCTGTCCGCAACAGTGGTCATCTGCATTACGTGTGATATTGCCACCACGCAATCCCCACTTATGAAAATCCGCCCAGTCATATGCATAATCATAATAATCCGAACGGGGATAGACAGTATGCAAAGCCATCAACCCTTCATAATATACCCCGCGAGTCCAGATATTACTGGGTCTGAATTTCCCCACATAACTTGGTCGGGTAAAATCAGCGTACTTTTTCATAAAATAATCGTTGACTTTCACCAATGTTTTTAATGTCTCTTTCCGGTCGGGAAGAGACTGCGCCGACAGGAGATTCCATCCGGCAAGCAATGTCACAACGAGAAGTAGTCGTCTTTTCATGATATAATTTTAATAATACATTAATTAGTTTTCAGCAAATGTAAGGCGAAAACTTCTATACCGGATGTATCATAATACTATTCCATTAACTACAATTCAAACCTGCAAAATGTGAAGAAACATAAGAAGCTTACTTCCATTTTTCCATGTTTTTGTATCTTTGTACATCAATTACAGGTAGAATATGCCTTCCTTTGCCTATCAATTACAAATAATTAATTAACTGCAAAATGAAAAACATAGTACTTTTTTCAGTTTTGATTTTCTGCCTTCTCATAGAAGGAGCAACAACTCCGACCTATGGAATGAAAAGACAAATGGAAGCTTTAGATAGAGGATTAGTAGCCGCGAAAACAGAGAATGGGGTTTTCATCAGTTGGCGCGTATTGGGTAACGAAAAAGAGACAGCCTTTAATGTGTATAAAAATGGCAAATTATTTAAATCAGTTTCTTCAAAACAAGCTACCAACCTGACCGACAAATCCGGTAATCTAGAAGATAAATATGTAGTGAAAGCTGTTGTAAAAGGGAAAGAAACAGACAGTTCCAAAGAAGTGAAAGCCTGGGAACAAGACTTTCTGACTATACAACTAAACCGTCCAGAAAAAGGAATTACTCCACCGTGCATCGCCTTGAATCGTTCGAACGGAATTGCCGAAGAGTATCCGGAGGGACAGGAATATACCTACGTTCCAGGAGATTGCAGCGTAGGAGACTTGGACGGAGACGGCGAATATGAGATTATAGTTAAATGGAATCCTTCTAATCAGACTGATAATTCTTATTCCGGAATCACAGGTCCCGTCTATCTGGATGCCTATAAATTAAGCGGTAAACATTTGTGGAGAATTAATTTGGGAAAAAACATCCGTGCGGGCTCACACTACACACAATTTATGGTATATGACTTCAATGGCGATGGCAAAGCCGAACTAGTCTGCAAGACAGCACCCGGAACGGTAGACGGAAAGGGGAAAAAGATATTCCTTGGTACAGATGACCCGGACAAAGACTGGAGAAACCTGGAAATGAATAAAAAAACGTGTGGCTATGTATTACAGGGTCCGGAGTATCTCACCATTTTCAGTGGGAAAACCGGAGAGGAACTACATACCGTTCCTTATGAAGCAGAACGAGGAGAAGTCAGTTCTTGGGGAGATAGCTATGGCAATCGCGTAGACCGCTTCTTGGCTTGTGTCGCTTATTTGGACGGAATACGTCCAAGCGTCGTCATGTGTCGTGGTTATTACGCCAAAACAACTTTAACAGCTTATGACTTTATCAAAGGGAAGCTGGTAAAACGGTGGGAACATATTTCTGATATAAAAGGGGAAGGAGCTTATGGACAAGGTAATCATAATCTGTCAGTGGCCGACGTTGACGGAGACGGTTGTGATGAAATTGTCTACGGCTCTTGCGTGATTAATAATGACGGAACTGTACTTTACAGTACGGGACTGGGACATGGAGACGCCATGCATATAGCTAATCTGGATCCTGACCGTCCGGGATATCAGGTATGGGAAGTACACGAAGAAAAAGAGGCTTGGCAAACATACGGTTATGAAATGCATGACGCACGAACCGGAGAGATTCTTTGGGGAGGTCCTACAAAAGGAGACAACGGACGTGGACTAGCAGCAGATATCGACCCTAATCACCGCGGATTCGAAATGTGGAGCTCAGGAGCACCGGGAGTTTATAACTGCAAAGGGGAAAAAATTGCAGACAGAAAACCATCTATCAGCTTCCGCATCTATTGGGATGGTGACTTGCAAGACGAAATTCTGAATAAAAATGTCATAACTAAATGGAATGGTTGGAAACCCGTAACACTACGCACTTTTTCCGAAGCCCGACATACCAGTGGAAGTAAGGCGGTTCCTAACCTAAGCGCGGATATTCTAGGTGACTGGAGAGAAGAGGTCATTCTCTGTGATGCTGAAGACCCAAGTAAACTACATATCTATACTACTACTATCCCTACCGAACATCGTTTATATACATTAATGCACGACCCTATGTATCGTTTGGGAATTGCTTGGCAAAATGTAGGTTATAATCAGCCACCGCATTTGGGCTTCTATATCGGAGACGGCTTAAAGAATATTCCTTGGCCGGAGATGTACACACCGAAGTCCGACTAGTTTGGCAGATAAACTGCATTAGCAAAACAAAGATATAAACCACAAATATTCAGCATAATACAGTAACCTGTTTTTCCTTTTAAAGGAACACCTCATTGGTTTTAAAGGAAGGCTTCCTTGGTTTTAAACCAACAGGGTATTCCTTTAAAACCAACGAGATGATGATTTCCAGTCTGTTTTCAGGCATATTTTCTATGTTTTATTAATTCATAATAAAGTGTTATCCGAAGCCGACTATAAGATATATGCCTATTTCCCCTTAATCTATGTAAATAGGAACAATCATAAGTGCCACAGAAGTACGTCGTGTCCGATAACAGTGAAAATCAGTGAAAGAATTTAAAAGAGAAACAAATGCAACAGAATTATTTGGAAGA
>ENA-UOJE01002933-UOJE01002933.1-human-gut-metagenome-genome-assembly--contig:-C23-NODE-2933-length-12187-cov-12.463980_pt1 | contig 12187 bp, 10 predicted proteins | sample MGYA00242341_ERZ723888 | MGnify/ENA metagenome assembly ERZ723888 | reverse complement strand
CCCTTCACCATCGTCATGCCCCCACCCAACGTCACCGGTCAGCTGCACATGGGTCACGCCATGGACGCGACATTGCAGGATACCCTGATCCGGTTCAAGCGGATGCAGGGCTATAACGCCCTGTGGATTCCCGGCGTCGATCACGCCGGCATCGCCACCCAGATCAAGGTGGAGGAGGAGCTTCGCAAGGAGGGTCTGACCCGCTACGATCTTGGTCGTGAAAAGTTTCTGGAGCGCGTCTGGGACTGGAAGCACAAGTATGGCAACCGCATTGTGGAGCAGCAGAAGAAGCTGGGCGCAAGCTGCGACTGGGAGCGCGCCCGGTTCACCATGGACGAGGGCTGCTCCAAGGCCGTGCGGGAGGTCTTCGTCTCCCTGTACGAAAAGGGCCTGATCTACAAGGGCAGCCGCATTATCAACTGGTGTCCCCACTGCGTCACCGCCCTGTCCGACGCTGAGGTGGAGTATGTGGACAAGCCCGGCCACCTGTGGCACATCCGCTACCCGCTGGCTGACGGCTCCGGCGAGGTGATCGTGGCGACCACCCGTCCCGAGACCATGCTGGGCGACTCCGGCGTGTGCGTCAACCCCAACGACGAGCGCTACAAGGACATCGTGGGCAAGATGGTCATTCTTCCCCTTGTGAATAAGGAAATCCCCGTCGTCGCTGACGATTACGCCGAGATGGACTTTGGCACCGGCTGCGTTAAGATGACCCCCGCCCACGACCCCAATGACTTTGAAGTGGGACTGCGCCACAATCTGGAAGTCATCCGGGTTCTGAACGACAACGGCAAGGTCAACGAAAACGGCGGAAAGTATGAGGGTCTCGACCGCTACGAGGCCAGAAAGCAGATCGTCGCCGATTTGGAAGCCGGCGGATATCTGGTGAAGGTGGAGCCTTACAGCCACAACGTGGGTACGTGCTACCGCTGCCATCAGGACGTGGAGCCGATCATCTCCGCCCAGTGGTTCGTGAAGATGAAGCCTCTGGCCGAGGAAGCCATCCGGGTTGTCAAGGACGGGGAGACCAAGTTCGTCCCCGAGCGGTTCAGCAAGACCTATCTCAACTGGATGGAGAATGTCCGCGACTGGTGTATTTCCCGTCAGCTGTGGTGGGGTCATCAGATTCCCGCATGGACGTGTGCCGACTGCGGCCACATCACCGTGTCCCGTGAGGATGTCTGCAAGTGCGAAAAGTGCGGCAGCGCCAACGTTGAGCGTGACCCCGACGTGCTGGATACCTGGTTCTCCTCCGCTCTGTGGCCCTTTGAAACGCTGGGCTGGCCGGAAAAGACGGAAGACCTTGACTATTTCTACCCGACGGACGTGCTGGTCACGGGCTACGACATCATTTTCTTCTGGGTCGCGAGAATGATCTTCTCCGGCTGCGAGCATACCGGCAAGACGCCCTTCCACACCGTTCTGATTCATGGCCTTGTCCGGGACAATCAGGGACGCAAGATGTCCAAGTCCCTTGGCAACGGCATTGACCCGCTGGAAATGATCGACAAATATGGCTGCGACGCCCTGCGGATGAACCTGATCACCGGCAACTCTCCCGGAAACGACACCCGTTTCTACACCGAGAAGTGCGAGGCCATGCGCAACTTTGCCAATAAGCTGTGGAACGCTTCCCGCTATGTGCTGATGAATCTGGGCGAGGACGCCAGGAACGAGCTGCCTGCCCTTGACAAGCTGGAAATTGCCGACAAGTGGGTGCTGTCCAAGCTGAACACGCTGATCGCCGAGGTCACGGAGAATCTGGAAAAGTACGAGCTGGGCGTGGCCGTCCAGAAGGTGTACGACTTCATCTGGGACACCTACTGCGACTGGTATATCGAACTGACCAAGGCGCGTCTGTATTCCGAGGACTTTGAGCGCAAGCAGACCGCGATTCAGGTGCTGGTGTACGTGCTTGACCAGATTCTGCGGCTGCTGCATCCCTTCATGCCCTTTATCACAGAGGAAATCTGGCAGAGCATCCCCCACGAGGGCGACGCGCTGATCGCCGCAAAGTGGCCGGAATATCGGGAAGACCTTGCCTTCAAGGCCGAGGAAAGCCACATGGAGTCCGTCATGGACGCCATCCGCGCCATCCGCAACCGCCGTGCGGAAATGAATGTTCCGCCCTCCCGGAAGGCGGCGCTGTACGTGCTGACCTCCAAGCCTCAGGTCTACGCCGAGGGCGAGGGCTTCATTCAGCGTCTGGCCTACGCCGACACCGTGACCATGCTGGATAAGGAGCCGGAGAATCTGGACGGCATGGTGACCATTCCCACCGCCGACGCTAAGCTGTATATCCCCATGGGTCAGCTGGTGGACGTGGCCAAGGAGCTTGACCGTATCTCCAAGGAACTGGAAAAGAACCGCAAGTTCTTAAGTTCTCTGGAAGCGAAGCTCAGCAATGAGAAGTTCGCCTCCCGCGCCCCCGAGGCCGTTGTGAACGCGGAGAAGGAAAAGGCGCAGAAGACCCGCGACCTGATCGCAAGTCTCGAGCAGAGCGAAGCGGCGCTGAAAAGTCTGTAAATGAACAAAACCCGCAGGAAAAGGCGGGTGTCCGTAACACAGTAATTCTATGAATTATTTATTACGGCATCTGTCTTGCAGGGTTGGTAACACGAAAATAGGCGATACCTGGTTGTTTTGACCGGGTATCGCTTATTTTTTTGTCCGCATTAGAAAGAATGGACATATTCCGACTTTTCGGTTACAATAGATGCGAAGTACGACAAATCTCCACCCAGAAAAATTTTTCAAAAAATTTTGCAGTGATTGGAAAAAAACGCGATTCTGGTGCCCATATATTATGGGGGAATCTATTGCACGAGGTGATGAATATGGAAAAGAGCAACCCTTATAGCTTTTATGTGGTGCTTGCAGATGGGATCATGGAGATTCCGCAGGACAGCAACCTGTCATGGATAACGCTGTTTTATGCGCTGCCGAAGGAACTGGTTGAGAAGCGTCCGGCATATCTGGAGCTTCCACGGAACATTCGCCAACTGCTACACTCCGAAGGGTATCGCAAGCTGATTGAGTCGGAAACCTTTCTGGAACTGGTCTGGGACTGCTATGCGTGGGCGGCATGGCAATTCTTCCAGGTGCCGGGCAAGGGTGGCGTAAAACACGACATCCCCGGTAACTGGTCAAACTACTCCGGCGACTTTCCTCTTTGGCAGCTGTCCTATGAAATCATCAAGTATTTCCGGCAGAAGTTTGAAACGGAGATGGAGTGGAGCTTCCAACGGTTGTTCCTGATGGATAAGGATTCGGAGCTGCCATGGCTCAGCTATCAGCACTTCGGAAATCTGGTTGGCAATCTGACCGATATGATCGTGGAGGAACAGAACTGGCAGCCAATGATCGACGAAATCTGGAACAACCGGCAGGTAGCGGATTACACCGGCAAGAACATCAACAAGCGGGACTTCTTGCGGTCATGGAACCACAGCCGTACCGCAGAGCACATTTCTCTGGAGGATATGCTGGAAAACGGCGCAAGCATCAACGGTGAGCAGCTTTATGACATTGCCGATCCCCGGGGCGAGTTTGAATCCACGGTACTTACCGAGCAGAGCATGAAGCAGTTCAAGGACAAGCTGACCGAACAGGACAGAAAGATTTTGCAGTTACGCTATGAGGGTTACTCCCTAAAGGAAATTGCCGAGAAAACCGGGTTCAAATCACCCAGCGCAGTCAGCAAGCGCATTGAGAAGCTGGATGGGGCTTATGAAGATTTCGTTTCCGGGGAGTACAGCGATTTCCTGGACAAGCACACAACTTAACACAAGGCACTTTAGGCAGTCACGATTTTTCGTGGCTGCTTTTTATGCTGGGAAGGAGATTTATGAGCAGAGAACCATTGGAAACCATGCCCGATGTGATGGATGCCAAGCAGCTTGCGGAAGCACTTCACCTATCCAAAGCCGGGGCATACAACCTGCTGAACAGCCCGGATTTTCCCACTTTGCGGATCGGCGGACGGAAGCTGGTTATGAAGCATGATTTGTTGGAATGGTTGCGGAGCCACACCAACGGAAAGGGGTAAAACTGCGGTCATGAGCCGGGAAAATCGTAAATTTGACGATAGTGGGAGTCAGAACATATCCTGCATCGTCCAGACAAATTCTATCGGAAAATTGCCACACTTTCCCTGCTCTTGAGCCGGGAAAAATCTTTGAATACAGGAGGATTCTTATGAAAACAGGACTTACGAAGAAGCAAAAGGTCACAGAGGTATTCTACAATGCCAAAGACCCCGCCGCAGAAATCTACACCCACGATACCAAGCTGAAAAAGCGGCTGCTGCCCTATGTTGCCAAGTATCCAGAGTTATGTAAACAGACAGATGATGACGGGCAGGGTGGTCTGTGGTTTGAGATTGCAAAAGAGCGAATCAGTATCCGGCTGACCGCTCCCTACTCCCAGGAACGCCGGGAGGTTGCAAGTAAGCTCGCTAAGGAAAACAACACATTTCGGGATTTGCACTAAGGAGGCTATCATGAAAAAAGTTGTAAGCTGTGCATTCAATATCGATACTACCAGCGTTGAAGTGAAGTGTGCCGACACATGCAAATAAACCATTGAAGTAAGATGCACTGCGGCAAAGATACTATTCTCTTTGCCGCAGCGTAAAATTTTTTCATCTCAGACTATCTTTTTTCCGTTCTGCTTCGTTATACTAAATGAAAGCGCTTTTAATCTACAGGAGAGGAGGAAAGACATGGACGGCGATTTCCTGCTCCTGCACAGAATGCAAAATGGCGATGATCAGGCCATCGAATCCTTTGTGCGGAAGTATTACCAAAAGATATTGCGTTACTGTCACCTACATATCAAGGACTCCGGCTTTGCAGAAGACTTAACCCAGGAAACCTTTGCCCGGTTCTTCCGCACTCTCCATCAGTACCAGCACTATGGGAAGGCTGCAAATTATCTGTATGTGATTGCGGGCAATCTGTGCCGGGATTATTACAGAAAGCCGGAAGAACTGCCGATGGAGGAACTGCCGGCGCATCCTGTCTGCCTGATGGAGTCCCTGGATTTACGGATGGATGTCCATATGGCTCTGGAACGTCTTCCACAGGAACTGCGGGAAGTAACCATCCTGTATTTCTTTCAGGAAGTCAGACAAAAGGAAATTGCCAGAATTTTGGGGATCAGTCTGCCGCTGGTGAAGTACCGAATCAAACGCGCAAAAGAATTATTGACGATCTATTTAGGGAAGGAGGATTTTGAATGAAGGAACTCTTTCGTTTTGATGTGACCTGCGATGAATCCAAAATACAGAAAACCATTGCTGTTTCCAAGGAAGCATTTCTTTCTGAGGAATCGGAACAAACCGTTTCCCACATAGAATTTCTGTATCAGCAGAGTAAGTTCATCAAGAAACGCTGGTGGCTGATGCAAGGGCTGCTGCTTGCCTTTGTATGTTTCTTGCTTAACAACTCAGAAACCGACTTCACCGTGCGCCGTATTCTGGGGCTTACCGGATCGCTGTTTGTAATTCTGATTTATCCGGAAATCTGGAAAAACCGAAGTTGCGATGCTTTGGAAATCGAATGTACAACATTTTATACCATTCGTTCCATCTATGCGGCACGGCTGACCCTCTTTGCCGGGGTAGATATGGTGCTGCTGTCAGCCTTCTATGCCGGAACATCCCTGCTTTGCAGAATTACGCTCTGGGAAATGCTTACGCAGTTTATGCTCCCCTTCAATGTGACCTGCTGTATCTGCTTCAGAACCCTTTCCAGCAAGCGGATCAATTCTCAGGCACTTTCCCTGCTTCTGTGTGTCCTTTGGGCTGGAGCCTGGTCAGTGCTCATTCTGAATGATGCTGTTTTCCGTGCCATCTCTGTTCCTGCGTGGGTATCTTTGCTGGCTGCATCTGTTTTCTTCATGGGATATACCCTCTATCGCGGACAGAGGAAATGGCAAACGATTATGGAGGTGAAACCTTTATGGATTTGAAAATTAGAGGCTTAACAAAAGAATTTGACGGCTTCAAAGCTGTTGACCATTTCAGCTATGATTTAAGCTGCGGCGTCTATGGTCTGCTTGGCGTCAACGGCGCTGGTAAAACCACCCTGATGCGGATGCTTACTACCTTGATGAAACCCACATCCGGGCAAATTAGTTGGGATGGAGAAGACATTTTTGCCATGGACGGCAGATACCGGAATCTGCTGGGATATCTACCTCAGGATTTTGGATATTATCCTGACTTCTCTGTCTTTGACTACCTGATGTACATTGCGGCATTGAAGGGCATCCGACCTGCGGTGGCAAAGGAGCGGGTCAAGGAACTGCTGAAGCAAGTTGGGCTAGTGAAAGCACGGAACAAGAAAATGAAAACCCTCTCCGGCGGCATGAAGCGCCGGGCAGGTATTGCCCAAGCCATGCTGAACGACCCAAAAATTCTCATTCTGGACGAGCCGACGGCAGGCCTTGACCCCAGCGAGCGGATTCGGTTTCGGAATTTGATCAGCGAGCTTTCAGAGGATCGAATCGTGCTGCTGTCCACACATATCGTTTCGGACATTGAGTATATCGCGGGTGACATTCTGCTGATGAAGGACGGCTGCCTTTCCATTTCCGGCACTGCTGAGGAACTCATTAACTCCATGCCAGAACCGGTTTGGAGCTGTACTGTGCCCAAAAGCAGGATCGATGCCTGCCTGAAGGCATACAAAGTTGCAAACGTGAAGACAATTCCTGGAGGTGCGGAGCTGCGAATCGTTTCCAAGGGACGACCGGCAGAAGATGCCGTCAGGGTAGATCCAACTTTGGAGGATGTTTTCCTCTGTTATTTTGGAGAAAGGACAGGTGATAGCGATGGTACGGTATGAACTAAAAAAGGTGTTTGGTTCCGTTGGTGGTAAGATCGCCCTGATATTGTACATTGCCGTCTTGGCGCTGTCCTGTTGGCTATCATCGACTGGCGCATTGAATGTGGAGGTAAAGTGGGTGAATGAGCAGGGGGAGAGCGAATATGGCCCATCTGCTGTCAAGAAACTGCGCGAAGCCCAGAAGGAATGGGAAGGCTGGGTTGATCAGAATAAGTTGAGCAGAGTGATTCAGGAAAATCAAAGGATCAATGCAACACCCGAAGCAAAGTCAGACATTGTGCAGCAGAATGAAATCGCATATAGCTGGAAACAGGGGTTCGCACCCATCCGGAAAATTCTGAATGAGTCCTGTTCAAATGGTTTCCGGGAGTACGATTATTACACCGCTGACAGGATCACTGCCATCGATGAAGATACCTTTTACGCCAACCGTGAGAAACTACTGAGAAATTGGCTTTATGATGAAACCGATGGTGCTTACTCCAAGTATTCCGAATCGGAGAAGCAGTACATCATTGAGCAGTACAAGGAATTGCAGACTCCCTTCTACTTTACATACTACGAAGGTTGGCATCAGCTTCTGGAAAACGCCGGATATATTCCCTCACTGGGAATTCTGATTCTGTGTTTCCTGCTGGCTGGCATCTTCTCTAACGAATTCAAATGGAAAGCGGATGCGGTGTATTTTTCCACCCTTTGTGGCAGGAATAAAGCTACCTCTGCCAAGATTAAGGCAGGTTTTCTGCTGGTAACAGTCCTGTACTGGGGAGCCATGCTTATTTATAGCCTGTTCACCTTGTGCTATCTCGGCTTCGAGGGCGCAAGCTGCGTCATCCAGTGGCAGTTCTGGAAAAGTATCTATAATCTTAATATGTGGCAAGCTTGGATGCTGGCTCTCATATCCGGCTACATCGGCAACCTTTTCTTGGCGTTCCTGACCATGTGGATCTCCGCCAAGACAAAGTCTACTGTCTTTGCGGTGACAACCCCATTTATTCTGATATTCCTCCCCTCTTTCCTGGAGGGAATGGCAAACTGGTTGGATAAAATTCTGAGCCTCATGCCGTCTCATTTGCTGGAATTCTATCAGAATCTGGGTTCCTTCAATATTCTCACCATCTTTGGTAAGGTTTTCCGTACTTTAGATGTCAGTATTCCGCTATATCTTACGCTGTCTGTCATATTGATCCCCATGATGTATCTGGAATATCACAGGAAGAGAGCATAATCATTACCGTTCCATGTGTGATAAGCGCGAAATCAAAAAGAAGGTTTTACACCATGTATCGAAAAGTCCTTGCCTTTCTTCTGACCGTCCTTGTTGTGATCGCCATTGCAGGATGCTGGATTTTGTAAAAACGGTATGATGTTCAGGCACCAGCAACTCTTCATTCCTTCGCTTGAGTCCCTTAGTAATTATACTAAGGGCGCACTTCTATACGGGGTATTCCCCGTATGTGCGCTCTGTGAAACTGAACGCCCCGGGCACCTGAATGTCCGGGGTGTTTTGCGTCACTGCGTTCCGAACAGGGGGCTGCGCTCCCTTGCGCCGCTATGCGGCTATCCTTGCAGACCGTCAGTAATGCTGGCGGTCATTTTTTATCCAAATCTTTTAGGAGGTTATTCAAAATGTCAAAACAGAAATCCCTATCCCAACTGGAAACCGAACGAGCCGCCTGTGAACGGCAGCTTGTCCAGCTCCAACACAAGGTACAGCAGTATGAAAACCGGATTGCCTACTGTGAGAAAGGCGAACGGCGAAAGCGCACCCATCGGCTCATCACCCGTAGTGCCGCCGTGGAAAGCGTGGCTCCTTCCGTGAAGGCTCTGACAGAAGTGGAGTTCTACGCTTTTGCAGAATCCGTCTTTGCTCTGCCGGAGGTTCAGACTTTGCTTGCGGAAGCAATCCATGCCCATGGCCAAGGGAGGGCTTGACTATCGCGCTATTTCATTTTCATGTCACCCAAATCAAGCGCAGCACCGGACAGTCCGCCGTTGCCGCAGCCGCCTACCGTTCCGGCGATAAGCTCCACAGCGAATACTACGGCGAGGACAGCGACTACACCCGCAAGGGCGGTGTAATCTGTTCGGAAATCCTGCTGCCCGCCCACGCTCCGCCGGAGTACGCAGACCGGGAAACACTCTGGAACGCTGTCGAGAAAGTGGAGCGTGGAAAGAAAGCCCAGCTTGCATACAGCTTTGACATAGCCTTGCAGAACGAGTTCTCCATGGAGGAGAATATCAATCTCGCAAGGCAGTTTTTGTTGGAGCAGTTTGTAAGGCGGGGCATGATCGTGGACTTCGCCGTGCATTCCCCCGATAAAGAGGATGGCGGCATCTCCAATCCCCATTTCCATGTAATGTGCCCCATCCGTCCCATAGAGCCGAACGGCAAGTGGGGCAACAAGCAGCGACGAGAATATATGCTGGACGAGGACGGCAACCGCATCCCGGATGGAACCGGCGACTATGTGTTCAATGCCGTCCCCACCACCGACTGGGGCAGTCCCGAAACCCTGGAACACTGGCGGCAGACTTGGGCGGAATTGTGTAACGCTAAGTTTGCCGAAAAAGAGCTGCCCTGCCGCATCGACCACCGCAGCTATGAACGACAGGGCGTAGATTTACTGCCCACTGTTCACGAAGGCCCCACCGTCCGGGCAATGGAGCACAAGGGCATCCCCACGGAGAAGGGCGAGTTCAACCGCTGGGTGAAAGGAACCAATGCGGCCATTCGGGATATCCGAAAGAAAATCGCCGCTCTGGCAGAATGGCTCAAAGAGGTAAAGGCAGAACTGTCCAAACCAAAATCCCCGGATTTGGTTTCCCTGCTGCAAGCCTATTTTGACCGCCGCAACGCCGGAGCTTATTCCCAGAAAGCAAGAATCAACAATTTGAAGGAAATGAATACCCTGTTCAACTACCTTATGGAAAACGGGATTCACGATCTGGAAACGCTGGAAGATCGGGTGAACACGCTCCGGGAATCCTCCGACGCTTTGAAGGAAACGCTGGACAGCCAGACTGTCCGCATGAAAGAAATCCGCAAGCTCCCGGACTATCTGGCTGCCTACCACGAGATGAAGCCCATTTACGATGGTTTGCAGAAAATCAAGTTCACCCGCTCCAAAGAGAAGTACAAGTCGGACCACGCTGCCGAACTGAAACAGTTCTATGAAGCTCGCCGCAAACTGTCCGCAGAATTCCCGGACGGCAAATTTGACCGCCAGAAGCTGGATGCAGAGTATGCCAGATTGGAACAGGAGCATGAAGAAACCTATGCCCAGTTCAAATCCATCCGGGAGGATTCCCAACAGCTTTGGAAAATCAAATCCTATGCGGATTCCGCTCGCAAGAATCTGGAACAGATGCAGCAGCAAAATCACCGTAAGCAGGAACAGGAAATCTGATTCCTTCATTCTGTCATTCAAAAGAAAGGACACTATTTATGAAAGAACAAAAAACAACAATCTTATCGGAAACAGAGAACGCTGCTCCCGAGTACCGCTTCTCTCGGCAATCCGAAAAACAGCGGTGTGGAAACTACTGGTTTGATGAGGACGGTCAAATCCATGTGAAGAACCTCTCCGCATACTGGATTCCCCAGCTTACCATCACGGAAGAAATCTCCGGGACAGTTTACACCGTCACCGGCAGCTTTGAGGGAACGGAGAATCTGCTCCGCAAACTGGAGCGCATCACCGCCAAAAAGTTTACAGAAAAAGTGGAGGATTCCCAATGACAAACACCACGAATTTTGATACAATAGAGCCAACCAATCCTGTACTGACAGTTGTTCCGTCGAAGGAGGAAACAGAAATGTTAGGAGCAACCGAAAAAAATCACTGCTCTCTATTGCAGACTGTCCCAGGAGGACGAGCGGATGGGCGAATCCCTGTCCATCGAAAATCAAGAGTTAATATGTAGAGGGTGGTTTCTCCCACCTAATACATATGACTGCGGCTCATTTGTGGTGAATGGAACAGCAGTTGTAGGAAAGGAGCCAAAAAAAGCCTTATAACCGCTGCAAATCAACACAAAAAGGAGCTGAACTTTATGAAATCTCTATTTGAGGAAATGGGCGGCACTTACCGTCAGGAGGGTGATTATCTTATCCCGAACCTTGCGCTGCCGGACGAACCAGAATACCAGATCGGCAAGTACGGGCGTATGCGCCGTAGCTATCTGAAAGAACATCGTCCGGTTCTCTATGCAAGCCTGCTCACAAGCGGAACGCTGCATCGGCACCTTGCCGAGATCGACCAAGCCTGCAACGAGCGTATGGTAATCATCGTTTCCGATATGGCAAGGCAGGAAGATGTGACCGAAGCGCTCAAAGCCGCCGACCAAATGGAATGGGTGCGCCGCATGAACAGCATCCGCAATCGTGCGGAGGAAATCGTTTTAACCGAGCTTGTATATGAATGACAAACGCCCGTTATTGGCTGCATGGCCGATAACGGGCGTTCTCTTATTCTTTGGGCAATACGAACCTATATTTGCCCTTGCCTTGACCGGCAACAGGTTCTATTAGTCCTGCGCTTTTGAGCTTATCTATCAATGCACCTGCCGGTGAGGAGGTTACACCCGCGAGCTTCATAATATCCGCTCGTGCAAATGCAGCGTCAAAACCAAATTTATGATACAGCTTTAGCATTGTTTCCTTGGTGCTTGCTTTCGCTTTCAGCCCTAAAAGGAATGTTTCAAACAGCTGGTTTTTCTCAGAAACAACTGCTTTCTGCTCATCAAACAACTGGTTTTCATCCGAAATACTCGTTTTATCAATGGATTGCCCATAATTCAGGTTGTACAGCGTCACTTGGAATGAGGTAACATCCGAGTAGAATTTAGGCTCCAACTCAGCACGGTAGTTATGGGCGGCATGATAGGATTCCGTGATTTTCTTAAAGCCGCTGCCTTGCCGCTCCATATAGCCCAATCTGCCGAAAATATCCGCAAGGACGGGATTGCGTCGTGTGGAGGAAATACTGGACAGATCCCGTTCCTGTATCCGTGTGCCGTCGGGCATACCACCGGGAGAATAAATGGTGAGACGGTCATCGTAAATATCAATGTGTACCTCGCTGCCCAGTATCAGATAATCACGATGGATCAGCGCATTGACAAGAGCCTCAAAAACGCTTCGTTCGCAGTAATCCGGCATTTCAATGCGGGAGTCAGCAGTTTTCTTCCAGCGGGTTTTCATATTCCGCTTAACAAAGCCGACGCCCTCATTGAGCAGAATAATCAGACTACCGGAATACTCCGCGCTGTCAAGTGCATCCACCATGCCGCCGTTTTTGTCAAGACCGTTCCAATGAGTGCAGAACAGG
>ENA-UOJE01002932-UOJE01002932.1-human-gut-metagenome-genome-assembly--contig:-C23-NODE-2932-length-12189-cov-25.586451_pt1 | contig 12189 bp, 9 predicted proteins | sample MGYA00242341_ERZ723888 | MGnify/ENA metagenome assembly ERZ723888 | reverse complement strand
TAGTCCGTCAGGTCGGAATTTGCCGCATTCAGGCAGTCGTCCGAGGCGTTGATCGTAATATCACCGGAGCAAACGTTCAGCTCCGCGCCCTCAAGGCCCTCGCAGCAATTCGTGATGTCGATCGTGGGGCCGTCCGTGCCGTCCACACCGATGTTCAGCACCAAGTCGCAGTGAATGGCGTCATCCGCGGCGTCGATGGTCAGCGTGCCGCTCTCGACGTTCAAAAGCTGCTCGGCGTTGATGGCGTCGTTGACGGGTGCATCGATATTCAGCGCCAAATCGCGGATGGTCAGCGACGCTTCGCCGTCCTCATCCGTCGTCGCGCCGGATTTGATGCCGTTTTTGCCGTTGGCCGTGATGGTCAACTCTCCATCGCCGCAGAGGGTGACAAGCGAGCCATCCTTACACTTAATGACGGCGTTTTCGGCATTTTCGTTTTCGGGGTAGTTGTCGTCATTGTTCTGCTCGGTATCGCTCAGGGAATTTTCCGTACCGTTGGAAACAAGGATGGTCACCTCGCTCGACTTGCCGCAGGTGATGGCGGCGGTGTTCTCACTCATAAGTGTCAGGCCGTCCAGCACCAGCGTCACGCCGGTCGTACCCTTTTTCACCTTGATGGAGCCGTCCGCGCAGCTGCCGGAGACGGTGTAGGTACCACTCGACGTGATCGTGAGCGCTGTGCCGTCGATCTCGTAGCCCGTGTCCGTCTCGCCCGCAGCGGTCACGCCGCTGTCGGTAAAGGTAAAGGTCACATTGCTTGCCGTGTCCGCCGTACTATTATTTATCGTACCGGCGCAGGCCGTGAGCGACAGCGCCAGCGCCGACGCGCACAGGAAAGGCAGTAGTTTTTTCATCATAATATCTCCTCAATCAATGATCTCGCATGGTCCCCCCGGGGCAGGCGCGAGCTTTTTCACTCTCTGCGCCCGCTCCTTTGAGCCTGGCGACAGCATACCCGCTTTGCCTAAAGGTTACCTAAAGAAAATAAAGATTTTACCTTTAGGTTTCTTTTAGGTTGCGCGTTCATACTTGAGCGCACAAAGGAGGTTCGACACCATGGCGATTCAATGCTGTTTTGAACGATATGAAAAGAAATACTGCCTGACCCTTTCCCAGCAGCATTTTTTATTGGAGCGGATGACACCCTACATGAAAAAGGACGCGTACGGCGAGTACACCATCTGCAACATTTATTATGATACCGACGATTTCCGCCTAATCTGCGCGTCGCTCGAAAAGCCCATCTATAAGGAAAAGCTGCGCGTGCGCAGCTACGGCGTGCCGCAGGAGGACGGCAAGGTCTTCGTCGAGCTCAAGAAAAAGTTCGACGGCGTCGTCTATAAGCGCCGCATCACAACGGGCATCCAGAACGTGGAGCCGTTTTTCTCCGGCGAGCTGCCGAGTGAAAACTTCGGCCAGATCGGACGCGAGATTGGCTATTTTCAGTCGTTTTATCACACCGCGCCCAAGGTCTTCATCGGCTACGACCGGCTCGCCTTTGCGGGCATCGACGATCCGCAGCTCCGCATCACGTTCGACACGAACTTACGGTGGCGCGACACGGATGTCGACCTCCGCCTCGGCAACCACGGTGCACCCATCGCGCTGCCCTGCGGCGATGTGCTGATGGAGGTCAAGATTCCCGGCGCGTGCCCGCTGTGGCTCTGCCATCTACTCTCCGACGTCGGGGCGTTCTCCGCGTCGTTTTCCAAATACGGTGCCTGCTACCGTGACGAGTTGTCCGCAGGCGTCCACACGACCAATTTAAAGGAGGATACCTTCTGTGCTTAACTCGATCTTAGGAAGCGAATTGACGCTCGTCTCGTTTCTCATCTGTACGGCGGTGTCGCTGCTGCTCGGCGTCGGCACGGCGCTCGTTTCCATGTACCGTTCGCGTACGACGCAGAGCTTCGCTGTCACGCTCGCGATTTTGCCCGCCGTGGTGCAGCTTGTCATCATGCTGGTGAACGGCAACCTCGGCGCGGGCGTCGCCGTGGCGGGTGCGTTTGGGCTCGTGCGCTTCCGCTCTGCGCCGGGCACAGCGAAGGAGATTGGAGCGCTGTTCCTCGCGATGGCCATCGGCCTTGCGACCGGCATGGGCTATGTATGGCTCGCCGTCATGGCGTTTGTGATCGTCTCGGCGGTGATGCTGCTGCTCACGGCGGTGAATTTCGGCGGCGCGGACGAGCACAAGCGCGTGCTCAGGATCACGATCCCCGAAAGTCTTGACTACGACGGATTGTTCGACGATCTCTTTGAAAAGTACACCAAGTCCTGCGTGCTCGAGCGCGTGAAAACGAGCAACATGGGCACGCTCTACGAGCTCACCTACCGCGTCACGCTCCCTGATGACCACGCGCCCAAGGCGTTTTTGGACGAACTGCGCTGCCGCAACGGCAACCTCAACATCACCTGCGGGCGCGAGGCGACGAAGGACGCGCTCTGAGGCATCTTGATTTTTGCCCGCACGCTCTTTATACTACACTTACTATCAGAATCAGAGGGGGGACCTTTTATGCGGCTGCTGATCGCAGAGGACGAGGTCGATCTTGCCGAGGCGCTGACGGTCTTTTTTGAAAAAAATCACTTCTCCGTCGACGCCGTGCACAACGGCTTCGACGCCTATGAATATGCCTCGTCGGGCGCATACGACGCCGTCATTTTAGACGTGATGATGCCCAAGATGGACGGTATTCAAGTGCTCGAAAAGCTGCGGCAGGAGGGCGTGAAAACGCCCATCATGATGCTCACGGCCAAGGGCCAGAAGAGTGACCGCATCACGGGCTTCAACGCCGGCGCGGACGACTATCTTCCCAAGCCCTTCGACCCCGACGAGCTCTTGAGCCGCGTGCGCGCCATCCTGCGCCGCAGCGAGGCCTACCAGCCGACGGTGCTCGCCTACGGCGATCTGACGCTCGACCCCGGCAGCGGCAATTTGAGCTGCGGGAAGGACCCCATCCGCCTGAGCGGGCGTGAGTTCCAGATCATGGAGCTTTTCATGCGCTCGCCGCGGCAGGTCTTTTCCGCCGAGCGCATCATGGAGCGCGTGTGGGGCTGGGATAATGAGGCGGAGATCAACGTCGTATGGGTGAACATCTCGAATCTTCGCAAAAAGCTCAAGTCCATCGGCTCGCACGTCACCCTGCAGGCAAACCGCGGCCTCGGCTACGTGTTGGAGGAGAGCGTATGATCAAGCGCCTGCGAAACCGCTTCATCCGTATCGCGATGCTCTCCGTCACGGCGGTGATGATGCTGCTGACGATCATCCTGAACGTCGCCAACTACGTCTCGACCGATTCCGACCTGAAGCAAACGCTGACGCTCATCTACGAGAACGCGGGCACCATCCCCCACTCGCGTTTCCTGCCGCCGAGCGGCTCGGACAGCGCCGATGCACCCACGCCGCCGGAAAATGACGGCGGCAGCGGTGACACTGCCCCCGCGCCGCCCGACGGCGCGGACGATTCACAGACGCCGCAGGCCCCGCCCGACGACAAAATCGCGCGGCGTGAGGGGCCGTTCACGGCGGAAACGCCGTTCTCCACGCGTTTTTTTGTCCTGCACTACACATCAAGCGGCACGCTGACACAGGCAGACCTCGACAATATCGCCTCCGTCACGGAGGATGATACGCAGGAATATCTCTCCGCCGCGCTCGCACACGGCGCGGGCTATGGCTACTTCAACAGTTATCGCTTTTTCGTAGCGCAGACGGATGACGGCGAGAATATCGCCATCTTCCTCGACTGCTACCACGAGCTGCGTGCGATGCGCGTGGTGCTCATGTGGTCGCTGCTCGCCGACGCGGCGTGCATCCTGCTCGTCTTCTTGCTTGTCGTGCTGCTCTCGCGCCGGGCCATCGACCCAGTGGTTCGCAGCGCGCAGCAGCAGAAGCAGTTCATCACCGACGCGAGCCACGAACTGAAAACACCCATCACCGTCATTGCCACGAGCCTCAAGGTGCTCGAAATGGAGACCGGCAAGCAGAAATGGATCGACAAGGCGATGGCGCAGACGGAAAAGCTCACCTCGCTCGTCAACTCGCTCGTCACGCTCTCGCGCATGGACGAGGAGGATTCGCCGCTCAGGATGGAGGAGTTCCCCGTGAGCGACGCCGTGCGCGAAACGGCGGAAACGTTCGTCGACTTCGCCGCGTCGAAGGGGCACGAGCTGCGCCTTTCGATCACGGACGGCCTCACCTATCGCGGCGACGAATACGCCGTGCGCCAGCTCGTCTCGATCCTGCTCGACAACGCGGTCAAATATGCACTGCCGGATTCCCCCATTGAATTCTCGCTCGAAAAGGTGAAGCGCGGTGTCGTCCTCCGCTCGTCGAACGCCTGCGAGGATGTTGCTCCGGAAAACGCGCAGAAGCTCTTCGACCGCTTTTACCGTGCCGATCAATCCCGCTCGTCGGGCAGCGGCTTTGGCATCGGCCTTTCCATCGCGCGCTCGATCGCCGAGGGGCACCACGGCTCCATCCGCGCCATCGTGGACGACGGGAAGATCGCCTTCACCGCCGAGCTCAAATAAACGGCTTTTGGGCAAAAAAACGCTTCGCAGAACTTCTGCGAAGCGTTTTTCTTATCAAAGGCTTTTCTCCCCGCCCGTGACGGTCTCGATGGCACAGGCAATGAACTTTTTCGCTGCGGGCGAGGCCTCACTGAGCGACGGGACGGAGATGCCGAGCGTCACGAACTGCGGCGGGTCGAACGGGACCTCCGCCACCGTACCGCTCCACTTGCGCGAGATGAGCCGCTGGTTGAAGCTGACGCCGAGCCCCGCCTCGACCATGTTGTAGGTCGTGAAGCCGTCGCGCGTCGTAAAGCAGGTCTGCGGGTGCAGGTCGTGCTGCTCGAGCAGGCGGTCCTGATCGGTGTCGTGATTGGGCGAGGTGTGGATGAACGGCTCGTTCTGCAAGCGCATAAGCGGAAAGGCATCCGCCGCTGCCAACTCGTGCCCGCGCGGCAGCCACGCGACCAATTCGTCGCGAAAGACCGGCAGCCAGTCATACTTGTCGCCGTGCATCTGCGCGCCGAAACAGCAGTCGACCGAGCGCTCGTTCAGCCAGCGCGCCATCTCGAGGTTGCCACCCTCCTGCATGCGCACGGTCACGCCCGGATAGCGGGCGCGGAATGCCGTCAGGATCTCTGGCATCCACAGGGCCGAAATGCTGTAATAGCAGCCGATCGTCAGCGAGCCCTTTGACACGCCGCCGATCTCCGCGCTGAGCTGCTCGGCGTTGTGGTGCGCGCGCACGACCTCGCGCAGCAGCGGCAGCATGAGCTTTCCGTTTTCCGTGAGCTGCACGCCCTTTTTGCTGCGAAGAAACAGCGGAAAGCCGAGCTCTTCTTCCAGCGTGCCGATCATGCGCGTCACGCCCGACTGCGTGTAGCCCAAAAGCTCCGCCGTGGCCGTCAGGCTGCCGAGCTCTGCCGCGGCAAGGAACGCCTCGCATTTGACCGCTTCCATACACCCTCCTATCCATGATTTTATATCATGTTTTTCATTTCAAATAACCGTTTGCGTCATGTTTTCTCTTATTCTACAATAGCAGTCAGAAACCGTCAATCCTGTTTTTGAAACGAGGTCTTTTTTCATGGAGCATCGTCTTTCTTTTTCCTGCGACTATCTTGAGGGCGCGCATCCCGCCATCCTGCAGCGCCTGTGCGAAACGAATTTTGCGCAGACCGCCGGTTACGGCACGGATGAATACTGCGAATCCGCGCGCGAGAAGATCCGCGCCGCTTGCGGCGCGCCGAACGCGGAGATTCACTTCCTTGTCGGCGGCACACAGACGAACGCGACCGTCATCGACGCGCTGCTGCGCTCTTACGAGGGTGTGATCGCCGCGGACACGGGGCACATCAGCGTGCACGAGGCCGGCGCCATCGAGTTCGGCGGGCACAAGGTGCTCACGCTGCCGCAGGAGAACGGCAAGATCACCGCATCCCAAATCCGCGTACTGCTTGATCAGTACGAGGACGACGCGAACCGCGACCACACGGTCATGCCCGGGATGGTCTACCTCTCCCAGCCGACGGAGTACGGCACGCTCTATTCCAAAAAGGAGCTCGCGGCCATCAGCGCGCTCTGCCGCGAAAAGCGCCTGCCGCTCTATATTGACGGCGCGCGCCTTGCCTACGCACTCGCCTGTCCTGAAAACGACGTGACACTGCGCGACCTTGCCGCGCTGTGCGACATTTTCTACATCGGCGGCACGAAATGCGGCGCGCTGCTCGGCGAGGCGGTCGTCATTCCCCAGCCAGGGCTCATTCCGCACTTTTTCACCATCATCAAGCAGCACGGCGCACTGCTCGCCAAGGGACGGCTGCTCGGCATCCAGTTCGACACGCTCTTTACCGATGGGCTCTACGAGCGCATCGGCGCAGACGCCGTTCGCTATGCCGACGCTATCCGGCGCGCGATGGCGGAAAACGGCTATTTGCCCTGTTTCCCCTCCCCGACGAACCAGAGCTTCTGCATCGTCAGTGAGCAGCAGCGCAAAGAGCTCGCCGAGCGCGTGGACTTCTCCGTCTGGGAGCAATATGACGAGACGCACAGCATCATCCGCTTTGCCACAAGCTGGGCGACGCGGGAAGAGGATGTGAACGCGCTCTGTCGCATCCTGCGCGAGTGCGCCGTACAGGAAAAGGTAGCGTCCTAAAATCAAAAAAGAGCTTTCTCCGATTTTCAGGAGAAAGCTCTTTTTATTTCATTGCGCTGCGCTCAGTTCTTTTTCATCATCTGTTCATCCTGCTGCAAAAGCTGCTGCGTGATGATATCGAGCTGCCGGTGCTTGGCCATGCGGTCGGCGATGTTGTTCTGCACCAGCTCCGTCTCCTGATGGCCGCGGAAGGACAGCTTGAGCAGAATCGGCGTCAGGATCGTGCCGCATACGACCGTGATGACGACCGGCGTCATCATCGCGGACGACAGCACACCCATCGAAAGGCCGCGGTTGGCGACGATCAGCGCGACTTCGCCGCGGCAGGCCATGCCCACGCCGACCTGGATGCTCTCGCGCGTGGTGAACTGGCACGCCTTGGCGCCTAGGCCGCAGCCGAGGAGCTTCGAGATGATCGAAACAAGCAGCAGCAAAATCGAGAAGACGACTATGCCGCCCGTCAGACCCGTGATCTGCACATTGATACCGATGCTCGCGAAGAACACCGGCGTGAGCAGAAGATACCCGAGGGGGTTGTACTTCGTCTGGATGTAGGTGCCCTTGGGCGTGCACGCGACGGCAAGGCCCGCGGCGTAAGCGCCCGTGATATCAGCGACGCCAAAAAACTCCTCGGCGCAGTAGGCCATCACAAGGCACAGGACAAAGGCGAACACGGAGTTTCTGTGGCTGGCCCAACCGTGCTGACGCTTGAGCATCCAGCAGAAGATGCGGTTCGCGCCAAAGCCGACCACGAAGGCAAAGACGAAAAAGCCCACGATCTTGAGGAGCACCATGCCGATGCTCTCGTCACCGCCGGCAAGGCTGCAAACGAGCGTCAGGGCGATCAGGCCGAGCACATCGTCGATGAGCGCGGCGGCCAAAATCGTGTTGCCCACCTTGGTTTCGAGCTTTTTCATCTCCTTGAGCGTTTCGACCGTGATGCTCACGGACGTGGCCGTCAGGATGGTGCCGATGAAGATATTTTCAATAAAGCCGGTGCTCTCGATGAGTCCGAGCTCATCCGCGCCCCAGGCAAGCGCCGTGCCCATGAGAAACGGCACGACCACGCCGAGAACCGCGACCATGAAGCCCGCCTTGCCGCTGTGCTTGAGCTCGTTGATGTCCGTGCCCATACCGGCGGAGAACATCAGCACGATGACACCAAGCTCGCTGAGCTGCTTGGTGAACTCCGTTTCCGAAAGAAGGCCAAGGCCCGCGGGGCTGAGGATCAGGCCCGCGATCAGCGCGCCCACGACCTGCGGCATCTGAAACTTCTGCGCAATGAGGCCCAGAATCTTCGTGCTCAGCAGGATCAGCGCAAGATCCAGCAAAAAGTGATACGACATATTGATTTCCTCCCAAACTCTCTGATCTCTATCCAAATTCTTCCGTTTCATTTCGCGAGGCTCTATTCTAACTTCTTTTTTTCTTTTTTCAACAGTCAGAATCACCAAGGAAACGGAAGAATTCCTGCACAGCTCAGGCAAAATGCAATATATCTTTCATTTTTAACGTGAAATGTTTGCTTTGATTCCGTTTCCATAGCCGTTTTCACAAAAAGCAGCGTCAAATGCGGCGTTAAGAAGCCGTAAAATATGGACAGATTCATTGAATTTCTCTATGATTTACAGGGATATCGTCTATATTGTCCACACATCGCGCACATTTTGTCGCTCACGCCCGTTTTGCATCTTTTCCTGCATTTTGCGCATTTTCGTCGCACAATGTGCCGTTTCTCCCCTTGCCGCGGCGGCGCGGGCGTGGTAAAATCGGCCTTGTGACATGAACAAAGGAAAGGACGAGCCATGAATCAGAAAGAACTCAATGAACTGCGCCGGCGCTTCCGGCTCGATAAGAATAATTTCAGCCGCGTGTACGGCTGCTATGTGAACTCCAATAAAGAGATCATTGCGTGGGTCGATACCTCGATGGGCCTCATGCGGCAGGAGGAGCAGGAGATGTACCTGGGCCTTCTCAAAAAGTCCCTCTCCGGCACGCTTGGCAAGAACCTCATCGACGTGGTGTTCTCCACGCAGCAGGTCGCCGACAGCGATGAGCACCGCCTCTTGCAGACTCTTCGCCAGACGGAGCTCAAGGACCCCGCCTCGCGCGAAACGCTCTGCCGCCAAATCATCGACTGCATCGACATGGGCGAGACAAACTATCTCATCCTCCTCGCCGCCGACGCCTACGACGTGCCGCACCGCAGCAAGGATGACGAGATTCAGGCCGACGCGTCGAGTGAGGTCTTCAAGTACTTTGTCTGCTCCATCTGCCCCGTCAAGGCCCCGACGCTCGAACTGCGCTACGACCTTGACCAGAGCGAGTTTCACTCAAGCTCCACCGGCTACATCGCGACCTCGCCCGAGCTCGGCTTCCTCTACCCCGCGTTCGACAACCGCACGGCGAACATTTACAATGTGCTGTTCTACTCGAAAAACGCCGCGGAGATCCATCAGGAGGTCATCGACGCGCTGTTCCACGTCGACCCGCCGATGTCTGCTGAGGAGCAGAAAAACGCCTTTGGCTCGGCGCTTGCCGACGCGCTCGACAAGGATTGCAGCTACGATGTCGTCCAGTCCGTGCACGAGCAGATCAGAGCGCGCATCGAAGATCACAAGGAGAGCAAAGACCCCGAGCCGCTTGAAATGACGGCGGGCGACGTCGGCGGCATCCTCGCCAACAGCGGCGTGAACGACGAGCAGATCGCAGCGTTCCAGCGCGAGTGCGATGAGCAGTACGGCGAGAACGCCGCGCTGAACCCGAACAACATCATCGAGAGCAAGAAGTTTGAGATCACGACCCCCGAGGTCAAAATTTCCATTGCACCGGAGAACAGCTATATGATCGAAGCGCGCGTCATCAATGGCCGCAAATACCTCCTCATCCCCGCCGACGACGGCGTGGAGGTCAACGGCATCGGCGTGAACATCCCGGGTCTTGCAAAAGAGGAATAAAAAAGGAGAGAAGCCGCAGCTTCTCTCCTTCTCTTTTTGACCATTTACGCCTTGCTCTTGTAGAGGTCAGCGATGATGTCGGCGCACTTGTCGATGCCGAGCTCGCCGCTGTCGAGCGTGATGTGGTAATTCTGCGCGTAGCCCCACTTCATGTTCGTGTAGAAGCGGTGATAGGCCGCGCGGCGCTTGTCCTTGTCGCGCAGGCGCTGCTCGGGCGACTGCTCGCGCTCGCCGTAGACCTCGACGATGCGCTTGGCGCGGAACGCCATATCCGCGTGGATAAAGACCTTGAGGCACTCGGCCTTGTCCTGCAAAATGTAGTCCGCGCAGCGGCCGACGATGACACAGGGGCCCTTTTCGGCAAGCTCGCTGATGACGCGGCACTGAATTTCCCATAGGATGTCCTCGTTCGTCGGGCCGAACGCGCGGTTCGAGAGCGCTGAGGACAGGAAGCCGCCGGGTGTGTACTCGCCCGCCTCCTTGACATAATTTTCTGCAAAGCCGCTCTCCTCGGCGATCTTCTGGATGAGCTCTGAGTCATAGCAGGGGATGCCGAGCTGCTCTGCAACCTTTTTGCCGACCGTGCGGCCGCCGCTGCCGAATTCACGGCTGATGGTGATAATATGATTCATAATACAGTTGCTCCTTCCGTATTGAGTTCCCGATACGTTTTTACAATCATACCCGCCGCGATGACGAAAGTCAACACATCCGACACCGGCATGGAGTACAGCACGCCGTCAAGGCCGAAAAAGCGCGGCAGCAGCAGTGCAAAGCCCACGCCGAACACGACCTCGCGCACCATGGAGAGCATCGTGGATGAGAACGCCTTGCCCACGGCCTGCAAAAAGATGAAGCAGGCCTTGTTCACGCAGGCGAGCACCATCATGCAAAGATACGTGCGGAATGCCTTGATCGCAAAGTCCGTGTAGTAGCTGCTCTCGTTCGCCGCGCCGAAGATGGCGATGAGCTGACGTGGGAAGCCCTCGGCCAGAATGAGCGCGGCGGCGCCGACGATTGCCTCGCAGAGCAGGAGCTTTGTAAAGAGCTCACGCACGCGCGTCTTTTTCCCCGCGCCCATGTTGTAACCTACGACGGGAATGCAGCCCGCCGCCATGCCGACGACGATGGAAATGACGATCTGGAAGAACTTCATCACAATGCCGACGACGGCCATCGGGATCTGCGCGTACTGCTCCTGCGAGAATATCTCATCCAGCGCGCCGTACTTGCGCAGCATGTTGTTGATGGCCGCCATCGCCGCGACGAGGCTGATCTGCGAGAGAAAGCTCGTGATGCCGAGCGTCAGCATCCGGGTACAGAGGCTTGCGCGCAGGCGGAAGTCTCCCTTTTCCGGCTTGACGGTCTTCATGCGGCAGAGGTACCACACCGCGAGCGCCGCTGTGACGATCTGGCCCAACACGGTGGCGACCGCCGCGCCCATCATGCCCCACTTACATTCAAAGATGAAGATGGGGTCTAAAATGATGTTGAGCACCGCGCCCGCGAGCGTGGAGGTCATGGCGAACCGCGGGTTGCCGTCGGCACGGATGACAGGGTTCATCGCCTGACCGAACATATAAAATGGGATGCCAAGCGAGATATAGAAGAAATACTCCTGCGCGTAATGAAAGGTCTCCTCGTTCACCGTGCCGCCGAACATCGAGATGATAGCGTCGGCGAAGATGAGGTACAGCGCCGTGAGCACAAGGCTGCTCGCGACCGACAATACGACCGCGCTGCCGACGCTCTTTCTTGCCTCTCCCACTTCGCCCTTGCCGAGCGAAATGCTGACGAACGCGCAGCAGCCGTCGCCGATCATCACGGCGATGGCGAGCGCCACGACCGTGAGCGGAAAGACGACGGTGTTTGCCGCGTTGCCGTAGGAACCGAGGTAGCTTGCGTTGGCGATGAAGATCTGGTCGACGATGTTATAGAGCGCGCCGACGAGCAGCGAGATGATGCACGGGACGGCGTAGCGCCGCATGAGCTTCCCCACGCGCTCCGTCCCCAAAAACTGGTTTGTGTTTTCCATGGTGGTCTTCCTCCTGCACATAAAAAATAAGAGATGCGTTCTGCCGGATCAATCCGGACTTACGCATCTCTGCCGCACGATTTGACTATGAAGTTGTCCTCTCCCTCCTTTTGCCGTAAAAAAGCGTGCGGCGTTTCTGCAACCGGATTTACGCAGAAACGCCACACGCTGTGAATTGATTTTATCAAATTGTTTCGAGCATTTCAAATGTTTTTTGCGGCACGGGCTGCAAATTTTTATTTAGTCCTGCTCCATGAAGCTGCGGATATAGGCGATCAGCATCTTCGCCGTGCCCTCGAAGCCGAGCACATCGCTCTTGACAGTCATGTCGTAGCCGCGGGCGTCGCCCCACTTCGTCTCGCAGTAGTAGTTGTGGTAGGACTTTCTGGAGCGGTCGACCTCTTTGATCTCCTCGATCGCGTCCTCGGCAGACAGGCCCTTCTTCTCCATCACGCGGCCGACTTTGGCCTGCTGGTTGCCGCAGATGAAAATGCTCAGCATATTGGGGTTGCCCTTGAGCACCTGGTCGC
>ENA-UOJE01002931-UOJE01002931.1-human-gut-metagenome-genome-assembly--contig:-C23-NODE-2931-length-12192-cov-45.011921_pt1 | contig 12192 bp, 15 predicted proteins | sample MGYA00242341_ERZ723888 | MGnify/ENA metagenome assembly ERZ723888 | reverse complement strand
TTAAACGTCGAAAGGTTAAAATTATGAAAAGATTTGACATGTTGCGCAAGGTAGTGAATTTTGGAATAGAAGAGGAACATGATTTAATCGCTAAACATAAATTTCGGGCGGCTTATCAAATTGAACGGGCCCGCACCCAGATGATTTATTATTTGTTTGAACATTCAATGAAGGATTTTAAAAAGATGATTCATTCGATGTTTTATTACGAAATAAACAAAATAAGCGGCCATTGGCTATATAATACCGATTATTTTGTCACCGATGATACTACCCGGATATTACTTGTTGGATTATATAACGAGTTGTTCAAATGTTGAAAAGATATTTTTTGGTAGTTGATAAAACAAAATATGAATTGCCACTCGCTCCACCACAGAGCGATTTTTTATCAGCTAAATTGATTTTAGAACGAAATTATGGAAATGGCAGAATAAGGGTGGTATATTTCGATGAACAAATACCCGATAGCGAAGCAGGTGAACAATAAGAAAAGTAAATTAAATCTTTTAGATTGTATCTTGTCTTTCGATATTGAAACAACTACGACTGACGATGCCGCTTTTATATATCTATGGCAATTTTGCGAAAACGGAGATTTCATATACGGCCGGTATATCGAGGAATTTGTTGAATATTTAGATGAATTTGCTGAACTTAATGAATTGAATGAAAATAAAAAGGCAGTTATTTTCGTCCATAATTTATCCTACGAATGGCAATTTATCAAGCATTATTTCATAATCGAAAAAGCGTTTTTCATGGATTCCCATGATGTCCTATATTTTGAAACGCCACAATACATATTCAAATGCACCTATCACTTGACGAATTTATCATTAAGGAATTGGGCAAAATGTATAAATGATATTCCCGTGTTGAAGACTTCTCTGGAATATAAAAAAATTCGTTATCCGTGGACTCCGCTCACAGACGACGAGATAGAGTATGCAAAAAATGATGTTTTGATTATATATTATGGGATTAAAGAAAAATTAAAAATCGACACGCTTTATTCTTTACCCCTGACCTCCACCGGTTACGTCAGACGGAATTTTCGAAATTCTTGCAAAAATGATAAAGAGTGGGCCGAATTTTATCGAAGTCAACAAATGGACGCTAAGCGATATATGCTTTATCGCGCAGCATTTTTCGGCGGTCAGGTTTTTTTAAATCCCGTGTTTTATAATAAAATTATCCGTGGAGTGCATTCTTTTGATAAGGCGAGTGATTATCCGTTTCAATTAGTCACTAAAGAGTATCCGAAAGATCGAGGATGCTATGTTTCCGATTTAGATACGTCTGATTTTTTAAAGGTGATTGAGCGGGGGGATTTATGGATCGCCAAAATAACTTTTACGAATTTTAAGTTAGATAAATATTCATATCCGTTTATTCAAAAATATAAATGCTTACATATTGAAAACGGACGATTCGAATCCGGTAGAGTAATTTCGGCCGACATGCTTCAAATAGTTTTAACTTCGATTGATTTTAATTCCGCATCACTTTTTTACTCTTTTAATATTTTGAAAATTCACGAAATTATTGTCCACAAGAAAAAAGGGTTGTTGCCTAAGGTTTTTCGGGATTTGTGTTTGAAAAATTACGCAAATAAAACCAAATATAAAAATGACCCCGAACATACTGTTGAATACGAAGCGAGTAAATGGGATAACAATTCGGCATACGGCATGACCGTTACCGACATGCTAAGAGATGCTTTTGAGTTAAACGAAGATTTAACCGTCTCGGTAACTCGTTCCTCGAGTTTGTCGGTTGATGAAATCCAAACGAAGTTGGATAAATTTTACAAAAACAAAAACAATTTTTTACCATACTCGATAGGCGTTTTTTGCGCGGCGCACGCCAGGGCGGATCTCGTTGAACCTATCGCCGAAATGAAAATGGACTTCGTCTATTGTGACACTGACTGTGTGAAGAGTTTTGAAGATTATTCGGAATATTTCACAAAAATAAATAAGAATATTTATGATTATTTGTCTACTTTATACGGCGAGGAAGATTTCGCTCCGAAAGATATAAAAGGAGTCAGACATTGTATAGGTGCGTGGGAGCGTGAAAGTCCGCCGGGCGGTTATCGATTCAGGGGTTACGGGGCTAAAAAATATATTGTCGCTGAAAACGATAAACGAACCGCCACCGTTGCCGGTTGCTCAAAGCAAGGAATTTTGAAGTATTATCGCGTGAAGGGTAGGGATCCTTTGACAGCTTTTGACGAATTAACCGAAATCCCCTCGGTGTATTCCGGCCGAACGTCGTCGACTTATATAGACGAAGAGCGGGTTGTGTTTGCAGAGGGGCGGAAGATAGTTATTCCCTCATGTATGCTTATTACGGAGGTCCCCTACACCCTCGCCGAAATTTTTGACGAAAATAAAAACGCTTTGACTATTAGCGAAGAATATAAGTTGGATGCTATTTTAAAGGAAATAGATAGGAGGAATGTAAAATGCCAAGACTAACCGAACGCGAGGCCAAAAGGTTACATCAACGAATTGTGAATCAGTTAAGATATCAAGCAATGAGCGAAGAAGATCAAATAGAATATGACATCTATCGCACTACGCGCCGGATTAACGCGAGACTTCGACGAATTTCGGACGTCACTCAAACGAAGCATTATTTTTCACATTTTCCGACTCCTATTGTGCATACGGAATCCGGAACGCCGAGAATATCTGTCCCCCAAAGCATGCGGACAGCCGAAACGCTTCAAACGCTTCAACGAATCGACCAATCTAAATACACATCGCCAAGCGGCCTGGCGTCGATCGACGCTAAGCGTAAAAAGAAGTTTGAAGAAAAATTGAAAATCAAATTGACGGATGATGAATATAAAAAATTAATGAAAGTCCTCGGAGAAATGAAAGAGTTATACGGTGAGAGTGACTATGAAAAATATATTTCCATAATTCGGTCAAGCGACCAAAATATTACGGCTAAACGCGTTATTAGAATAGCGGAAGAAATTTCGTCGAAGGCTGTCCCGACTTATACCCCGGTTGATTATTCAGGCCCCCCAATTGAGGGAACTCTTCGATATTCGGAGGGACAATACGAAATGTATACTAAAGGCAAATGGGAGAAATATAAGATGGGAAGAAGGAAGAAATGATTAGAATAACAAATGAAGAATTTGATAAATACGCAAAACAGGTATATGACAACGATCATTTTCGCTATAATATTGTAAAAGAGCAAAATTGTAAATGGAACACGATTTACAGTTCCCGAAACGACGGAAAATCGACCGGAGTGATGGAGGAGGTGCTTCGCCGGTTATTTGTTGATAATTCGCTCTTTTGTTATATTCGCCGCTTCGAAAAAGAAAGGTCGTACAGGAAAGTTGCCCGCTATTTTTCCGAAAAATGCACAACTAAAATGCTAAATTTAATTTGTCAACGCCATTATCCCCAGTTCGACACGTTCTTTTTCGAAACCGATAAACTTTCGAATGAAATATACGTAGCTGCTGTCGATGAGAACGGAAATATAACAAAACTGTTTACAGTGGGTTATTTCACTTCACTTGAACGCTATTCCGAAAACAAGTCCGGACAATATCCAAACGTGAGGACATTTTTATACGAAGAATTTTTGGCCACTGATAGGCCGGAGCTTGACGATGAATTTGAAATATTGATGAACGTCATTTCAACATATGCCCGTGAAGAGGATTTTATCGTTATTTGCGTTGGGAACTCGTTAAATCGCCGCTCTTCAATTTTTGATTTTTTTGATGTTAACACTGATAAAATTAAAGTCGGAGAGTTACTTACATTTGCATATACGAGAGAAGACGGACAACAAAACACCCTGTGCGTTTATCACGTCCCAGCGTCAAAAGCAAAAGAAAAAAATTCAATCAATTTCTATTTTGGCGAAAAAAAGAGAACCAACGTCATAGATAGCGAATGGTACGTTGCCGATTATCCCCCGGCAGATAACAAGGCAGAATATCGATCGAAATTTTGTTTTATAATCATTCATAAACAAATAAAGCTTTATGTTTATTTAGTAATGCACAAAAACAAAATGCTTTTATTCATTTCAAATAAACGCGAATTTTTTAAAACAAAAACACTGACTATATGCGATATCACCGACGTTGACAAAAATTGGCTATCGTACGAGGCCGCAGATAAAATAATAATGATGTTCAGGAATTTTGTCGGGCTTAATTTTTGTGTTTATTCAGACAATTTTGCGGGTGACGACTTTAAGATTTTTTTACAAGAAATGAGGCGGTTATAAACCGCCTCTTTGTTTCTATAAAACCCAAATGCCCGCGTCAAGCAACGAATTTGCCGAATCAATCACTGAGCGAGGGAGTCCGTTATGAGGGAGCGCGCAATTCGAAGTTTGAATATAACCGGTATAGCTATTTAAGTTGTCATATGACAATTTTAAATAGCCGTATTTAGAGTGAACGTCATTTTCATGAACATATGTTGGATATAATATATTATATGAAGAGTTCTTTTTTGCTGTCAAGTCCGGCGAATATCCAGCGCCGCCCGAAACGGTCGTCCGTGATTGCCCCTGCGTAATTTCGTTTGAAAAAAGAGTCGAAGCACCAGCTAACGCGGCGGGCGCTAACGCTGCACCAGCTCCTCCGGTCGCGGCGCCAAAACCAATAGCGAGGCCTGCTCCGGCTATTCCGGTAACCGCCGTTAGTAAGCTTTGAGACCAATCGGCGACTTGTGTATCGAAATACAACGGAAAATTTGTTCCAATAACAGAAGTCGCTGAAATATCTTTAATAATAGTCCCGTTTATATACGGATAAGCTTTTTGAAGACCGGAAATAGAATCGAACGTATAAGCATAACCGATCGTTTCAACGTCTTTTATCCCGTATTCCGCTAACGGCACGGAAAAAGAACCAACGTTTGAAACGTCAATATTTGCAATCGCTTTTCCATACGTTAGGCTATCACCTTTGAAATTAGCTACAACACTTTTGCGTATAAATATATCGTTGTTATTTTGTTTGACTCTCAAAGCTCGGCAATTTGTTTGAAATGCGAAATAAGTCGGTACGTTATCTTGTAACGTGTACGACGTTATGAATGGCAAATAAATATTATTTTTGTTATAATCAAAATATGAGGGAATACGTCCGCTAAAAACAGCATAGCACGGAAGGAATGACGCCATTATGCTGTTGCGATCAACTTGCGACTCCATGGTATAAATTTCGTTCATTAAACTCGTGATCTGAGCGGACGACATTAGATACGACGCGATATATGTCGGACATTCGCTAAAATATGCTGAAAGAGTTGTGCTTGCCGGTAAAGCCGTATTGATAATATAATGGTCAGGATTGGATATGGTATCGATTTCACCATGCAAAACGTTCAAAATTTGTTCCGTATTTATCATCGGATCACGCAAATTTAAAGCGGCATACGTGCCTCCTCCGCTACATCTACTTATATATTGTTGAGAATTAAAACAACCATTATAATAAGCAGTCGAAAGCGGATCGACCGTCAAAATATAATTAACGAGAGAATTACCGACCGTTTCGATTTCAACGTCGCAAACCCAGGTTAACCCGTTAAATTCGTAACGGGCATAATTACAATTGATGAATTGATCATATTGCACGGTGCATCCGTTCGAGGTAATGACTCGCGGTAAATCAGTCGTTATAGATTGCTGTCTGACCGCTCCGGCAAGTTTATTTGCCGCATCAGATCTGACGTTTATGGAATATAAATCAACTGTGAAGGCCATTATCTTTCACCTACCCACGTATCGAACGGAATCGATAAATCCGCATAAAATCCCGACTTGATATTTTCGGTCGCTCCACCGCTCCCACACTTATATAGAATAAGATTCCCATTCCATGTAAATAGACATCCCGCGGGAATATATGCGTCTTGAATGATCAAAGGAATCATTATGTTTTCTAGCGGTCGTATGCTCTCGTCAATCGAGTTATCCGTTATGATATCCCAACCTGTACCAATTGTTCCACATTCGATTCTTATTGACACCATATCACCGTTGAAATATATATAAGCCCCAACATTGCCGGAGACCATTGTTGACGTTGAGCCTGATTTTGAAAAATAATAACGGCGCTCCGTCGCGTAGTCTTCACCGTGAAAGAACTTAACCATCTGCCGCGCGATGAGATACATTCCCTTCAAATTGGGATGTCCCGTTGTGTCCTGAGTCGTTCCGTTTCCATATATATATTGTCCGTAAGTGTAAAATTCGAGTTGCCCGATTCCCCAGACCGCGGAGTTGGGGCAAAAAACAGGAGTTTTATCCATTGCTGCGACTTTATATTTAGGTCTCGCTCTTGCTTGTGTAGCAATGTATACAGGGGAAAAAAACAATGTTACGGTCGCATTGATAAAAAGATTTTGAATAGTCCTTAAAGCTTTATCGCCCTGGGACAAAATATCATCGGCGGATTGTGTTTGATCATTTATCCCTAACACGATTATAACGGCGGTGACGTCCTGCGCGGCTGTCGATCCAGGGGCAAAATCCTGCTGTATAACATTTTTAACATACGCATCGAGATTGTAGCCGTTAGACCCCTGCGCGACAAAGCCCATTCCGCCATTTGCGTACTTGCGATAGGTTGTGCAGCCGACCAGTCTCGAGAATATATCAGCGTATGTGTCAGTTTTGGGATTGCCGGCATAATCGCCGCCGCGAGTGTCTGAAAGTCCGTCGCCAGCGAGATATGAATCGCCTATAAACACAATGTTATCGAATCTGTTGTTATTTTTCATATTTTTATAAAATCTTAAAATAACATCTTCGAGATTCCTTTCCAAATAATCATATTTGTTATACAAATCCTGAATAGCGTCAGTGACAGGGTCATTTGTCAAAGTGGGGTTTTGCTCATATGGGCCTATGCAGTCGGGCATGATATATTCACCTCACAGTCTAAGTAAAAGAACCTTTTAAAATCATTTGTGTACATTTGCAGCATATTAATAGTAACATTTCGTTCTGCTTCAATCATCTGTTGGGTCATCGTCACTCCGATATTTCCTCCACGGGTACGGGTGAACGTTTCGGAATAATTCCTATAATTTGTGCCGTTTTCCGAATTTTTTGTATTCGAATTTTCCGACCCGGTGGAGTCACTCGCGCTCTCGTTTGTATCACGAGTCACTACCTTTTCCTGAGAGGAGTTATAGGCCGTGTTATAATGGTTATTCGATCCGTTCCCGTCAACGTGCGTTTGACCCGTCGAAGTCGTCGACCCGTTAAAATCGTTTGAATTTCTCGAATTATCAAATCCGGATCGCGTTTCCGTCTCTGTTCCTTCAACATTCCATATTGGATTATATTCGTATTGCGTTGTTTCAAAGATTTTGTCGTAATAATCGCGAATCGTTGCGGCGTGGTCGTTTAATAGATACGACATATAAGCAACGTTGTCATAACAAGTCGACCAATTCGAAAAGAACGCTTTTAAATGATCGATAATGACGTCATTCGTTGCGAATTTGACGTTCGGTCGAAATGTCGCCCATATCTCCGGATTGTCCATCACCTTCCGACTCATCAAATATCACCCCATTCCATCTTACCGTTATATCTTCGCCGAATAATTCATTAATTTCATCAATAGCTCTCTGCGTTTCCCAATTAAACGAATTTTTGAAAACGTTAACATAAGCGTTATTTGATTCAACTTCTCCCGATGTGTTTCGCTCCTTTTTAATCAAATTCGCCCCGGAATTATCGATCCCCATGATTTCAGAAAATTCACGCAAAGTTTCGCGGATTACTCCAAGATACTCATCGCCAAGCCATTGAAATCCGTCGGACAGCGTCATTATCCCGCGAGAACCTTCCGTCCCCATCAGCTCAGAAAACATATCGTCGTCAACCAATATACCGACCTTTCCGCTTATGAGGTCATCGAACATGACTCTGACTTTTTGGGCTGCGGCATCATCGCGGCACTTAAAGAGTTTTTGAGAACGCATGAAAATTGAATTCATATATAAGTCGTCCTCGTATCTTGCCAACCTATCCGCGTATGACTGAATAAGAGGCTTAATCGTTTTACCACCGGGAGCGAGGGGAATATATACGGCGTCTTTGTGAATTGTTCTCTTAATCTCGTTGCCGTTAGCGATATATGGGTTAACCTGAATAATCTCTTTCGGTTGATACATGTAATCGTATTTAACACGACCGGCGTATGTTATATATAACTTGCCGTCGACTTTAAAGGCGAACGCATGACCGTTGCGAATGCCTAGTTGATTGATATAAAGAGAGGAAGTCTCCCCGGCCGCGAAGGGGCGACCGGAGAAACTGCGAAATCCGAGGCAGAAATTTGTTAAAACATTAATCCATTTTCGCTTATTATCAATATTTGAATTTGTTTTATATTGTTGCATTTTCGACCTCGCTTTAATGTTGTTAAGAAAGCGTGAAAATAACTTGGTTAGCGTCCAGATTCTGGTAAATTCCAACTTGATAGTTGAACCACGCATTCGAATACATGCCCCGAGCGTTGTACGGAGTCATGTCAACTGAGTTGATCTGGTCAAACGTCATCAAGGCATATCTGTCAAACAACGTCGCTATAATTGGAACGCTGGTCGTTTGAGTCGACGACGCCTCATACTCGATAGTTAGCGGGGAGGATGCATTTTCCCAATAGGGGACCCTCTCCGTATAATTAAGTTGATCATTATCATCGCGATAGCTGTCATCGTGAAGATAAGATCCAACATTTTCCGCAAAAACGGAGTTGACAACAAGACGAGAATCACTGTAAGGAGTGAATGTCCCGAACGGCGTAGCCGTTTTTTCGCTGGGATTAAATGCCGTGCTATACCCTGTCATTTTGTAACGGACATCATTTATCAAACCGACCGCAAATCGCAGAAAATCTTTGTCGTATAGACAACCTTCCGGGGTGATCGACGTGTTGTGAATCGCGTTATAAAGCGTCACCAGCGGGTAGGATCTTGCAGGTGCCAATTGGTTAGTAGCGGGAGTTGCGGCGTATGTCCCGGTTAAAATCGTTTCGAATCCTTTTGCCAAAAGTCCGAGGCGCATCAAATTTGCATAGTTACGTTTAGCATTAAATCCGTACGCTAATTTGCCTTCGTAAAACGCGGACATTGCCTCCGGCGATTGCAACGCGCCTTCTATCTCGCGCGAATTAATAGTGATATTGATTTGATATGCGTTTGAATCAAAGTAGTAATTTGCGAAATCTTTCCCTTTATTCACAACGAACATATCGTAAGATTGATTGTCCGTCAAATTCGCAAAATCACCCGAACGCGCTTCATAGAATGAATGATTGATTATTTCTAGTCCACCGCCCGGAGGGAGAGTTCCGGCGTTCAAAAAAGTTAAATATTCGTCATAGTCCCTGACGATATTCAACGTCAGTTGAACTTTATTCGCTATATTATTTGCGAAAGCATTTGCCAACTCCGTCATAGTGTGATCAGCGGTAAGTTTAAATCCTGCCGATACAAAGGTAGAACGGTCGTATATTTCAATTGTTTCGCCAAATTCTTCTTTTACCATATCGGCGAGAATGGTGTAAATATTTGAATTGATAGCCATTAAAAATCCTCCTTAATTAATATATATCCTCATTGTTGCTGCGGTTGAAGACGTGTTATTTAACGAAATAGATTTCAAAACATCATCGATGAAAAGCAATGGATTACTCTCGCTGTTGGTCACTAAAACTAACCGAGCTGTCATAGTAACGCTTATGGCGGATCCCGACCAGGGGAACAGATAGAATATCCCCTTTTCATATTTAATCAAATAACTGGTTGCGCCTGAAACGGTAGGCAAAGCTAATGAATAGGTGTCCTTAGAACCTTCAATTTTTAACGTCAACCTGGATAAATCGGAAGCCGCTATTTCGATTAACATTTCCCCGCCTTTTAAAGTCGGGAGTTCGGCGGCTAACTCATCTTTGCTGACGCTACCTTTGTAAAAAAGGTGGAAACGTTTGCCGTTCGTTTCATTTTTCAGAAACGAATCACGAATATTATTCAATTTCATCACCCCCTATTTTAGATATTCTTTCGCGCAAAAACCGATTGTATTGTTGTATTTAGCCTTTACGCAAGTATAGTCGCCGAGCTTCTTTTCAGTCCCTCGATAAATCTGGACCGATGCGCCTTTGGGCATGCACACGATGTGGGTTGAGTCGTTCCAATAATTGGAATTATTATTCAACCAAAGGCCGACAGAAGGAATCACCGTCATTTTTTGATAATCGTTTGTGATTCCTAAAAGTTCATTAACTCTCGCCTGAACCTCGTTATAGTTCCATCCCTCAGCCGTGAGCTTCTTTTTTCGAGTCGTTCCGTTACCATAATCGCCATTTATAACCTGCAGCGCGACCTCATCAAGGCTCTTTTCATTGGTGCTTTCATATTCTATTTCAGGGACTTTTAGCCAATGCGTCCAGTCGTGCGCTGTTAAACTTTGTTCTTTCACCCCGTCGGTAAATTCGTCAAGGGCGCATTCGATAACCATGTTATCGCCAACATAAACGCCCACATGTCCCGACTTATAAACAACAATTCCCGGAATATCCGGCATCGACGAAATAGATCCCTTTTCTTTGGCCGCGTTATAAAGCATGTTAGTTGAACGGTCGGTTGAGGAGTCATATTTTGGCAATTTAGATATGTCTCCGCCGGTCCACATCGCCCATTTAATCAATCCGACGCAATCACAACCTCTCGATTTCCCAACATGTTCTTTTAATTCCTCAAGTCTCCATTTGGGATAGCGGTTGGGATACTGCTTCCTTTTTTGTTCGATAAACGAATCTGTCACCGGATTCCCAAACGCGCCCCACATATATACAGTCGATAGCTTGGCTGCTTCTTTGCAAAAATTAACAAGATCGTTATTTGTCATTTTTTTCCTCCTTTGGCAGATTTAGTAGCGCGGCAAAGCCAGCTGAAATTGCTGAAACGGTGACGCCGGATATTGTAGCTTTCAACAGATCCCAATTCGTCCAATCGCCGGACGCAAAAAATGTTATTAGATGAATCAAAAAATAAGAAACGGCCGTTTCACCAAACGTTCTCAATGCTCTGATTAAACAATCTTTATATCGAGTCATTTTAAAAACGTGTCATCTCCTTTCAATTGTTCAAATATCGAATTTTTCAATTTATTTTTTGTTTTGTTTAAATAAAAATCGCTGTCGTCAAAATTTTTGCTCAGCACTTCTAGACACGCGAGTAAGCCCTCAACTACGAGGGCATTCTCGCATTTTATTTTTTCTATTTCAATCATTGTTTTTTTATAATTAAAATAGATCTTAAGAAGAGCAACCACGAGCGACAAAATACTTGCAAATGTTGGAATAACAATTATTAAATCATTCATCATCCGGGTTTTCTGCTGATTTTAATTCAGCGGCTAAATTATCCAATTCCATTTTTAACGAAGTTATTTCGTCTTTCAATTCATTTGAAAGATCGTTTTTTTCTTCGATTTTTTCCGGAATTTCCACGTAATATTTTTCGGGAATATTTGATGTGTCGACCTCCTTCCCGATTGAATTTAAATAAGTAATAAACGAAGTTACTGAATTTTTTAATCCTTTTTGCACACAATAACCCCCTCACGGTTTGTTTTCGTTTCCGCGTCATATAGCGGAACAATAATTCCGTCGTAATCCTCGATCACCATTTTCGGATATTTTTCTTTTACATCGATTACAAAAACGGCATTTTTCAAAATGTAATTATCCAAATTTACGCGATAGCGACTTTTTAAAATGACGTCATAATAATTTCCGTCATATTTTGTCTTCAAAAACTTATAAGTCTTTTCGCCGCTTTTAATGGGGGTTGTAAAAATGGTTAATTTTTCAGCGTAGCTTTTACTCATCTTCATCGTCTCCTTTATTTCAGATAATATATCACGACAGTAATGTCGTCCGTGGTCCCAATACTTGCCTGAGTATCTACGTTCTTCGAAATCGTCGGGGACGTCCGCGCAATACAGCCATTGAACTGTCCGTTGATCGGACTTCGATAAATGTTCGTACGCTGCTCTCGCCGAACTGACAGCGTCTTCCATCGAATCAAAATATTTAATTTCCTCGTCGAATTGGTACATAAAAAAATACGCGAATTTCATAGCCTAACCATTCAACGTTTT
>ENA-UOJE01002928-UOJE01002928.1-human-gut-metagenome-genome-assembly--contig:-C23-NODE-2928-length-12226-cov-11.991784_pt1 | contig 12226 bp, 11 predicted proteins | sample MGYA00242341_ERZ723888 | MGnify/ENA metagenome assembly ERZ723888 | reverse complement strand
CGCTCGTTTGCATCTTGATCAGAGATTCCTGCGCTTCTGCTTTCGTCAGAAGCATACTACGAAACAGAGCATCTACAAACCCTTCTGAAGCTGGATTTTTATAAAGGGCTGGAAGCCGGGCATCTGATTCGGAAGTGCGAACTGTGCGGCAGGCTCTTTCTGCTGCAAAAGGGCTATCATACAAAATACTGCGATTCCCCGAATCCGGATAACCCGCGCTATTCCTGTGCGCAGCTCGGTTATCGGATGCGCGGCGTCAAAGAAACAGCGGCGGACAGTCCATTGACGCAGGCACTTTCTCGATGCTATCAGCGCATTGACAAGGACAAAGCTCGCGGCATTATCACGGCAGAGGAGCAAATGCGCCTGCGTGCAAAGGCAGAGAAGCTTTATCACGAAGCACGAACACAACCCGGTATGCCCTATGAAGCCTTCAACGAATCCCTGGCAACCAAGAATCTCTATCCGCTCTGCGATGTGCAGCGCAAAAGTAAGCCCGTAGGACGCCCAAGAAAGCAAAACTGACGGTGCTGCGTGAGGAGGTGACAGCTTATGACGAACGAAGAACTGTACCGGCAATATCTCAGCGGTGACACGGAAGCCTTTGAGCAGCTCTATCTGCAAATGCAGGGGTTCATCGCATCTGTTGCAAAGGACGCGGCGCAGAGCTTCGGCTGCACTGACAAGGAAATACTGGACGAGCTGTGTGCCGAAGGCGTGTTAGAGCTTTGTGAGCGTCTTTCCGTCGGGGCGTATGACGAGAATCGTGGAAAACTGACTACATATCTGCATCCGTTTCTTCGTGGCAAGATGTACCGCTATTTGGAGGCAAACCTCGGTGCGGCGGTACTGCCCAAGGACGAAATGCAGCGCTTAAAGCAGGCGCAGCGGCTGCACAAGGAGGAGTTGCTTCCTCTGGATGAAGTTGCACAGACGCTCAGCGCGAAAGACCGCGCGATCCTCGGCCATACCTACGGCGTGTTCGGCTACGAGAAGCTGTCTGCGGACGAGCTCGGCCTGCGCGAAATGCTCTCGCCGGACGGTGTGACCAAAGCCAGAAAAGCTGCACTGGAGCGCCTGCGCAGCCGATACCCCGGCAGCGGCCTGCACCTCTGGCGGGATGTGTATCATGCACTGAAGGATATTTCAGATATCTGACAAATATACTGTTTCTCGACAGAGTCTTTGGTATTCAAAAAGAAAAGGGCCAGAGGAACTTCCTCTGGCCCCGATGGTTTATTCGCGCGGATATGAAGTATTTATCAGCGGCATCTGTCTCAAAAAGCTCCGGAGCGAGCAGCATGAAACAAATTTAAAATAGTCAAAAGATCCACTAAAAACTGTGGATCTTTTGCGCTGCAAGGGTATGATTGTGTGCCGGATTCTAAAGAAATCTGACATTTGCCCCGCCCATGCCGAGCGCGGTCTTAATGCCGATGCCGCTGTAATCTGCCCAGAGCAGGATGGCGTGCCACAACTCCGCCAACGGGACAGGAAGTCTGGAGTCCAGCGTAACCTTTCCGACAAATGCCGGAATATATACATTTTTTAGATGATATCGGACGGATTTCAATGCGTAATCGCGGATATAAATGCCGCTTTCCAGCATACACAGTGCGTCCGGGTCACAAAGCGGATATTCCTCACAAAAACTGTTCCAACGATTCACAAGACTTTGCAGAATCAGCTTTTCCTGTGGAAAAATCACATAGCGTCCGTTTTGCTTGAACGAAGCGGCGCTCCGAAACTGAATTTCCGTGCACAAGGAAGTGGTCTGGCGCGCCTGTCGGATGATGTCTTCAAATTGAATCTCTGTTTTTGGCTGTTTGGAAACAACAGAAATTTCACCTGTGTGCAGGGAAATCGTTTCAATCGATTCTATCGCCGGAGCAAACAGCGCAGAAGCCTCCGTACTCAGAAGATGGATATTCCATATAGACGTATCCTTTTCTTTATCAAACGTTACGAACTGAGAAATCGGATGGTCCTGCTGACTGTGAAGCGCTTCTGCTACGTCAGAAGGAATCTGTGCCAGCAGCCACGCATACAGCTTATAGCCATCCGACGGCATAAGCCGGGCGGACAGTTCTAACTGGTAAGTCGTGATCAAGAGAGCTTCACCTCGCACAGACCATATGGATACAGTTCGCCTTCATAAAGCGCATATTTAATGGTTCTCGGCGAAATACCATCCACGCGGTCTTCTTCGTGCCGGTGCTTGCGGAACGAGCGGTTCAGCTCGTTGATTGCCGCTTGCAGTCCGTCCTTTTCGCCGAGGTACGGATATGTAAGCGTTTTGGAAAAGAAGCCCACGCCGCCGCCTAAAAAGAGCGTGCTATCATAGGAAATTTCTGCCGCATGACGCGGCGCTATAAAATGGCGTAAATAGGCTTTCTCGTAGAAGCTGTCAAACGTCCGAATGCTGCGCATCAGGCCCTCTGCCGTAATTTTCTGATGCAGTACCGACTGGTCGAGCGTCAGTTTAAAATGAAGCGCTGTTCCGGGGCGAATACATTCACGGCAGAGGTTGATCCGGTGCGTCTGCCCATCCGGATCTGCATCTATTTTACCGGCAAGGATCATGCAGGTGTCACTGACCGGCAGGCTGTCCGAAATACTGAGGCCGCGCAGGATACTATTTACTGCGTCATCCAGCACAGCGCCGTTCCGATCCTTCTTGAGTTTCAGCGTATGGAGATATGTCCCTTCCGGAAAGCCCTTGCGCGTATCGCCAAACGCAGAATGCGGAGAATTGTCCGAAAGAATCCAATCAGTAAGAATCGCGGTACGGAGCGCACCTTTTACACTGCTTCCGGGAACATAGACGCGGCCGTCTGCTCCGCGCACAAAGGCGTTGATTTCCTTCAGAGAATGCCCTGCGTCGAGCGCGTCTGCGGCAGCGATGCTGTAGCGGCTGACAGCGCGGATATCGTTCAGACTCAGGCAGCATTCTGCTGTGAGGAACCGGTAAAGATCTGTCTGCGCCCCCAGCATGAACTGTATGTATTTTTCTTCCAGCTTCCGTTCCAGCAGCAGATGAAAAAACTTTGTTTCATCTAACAGCATCACTTCGTCGCAGGATACTCTGGCAAAACGCGGCGTTAAAAAGACATATTCTTTTTTTACATAGCTTTTGCCGCTGCCAATAAAAACTGGAGCTTTGGCAGTCAGCGTCAGATCGAATACCTCCAGTTGTCCTTCGTGAATCATAACGATACCCCCAGCAGAACAGGAGCTGAATAGCGGTAGACAGGATGTTTTCCGCTTTCTCCGACGTTAAACAGGCCGCCGGAAAACTTCCGCTTCAAAACAGACCCTGCGGCAAGAAAATACTGCGTGTCCTTCTTCTGCGGCTCGGCTGCATAGGTTTCAGATTGAATAAAGCCGCCTCTGCGGGTCAGCTGATAATAGGCACCTTCTAAAACAGCTTCGAGGTCTTCCGTTTCGGGCAGCGCCGTCGTCAGCAGCAGATAAGAGTTGCTTTCCCGCGCAAGCGCGTCATGCAGCCACTCGGTCTGATCGTCGAATGGCTCGTCCAGAAAAATCACATCCTCGATTTCAAAAGAACCATATCCGGCGCTGGTCTTCCCGCCGATCCCACTCATGCCGAGCAAACGGAGCAGCGTTTCATAATAGGGGCCGTTCTCCTCCGGGCAGCACAGCATGAACCACAGGCCGCAATCTTCAAAGAACCGGAACACGCCGACCTGATACGGGTTAGCGTCCTCACCGTCTGTAACAGCCGCTTTCGTGTAATCCTCATGCACGCCGAAGCCTTCCGCTGTTTCTGGAACAAATGCGGCCCCGCCGTGTACGGACACAGAAAATCGCTCAAAGGCATGCATCGGGAGCCAACGCAGCTTTTTCATGGTCTTTCGCTGCTTTGCCGGAAGCTCTTCGGATGAGGGCGCATGGATAAAGGGCTTTGGAAGATAGAATGTATCGCCGCAGTAAGGCATGGCGTCGGAAAGCGTCAATTCCCCGCGCCGGACGGCTTCACAGAGCCGTGTCACGCCTGCTTCACCTTCTGCGTGCAGAGCAGTATGGCAAAGCGCTGAGAAGAGCGTATCGGCGCGGAAGGTTTCTTCCGATGCGTAGAGCGACATTGCAGCGTCAGACAATCCGAAGTGGACAGGTGCGGTAAACCGGAGACTAAACAGAAAACAACTCATAGTTTGCAACCTCCTCAAAGAGGCCCGTCAGAGAAGCCGTATCCGCGTCACAGGCAACACCGGTCAGGCGGAAGTTTGTGAAGCTGACTCTGCCGCTGCCGCGTGAGCCATGTCCACCGAGATAGTCCAGCTGCAGCAGCTTCATCCCCTTTGCGAGCAATGCAAGGTCTTCCTGTGCTTCGCGCTCGCCGCTAAATTCATAGACAATGTTCACGCCGAAGCTGGTTCCCGGCACGACGCGCTCGATCTGGCGCGGATTTGCAACAGAATTGATTCGGTTGATGGCGTTTTCAAATTTCACTTCGGTCAGGCCAACCGCTTTCATCTGCTCTTTATTATTGACAAAGCAATCGGCAAACTGGAGCCGCGCCGCTCTGACCGGGTCAGCACTTCCGAACAGGCGCAGGATCGGTGCTTCGTCGTTCTTGAAATCCGGCATATGTTCGATGTCACCGGAAAAACTTCTTGCCAGCAGCGTGCGGAGCTTTCCCTTGAGGCTGCTGCCGGGAACGATTGGATTTCCCGTGAGCGTATCGCGGACAACAGGACTGTCGACCGCACCGATCGCGGAAAAGGCGCCGGACGCGCCGATATGCATACCGGTTCGGACGATCAGATCACATTGAATCAGAATTTTCCCGTACATACTTACGCCTCCTTACCGCCGTAGTAGCGATGATACGCTACCAGCGCTTCCATATAGTGTGCAAACGCAATCAGAGTCTCGCGATTTGTGCCGATGCCCTTGAGATATTGCAGAAGATGTGCCTTTTCGACAAACACCTTCGTTGCAGGATCGCGCCCGGCTTCATATGCTGTGCGGATGCGCATCATGCCGATACCCGCAATGCTCTCCTTTGTCAGTTCCGGTTCGGTACGGAGCCGCTCGGCGTCATAGATGCCGCTGACGAGACTCAGGAGGTTCCGGATTTTGCTGGTTGTGATCGTCGGGCGCTGCCCGCTCATTTCGCGTATGATCGCGTCAGCACGGTCGATATAGTCATCCGGGACCTTTTCAGCCTGAATTTCTGCGAGCGGCTGGTTGCAAGCCGTGCGCTGCTGTGCGCCATACTCCGAACGCTGCGGCGGACGGGACTGTCCGCCGCCGGAATAGCCGCGGTTGTAGCCACTGTTGCTGTTATTGTTGTATGCCATCTGTATCCCCCTCCCGGTTCTCATAGATATGAAGATAAATTGCCGTGATTAACTCGGCGCGGTCTGTTTTGTTCAGCGCCCAACGGTACATCCTGTCTGCAAACATCCGGTATGCGCCAAACGCAGGCGATGTGCGCGGCGGCTCCAGCCGGGCAAGCAGATAGGCATATCTGGCGAGCTGTAATTTGCCGTCCTTCGGGTCCTGCGCCGTGCGCAGAAGGTCGAGCGTCCGGTATAAAAACGCAGTACCGCGTTCCTGATCACGGATGCCGAAAAATGCGTCCAGCGCGGCTTTTTTCTCACCAAGCACGCGCCCGGTAAACGTGTTCCAGCCATAACAGTGTGTGCTTTCAAAAAGGCAGACTGCATCTTTGTCCGGTTCCTGTTTTGCAAGGTCTTCCAGATCGCCGGAGGCGGCCGCCGAGAGGCGGACCGGGTAATGATCGTCCACCAGAGCAAGTCCCGCGCTGATGGTAAGCGCGCCGCAGGAAAAGGCTGTGAATGCCTGCCGGATGCGAAGCGCCGCCTCTACAACATCATTCCATGCGCCAAGTAAAAACACATCATCGCCGCCGGAATAGACTACCGTCACAGCAAGCGCCGGCTTGCTTTCAAAGCGTCCGGAAAGGATATCGTTGATGTAGCACTTGAAGAACAGGGACATCTGCCGGGAAAACGCCGCTGTGCGCGAGATGGTAACGAAATGCTCCCGTTCCTGCGCAGTTGCTTTTTCCGGGCGCTCGAAGCCTGCAACAAACGCCTGTCCCAGATTGTCCACGTCCATCCGGCACACGCCGATGCGTTTGACGCCGCTGGCCTCCTGCGCAAGCGCTTCGATGCTGTTGCTGAAGGCATAGTCTCCAACGTAGATGCGCGTACTGTATTGAAGCCCGGTATAGGCTTTGTTTTTGGAATAAATTCTCGTCACAGCTTCGCCGCCGTTTAACCGGCTGCGGGCTGTTTTTTCGTCCAAAAAGGTGACGCCAATCATGCCGTCCACAGAAGGAAGTGTAAAATCGGCGGCGTCCAGCTGCGCAGGACTTACAAAATAGATGTCGCAGCGCTGAATTTTCTCAGACAGCGAAACGAACAGCCGGCACCAGCTGCACCGTCCACCCTGAAGGCTGTCTGTGCGTCCGCAGATTTTGCATTCACGTCCGCCGTCTGCGTGGCTGCTGTTGAGTTTTTGAAGCGCCGCTGCGTCATAGCGGTGCAGCTTGTGCCCAGCCAGCGCAGAGGATACGCGCCGGAACATCTTCTTGTAGGGGCTGCGCTCTGCAGGGAAGTCGACCAGCTCGTTGCCGCTGCACGGGGTATATCCGTGCGCGAGGAACAGCGAAATGCCAAACTGCTCGGAGAGCCAGTCGTTGAAGCGCCGGTTCCAACGCTCGATCGCTGCCCGGACTTCAGTGGTGTTCGGCAGGAGCATATAGCAGTGTCCGCCGCCGGTATAAAGAAGGTTCGTCCGCCCGACGCCGCAGAGGGAAAGCAGCTCGTCTGCGTAATGCTCCATCGCAAGTTCAAGAAAGAACGAGCGGCTTCGCAGGGAACGCAGCGCCTTTTCAGATGCGACAGTGTAGATGAATTTCTGGATGCCGGAAAAATCCGCCGAGTAGAGCAGAAACGCCTGCTCGTCCATGAACTGCTTTTCATTGTCAAAAAGGCGCTTCTTGAACTGTGTTTCGTTTTGGTCTGCGAGATACTCGCTGATACAGACGCCAATCGCCGCCGTGGTTTTCAGGTGGTCAAAGAGTGAAATATCCGGGCTTTCCGCTGTGTTGGTGCTCGATGGGAAGGCGCTGAGGTAGCTTTCCAGCAGACACAGCAGGGAGTTGAGCCACTGCTCCGTGCGCGAAAGCTCCGCGAGTCTCGGCGCCAGCGCGTCCACGGCTGCCTGATACTGCGCCGCCGTCAGAGCATCCAGATTTTCAAGCGGCAGATGCAGCGCGCCTGTCTGCAAAGCAGGCGAAACGGCTTTTCCGGGATGCTCGCCGTTCATATGGGAAAACACGGGCACAAGCGGCAGATAGCGCCGGAAACTTGTTTCCTCCGTGTCCATGCTGCGCCGGTCGGCAGCGGCGGAGATATTGTCCGCGATGCAGGCGATCCACGCGATGCTGCTGTCCGCAGGCTGCGCGGCGCGCAGTGCAGCGGCATGGTGCAGGCGGACGCAGTCGAGAATGTCCCGGTCATCCTGCCAAAGCTTTTTCAGGTACGCATAGCCGAGGCTGCTGTGATCGCCAGTTTGTCCGCCCGCACGCAGCACCGGCTTTCCAATATCGTGCAGCAGGCAGCCGAAGCTGACGCGCACGCTTTCTGCTCTCAACGTGTCTCACGCTCCTTTTTTGTCAGTTGTCCCCTGTCGGGGATGTGAATGGTTTCTCCAACAATTTCTGCAATGTGAACACAAATGGTTTTCCGTCCCCTTGCGGGGTGTGGGTTGTTTCATGTGCAAGGATATCGGTGACGCAATCCCGTTGGAGTTTCCGTCCCCTTGCGGGGTGTGGGTTGTTTCTCATAGTATACCGACTCCCGTGACGGAGTCAAGTTTCCGTCCCCTTGCGGGGTGTGGGTTGTTTCTCGAGAGCAACGGCGAGTTTGACGCATACGAACGGTTTCCGTCCCCTTGCGGGGTGTGGGTTGTTTCATGAACTGGATGAGCAGCGCGGCGCAGATCGAGGTTTCCGTCCCCTTGCGGGGTGTGGGTTGTTTCCGCTGCCCGGCCGCAAGCATCAGAAAGGAGCTGCGAAGTTTCCGTCCCCTTGCGGGGTGTGGGTTGTTTCGAAAAAAGGTGCGAACAGTGGAGTAAATACAGGGAGTTTCCGTCCCCTTGCGGGGCGTGGGTTGTTTCCGTCAGGGCGCTGCCTCCGCCACGGGCTATCAGGGGTTTCCGTCCCCTTGCGGGGTGTGGGTTGTTTCATCAGGGTGCAAGCTGCGCCACGGGCCATCAGGGGTTTCCGTCCCCTTGCGGGGTGTGGGTTGTTTCATGGTTGAGTGCGACGATAGTCTGCTGGACGAGTTTCCGTCCCCTTGCGGGGTGTGGGTTGTTTCCGTGAGGGGTGAGTGTGTCTGCCGCGCGTGCCGTTTCCGTCCCCTTGCGGGGTGTGGGTTGTTTCCTTCTTTCCCCCGGACCCCCTAATATCTATTACGTTTCCGTCCCCTTGCGGGGTGTTGGTTGTTTCCGGTGTAGGAAAGAGGCCGCAAAGTACAACGACAGTTTCCGTCCCCTTGCGGGGTGTGGGTTGTTTCTTACGACTGGCATCACAAGCTCACAGGCTCGTGCGGTTTCCGTCCCCTTGCGGGGTGTGGGTTGTTTCGGGATAAGCAGGCGATGGGCGACGATGTATGGGGTTTCCGTCCCCTTGCGGGGTGTGGGCTGTTTCATGATAAGTATACCATAAAGCGGCAGGGGATAGTGTTTCCGTCCCCTTGCGGGGTGTGGGTTGTTTCTATGGCAATAGCCTATGGCACAGAGGCGACGAAGTTTCCGTCCCCTTGCGGGGTGTGGGTTGTTTCGTCCGGCTGATGGACTACTGCTTCTATGAGCTGCAGTTTCCGTCCCCTTGCGGGGTGTGGGTTGTTTCGCTATGGCAAGGTTGCGGCGCTTGATTGCCGTTGTTTCCGTCCCCTTGCGGGGTGTGGGTTGTTTCGCTGACAATTCTGAAAAGTCAAGAAGGAGAGAGCTGTTTCCGTCCCCTTGCGGGGTGTGGGTTGTTTCGATGACGATATACATTGCCGGGGGGATCACCGGGTTTCCGTCCCCTTGCGGGGTGTGGGTTGTTTCTACCTGCTCATCAAGGCAGTGTCGCACGGCAAGATGTTTCCGTCCCCTTGCGGGGTGTGGGTTGTTTCGCCGAAGCGGAAGACGCATACGAGCACGGCCGTGTTTCCGTCCCCTTGCGGGGTGTGGGTTGTTTCCTTCCGAGCGCGAGATTATCGCCGCCATCCTGGTTTCCGTCCCCTTGCGGGGTGTGGGTTGTTTCTGCGATAAGCGATGCGAGGCCTGCCAGTATCCAGAGTTTCCGTCCTCTTGCGGGGTGTGGGTTGTTTCATATAATCGTCATACAGGCCGGACGAAATGGATGTTTCCGTCCCCTTGCGGGGTGTGGGTTGTTTCGCCTCTCAGGGGGGGACCCCTCCCCCCTCTGGGTTTCCGTCCCCTTGCGGGGTGTGGGTTGTTTCGCGGGAGGAGGCATAGCAATCGGGGCAAAGCGTGTTTCCGTCCCCTTGCGGGGTGTGGGTTGTTTCCACCAAATCAAGCCGGTGTACAAGATCGAGGAGGTTTCCGTCCCCTTGCGGGGTGTGGGTTGTTTCTTTTTTGAGACCGGGTTGGAGATGACCGCGACAGTTTCCGTCCCCTTGCGGGGTGTGGGTTGTTTCCACCTGATCAACTGGAAGGTGCAGTATCCGGTCGTTTCCGTCCCCTTGCGGGGTGTGGGTTGTTTCCAAGAGGAGGAGATGACGGCATGGCAAAGACGGTTTCCGTCCCCTTGCGGGGTGTGGGTTGTTTCGGCAAAGCTGCACATTCTTTCTGGTGCAACAGGAAAAAGAATTGTCAACTCTGCTATTTTATTGTATCATATTGGCAGATGTTTATCAATAGCAAACTGAGAAACTGCAAAGTGCCGTGCGAAGTGCATAAAACAGCGACTTAATTTGTACTGCGAAAATAGAGGTTCGCACACATAAAGAGGTTCATAAACTCGAAAGCGAGGAACGATCCATGATGAGACTATTGTTTACCTGTATGGGTACGTCAGACCCTGTGCGTGGATACCACGACGGCCCGATGCTGCATATCATCCGCCATTACCGCCCGGAGGTGATCTGTGTGTTCCTTTCCGGCGAGGCTGCGGCGCTCGACGGCTGTGGCGCGCGGCTGGACACCGTTTTATCGCACGTTCAGAACAACTGGGGCGGCTATGCGCCGGAGCTGCGTGTCGTGCGCACACAGATCGAGGATCCGTCAGATATGGATGCCGTCGGTGCGCCGATTACGGAGGCTGTGGCGGCGCTGACAGCGGAGTTTCCCGATGGGGAGGTGCTGCTGAATCTCAGCTCCGGCACACCGCAGATGAAAATTGCGCTTGCATTTCTCGCCGCCGACCTGCGGCGCAGTATGCGCGGTATTCAGGTCAAGAATTTTGAACGCGCTTCCGGCACCACCGAGCGGACAAATGCCCCTGATTACAGTGTCGCCGACGAGTTGGAGTGCAACGAGGATGAAGCGCCGGATGCTCCGAACCGCTGCTCGGAGCCGGAGCTCATGCACATGCAGAGGCAAAGAGCCAAAGAACAGCTTCTGACGCTGCTTGACGTACGCGATTACAGCGCGATTTACACGATGAAGAATCTTCCAAACCAGCTGAAGGCGCTGATCGGGCATCTGGACGCGCGCGACCAGATGCAAAGCGAAGCGGCGCGGAATTATGCGCAGAATCTCAAGCTGCCGTTTTCTTTGTACCCGGTTCGCACCAGTGCGCCGCGCAGCGATTATGCGGAGGTCAGCGAGGCGTATCTGGTGCTGCTCAACCGCAGCCACCGGCAACAGTATGAGGAGATGATCCTGCGTCTTAATCCGCTTGTTGTCCGGCTGGAATTGCAGCTAATGAAAACCGTGCTGGCGGGGAAAAACCTGCGTTTGGAAGACGTGATCGACCGTCCATATTCCCGGCGGCCGCGCTTTGTACCGGATATGTTGGCAAATAAGCTGCCGGAGGTCTACCAAAGCGTTTGCACATATTTTGGTGCGCCCCTTCGGGAGAGCGATGTCAGCATGGAAGTATGCTATCGGATTTTGGAGCATCTGCCGGATGTTCCTGTAGATGCTATGCCCGTGCTAAAAAGCTGCAACCTGCTGAACGAAAGCTGCCGCAATTCACTTGCACACCAGTTGACCGCCGTGACTGCGGAGCAGATCACCGCCGCCTGCGGCATGCAGCCGGCGCAGCTTCTCAATCAGGTGGGCAAGCTGATCGCTTCCCTTTATCCGGAGTGCGACCCGGCGCTGTTCACGATCTATAAACGCTGCGGAGATTACATCAAATCCAAGATTTTATAACCTTTTATGTCAGGCATAATTGGTGCAGCAGTTCGCGAAAGCGTGCTGCTGCATTTCTGTGCTATTAGAGATGCGCAGAGAAATTCACATGATTTATGTGAATTTTCACTATTTTCACTTGTTTCATATAAAAAATGTGGTATAATAAAAATAACCAACACGGAGGTGTGATTGATGCAGTACGAAAACGAGCGCATGGAATATAAATCTCAACTGACGGACGACATTTACAAGGAAGTCATCGCCTTTACGAACACGGATGGCGGTGTGATCTATATCGGCATTGACGATCAGGGCAATGTGACCGGCATTGACAATGTGGACGAGACCTACACGCGGCTGACGAACGGCATCCGCGACGCCATTCAACCGGATGTGACGATGTTCGTGCGCTATGTGCTGCAGGAGAACAAGGTCATCCGCATTGAAGTCGGTGAGGGCAGCTATAAGCCGTATTATTTGAAGGGCAAGGGGCTGAAGCCTGCTGGCGTTTATGTCCGGCAGGGCGCGACGAGTGTGCAGGCATCGCCGGAGCAGATCCGGCAGATGATCAAAGATTCGGACGGCGACGTGTTCGAAGAAATGCGCACCGTACAGCAGAATCTGACCTTTGATGAAGCTGCGGTCGCGTTCAAGCGATACAAGGTGGATTTTTTGGAGGACAAGTATATTGCGCTGGGGCTTCGGAACATCCACGACGATCAGTATACCAACCTGGCGCTGCTTCTGTCCGACCAGTGCCAGCACACGACGAAAATTGCCGTATTCAACGATGAATCCTGCACAGAGTTCCGGGACAGCAAGGAGTTTGGCGGCTCGATCTTCAAGCAGTTTGAAA
>ENA-UOJE01002926-UOJE01002926.1-human-gut-metagenome-genome-assembly--contig:-C23-NODE-2926-length-12238-cov-12.654437_pt1 | contig 12238 bp, 6 predicted proteins | sample MGYA00242341_ERZ723888 | MGnify/ENA metagenome assembly ERZ723888 | reverse complement strand
GCCGTTGGCGACGATATTCTTGAGCGCGCCCTTTTCCGCGCGGAAGCGGTAGGTGTTCGCGGCGGAATAGCTGTCCGGCGTCATCAGGAGCCAGTTAGAAGAACCAGTTGCCTGATACACAACGTCCTTGCCGTTCACCTGCACCTTCATGCCGGAGAGGATCTGGCTTGTGGACGGAATGTAGGTCGGCTCGGGTTCTTTCTTCCCGAGATCGGGGCTTGTCTGGTACGAGGACGGGTTCATCTTGAGTGCCGCCTTGTCCCAGATGAGCTGCGACGCGGATTTTTGCAGCGTGACGATCACCGTGTAGGTGCGCTTTTCATCGCCGCGCGTCAGCGTGTAGGTTGCCGGCACGGAGAGGTTCACGACCTGCCCCGAGCGAGGGCTGACCGTGCAGCCGCTGCCGGTTTCGATCTTCGGCGCAACCTGATAGAGATTTGTGCCGTAGGGGAGCGTGATCTTGATGATGCCGTTCGTGTTGTCAATTTCAGCTGCCTTGTCTCCAATTTTGAAGGAGGTGATGGCAAAGCTGTTGTTGACCGGCTTGCTGTCATCGTCGTCTCCGCCGCCGCCCTTGCTGCTGGTTACGACGCTGTAGGTTCTGGTCCGCAAGCCCGGACCCTTGACCGTGTACTCCGCACCTTCTGCGAAGTTCTGCGGCGCACTCGCGGAGGGAAGAACCTCTGTCGTGCCCTCGCCCAGCTTGAGCGTCGTCGGCACAACGCGCGTGAGGTTTGCCGTGTCGGGGATGCCGACAAAACGGATCGTGCCGGTCGCGCCAGTCGCCGCAATCACCGCGCCGTACTCCACGCCGTCGACCTTGATCGCAAATTCCGTGATGGACGCGAACGTCTGGCTTACAACCTTGATGCGGTAGGTCTGCTTCGTTTCGCCGTCCTCGGCGGTCACGACGACCTCCGTCCAGTCGTGTAAGTCAACGTTGCTCTTGCCCGTCACATCGATGCTCGCTTTCGCCTTGTACGAGATGTCCGCCTTGAAGCGGAGCTTCGTCGTGTCAACGCCGGGGACGATGGTAATCAGAATGTCGGTCGTGCCATCCTCGTTCTTCGTGATCTGCATGTCCTCCATGTCCTTGTCGGCCATGTCCTCATTCTGAATCTGGATGGTGTCGGTGAAGAGCGTCGTGCCCTTGCCCTTGACATTCTTGTCATAAACAAGCTTTACACTGTAGGTCTTTTTTGTCGTTCCGTTTTCTGCCTGTACTGTAAATGCAACCGGTGCGTCCTCTACAAACGGAACCGGCATTTTGGGTGCAAGCAGCTTTGCGCCATCGGAGAGCTTTATTTCAGGCGTTAAATTATCTGTCGGCATCCCATCCGGAACGTAAACCGTAATATTGTTGCCGTTGATAATGCCTTCCTGTCCCTCCAGCGTGAACTTCTCGATATCTGCTTTATCGCTGAGCTGCCGGGAGAAGTCAAAGCGCTTATAGTAGAGGGAATACGGTTTTGCGGACTGCTCGTTATAGAAATTCAGATACCATTGCACCGCATAAGCGGACTGGTACGTTGCCATTTCATTATGGCTGTTATCCGTATGACCGAAGCCAGCTTTGCTGGGCATCAGATAGCGGTTCAGCCATGTGGGAATGACACCCTTATCCTGCGTATAATCGCCCGTGCTGTAGGCGCTGAAATTCGGGTCTGTGCCGACGTCCACGCCCATTGCGCACATTGCGCAGATTACCTGTGCGCAGGATTCGCTGTTCGTCGTTCCCCAAGAGAAGAACGTATAATCACTTCCCATCGGATCAACGCCAGATGCTGTCTGATAGCCAAGAATGATGTCATAGCCTTCCTGCATCTTTGCCTTGACGCGCTCGCCGTAGGTCGGATCGTTGATGTACGGATACAGACTCTGCATCAGCATCGCCACCATATCGATTCCAAATCCGTCTGAGCCGTACTGATGGGAAAGAATTTCTTCCAGCAGCTTCTCGCGCGTCCATTTTGCATCTTTTGGCACAGTATAGTTGCCCATATCCAGTGCAATCAGCGCATAGATCGGACCGTTGATCGTATAGCTGCCGCTGTAGCTATAAAGTTCCTTTACAAGACTGCTGACCGCTTTTCCGCTGCCATCTGTAAACGGCGTATTATTGCTGTCTCTGTAGATATCCAGATTACTGGCGTTGATGCCAAGCGCAGTCAGCATCATAATTACGCGCCCGTAATCTGTCATCTTGTTTGGTGCAATAGCCTTTATGTGTCCGTAGATATTAAGACCATACGGAAGATCCTCACCCGATGCGACCTCCTGATTACAGGTTGCAAAGCCAAGGTTCATCAAGATCCAGTCATCCGTAAGTAATGTACCATCGCGGCGGGACTTGTAGTCCGCAATGATATTGCTTTTTACCTCTTCCAGAATGTTGCCATATGGGACGGAATCCGGCTGCGCGGCTTTTTTGACCACTACATTGTATTTCTTTTCCGTGCCATCCTGCGCCCGAACCGTATAAATAACAGGTGTTTTCTCTGAATTGGTAAAATCTACGGCTTCGTTGCTTGCCGGGCTTACCGTCGCAAAATCGGAAACAACAATCGTCGGCGCAAGTGTCTTCAGATCGACAGAGAACGGTACTTCCAGAAGAATATCCTTTTCACCGATTCTGGCGGAGATACTGCCGTAACTGAAACCCAGAATATTCTTTCCGGTTGCGGGCGCGGTTTGTGCGATTCTGACTGTATATTTCTGCGTCGCTCCGTTTTCTGCCTTGATCACATACGTGAGATCCATGTTATAGACAAGCAAGCTCGGCTTTACAGTATTCTCTGCAAACTCAGAACAGGTGACCTCTGCGGTCTGCTTTGTCAGATCCGTTCCATACGGGACTTCAATGGTTACGGTATGATTCTGCTCATCGATCACGCCCTCGGCATAGCCGATTTTGTAGCCAAGGATCTTGCATTCCTTGGACTGTTCTGCCGTAATGGTTACGGTATACTCGGTCGTAACGCCGCCAAAGCTGTCATTTTTGACGCGGATATTCCGAACGGTGCTGAAATCATACGCCTTACCAGATTCAATGGTCTTCCATTTGCCGTTTTCTTCGATCTGGACATATTGCCCCAAATGCGTGATCGTCGGCACCAGCGACTTCCGATCCGTACCAACCGGCATATTCAGCGTGATAGAGCCAAGCTCTCCAGCTTTTTCCGGATTTGCGATTGTAGCCTCGCGCTGCTTCTGGTACTTTGCATCGTAGATGCTGAAAGACGTTACATCGTTGAACGGCTGCTCGCCAAACTTGAGTTCAACCGTCCACTCCTGACTGAGATCCGCATAGATATTGCCAGATGAGTCGCGCTGTCCGTTATAGAGAAGACCAGTTATCGGGCAATACGGCGTCACCTTGTACTTCATAACGGAGCTGATGGTGCTGCCGCTGACCAGCTGTGCGTAGGTATAACCGCTTGTCGTAATTGCCGGGGTCATGCCGAGTGTATCGTAGCCAATCGGGATATTGACCGTTACTTTTCGGTTTTTTGCATCGATTCTCGCCTTGGAGCCGCCAAGCTCAAAGGATGTGATCTCCGGCGCATCAATCCTGCTGGACTCCACATAGTCGTAGATTCCATCCATAACGGTGCTGAGGTACTCCTGTGTCTGCGCCAGATCATAGCCTTCGCCATGCACAGCGTTCAAAAAGGCGTCCTCCGTGACCTGACCGTACAAATTCACAGCCTGTGAACCGATCAAACGATATGCCATCTGCGGATGGTAGCCGCCCACATGAAGCTCCGTTTGGGACAAAATATAATTCTTTAATGCGTTGTGCGCGTCTACCCGGCTCTTGTATTGCGGAAACAGCGCACGTATCGCAGCGTCTTCTTCTGTTGTATAATAGGGGTTTGTATAGCTCCCGTCTGGGTTCCGCGTCGGTTTTACACCCGCAAACTCTACATACTTCTGCGGAACGATATAATAATTCGTCTCGGAAAGCATTGCTCCGGACGGCACATACATCTTGCTGTCCATCGCGCTTCCCGTGGTATAGCGGCGCTCCAGCTTCTGGAAATGGTGATAGTTCAGAACTGTATCGCTCGGATAGATATTGAGAAATTGGTAATCGTCAGCGTCGGTTTCTACCTTCTGCCCATAAAGCTTCAGCTTATAGTTGTTTTCGTTCTTCCAGTCGCGCCCCTCTGGCAGCGCAATCGCCACATCTGCTGTGCCGAAGCTGTGCAGTGCTGCAAGTGAAATATTTTCTGGAAATGAGAGATTATCGCCGGAGCTGCGGTCAAACAGCATGTAATATGGCTGCCTTTTTGCCGCGTCGTCGTTCGAGACTGGTCTAGCCCACGAGAGAGCCGATCTTTTTACCCAACGACCGTCCGGGTCCAGCCCCGCTGCGCCGACGCCCAGCGTGAAAAGCGATAGGATCTGTATAAGCGCCAGCAGCAGCGCAAGAGAGCGCAAGCTCTTTTTCCTGTTTGTTCTCATAACACGCTCTTTCCTGCCCCTGGCAGGAAGCGCCTTGCGGCGCTCCCTGCTGGGGCATATCAGGTAGTCATTAGCCGAACATCGAATAGCCGAAGTCCATGCCGTATGCTGCGGTATAGTACCAGTCGATATACATACCGTTCGAAACCGGCCATGTATTTGCGCCGGCGTTGGGCAAATCAGACGTTACGTCTGTCCGGCTGGTTCTTGCCGTGTACATCCAGCCGCTCGCAGAGCCGCAGTCGAACTCGCCAATGCAATGATAATCACGATTTTCCTTGGTATCTGGCTGCGTCGGATCCTTCAGAGTATAATAACCCATTGCTTCAATGTAACTGTCGCTGCCCTGAATAGAAAAGCTGGAGAAGTACGTCTCCTTTCTACCCTGCGCGTTATTCTTCAGACCGACAAAGCACTCAAGTGCATCGCGTACCGTATAGGTAGCAGGGATGGTAATCGTTTTGTACGAAACATCCGAGAAAATATAACGACCATTGGATGCAACCGATTCAGGGGCATTTCCGTTGTAATTCTTCACAACGTTGCTCGACGTCGGGCTGTTTGCGCTGCGCAGATACGATGCAACCCCTAAGAGGCTCGTCTTTTCGGTACCAGAAACAGAGCTGGTGCCATAACCGGAATACCAGTTCGTGCGGTTCTCCAGATATTCGTCCGCAAGGAAGGAGCGGATTGCGATGTGAACAGTCACCGTTCCATTTTTGATATGCGCAGAGACCTGATAGGTTCTGGAATACTGCGTAGGATTCGTACTCGGCCCGTTTGTAATAACCAGATTCTTGGCGGAGGACAGGTCGACATTGGAGAAGGTGACAAGCGTATCATCATCTTCGTCCTTGACGCCGCCAATACCACCAAGTTCCGCTTCCGCGTTGCCGCTGCCAAGCTCCGCGACAACATTCAAACCGGTCAAAGATGTAACGTTTTCAAGCTCTGCCACGCAAACATAGCGGGTAACGCCGCCAACTGTAGAGCTGGAAATCGTAGCTAGCGTTCCTCCAATTGTCAGACTGGTAAGGTTGACATCAGCTGTATCAGCAGGAACATATGCGGCAAGCGTACAGCTCTTGGTTTTATACGTCGTGGTGCCATCCTTATTATCCGCCGTCCATGAAATATCAAAGCTATCCGAGACATTCGGTGTCAGCGTCATTGTGAAGCTGATGGAGCCACCGCGCGTAGCCGTTTTTGTTACTCCGTTATAAGAAATATAAATCGTGCTACCTTCGGGCGTTGACGTATCACCACCGAGCTTAAAGGTAACGGTCTTGTTGCTGAGCTGGCTCGCCTTCGTTCCCGCCGGCAGCGTCAGCGTGTAGGATACAACTCCCTGTCTGATGCCAACACTGCTGCTGATTTTATTCTCAAACCCCTCAATCACGATTTCTTTAATCGGCGGGAAGTTGGAGTTGGTCTCCAAGTCAGTGTAGGTAGCTGTTGCGGCAAACGTTTCAACCGGCGAACTCCCTTCTTCGGCAGAAAGGCCGAAAGAAGCGAGATCAACCTTCGAAGCATCAACCATCATGTTGTTGACCTGCACCTTGTCATTAGGCGCAGCTGCGGATGCCATAGAGCACAGTCCGAGAACCATGACTACGGCGAGAAGGATTGCTAACACTTTCGTTTTTTGCATAGTAATTTCCTCCTGCAAAATATTTTTATTTGTTCAACCCGGATTGTTCCGAGCAGAATACAAAATGAACATTCCCTTGCAGCGCTACTACCTGCCGCAATGCTGCGTCTAAAGCTCTGCAAAAGCCTTTTGGGATTATTTTCTTTTCATATGATATTTCTTCCGCAAAGCGAGAAGAAAGTTCTTGCGTTTACTCTGCCCGAATAGCCTCCAACGGCGAAATGCGCATTGCGCCAATCGCGGGAGCGAGGGCTGAGAGCAGCGCCACAATGCCGGAGAAGCCGAGTCCTACCACGACCAGCCAGACCGGGATGATGCTTCGCACGTCCATGTCGGAGAACAGCACCGGAATCAGCTCCCGCATGCCGAAGCTCAAGCCCATGCCGAACAGACCGCCTGCAATGCCGACTAAAAGCGCCTCGACCATGAACATGAACATGATGTCGGTCATTTCGCTGCCCAGCACCTTGAGAACGCCGATTTCCTTCCGGCGCTCGTTGATGGACATCATCATCGTGTTTGCAATGCAGATCGCGGACACGAGCATCGACACCGCGCCGATCGCCGCCAGCATGCCCTGAATCTGGTTTGACTGCTTTTTGACGCTTTCGAGCATATCGTTCAGGCTGTAGGTGTTGAAGCCCGCGTCGCGGATGACCTTCGCAATCGCCTGCACATCGTCGCCCTCCGCCGCCTTTACCCACACCAGATCATAGGTTTTCTGCCCGCCGGTATCCTCTAAAGAGCGCTGCGGGATAAAGGCGCTGTTCGCGCTGATCCACTCCTCGAGCCGCGTCTTGTCGAGAAAGCCGCTTGTCGCATAGGTGTAGTTCTGCGCGGAGCAAAGGCCGGAAATCTTAAGCCGGTACATATTGCCCGCGGAAACCGCCCGTCCGTCCTCGCCCTCCTGGTATTCGCCCGAGAGGTTCGCGTAGTCGAAGGTCAGCTTGATCGTCGAATGAAGAAGATCGACCTTCGGCGTTCCGTCGGCGTTCAGCGCAAACTCCCAGTCCTTATCAGGGTCTGCGAACGACGCCGCCATATCGTCGGTGAACATGATCTCGGGTCTAAGATGCGTACCCGCGCCGGGCATTTCGCCCTCTACGGGGTAGATGAGAAAGCTGCTCGCCGTGGAAAGGTCAATGCCGTAGAGCTTCGCCGAGCCGATATAAGACCCGGATTGCAGCCATGCCGTCGCCTGCACGACCGGCGTCACCGCCTCCACGCCGTTGAGGCTTTTGAACGCGTCGACCGCCTTGTCGTTGAGAAGCGCGGTGCGACCGCCGGTGGAGTCGCTCGGCGGGGTCACATCGATCTTTGTCAGGCTTCCCATCGCCTCGATATTTTCCCGGTATGCCGCCTCGTAGCCAAGACCGACCGAGATGAGCACGACGATGCACATCACGCCGATTGCCATCGACAGGGCCGTGAGAATCGTCCGCGCCTTTCGGCGGGAGAGATTGACAAGGCCCATGCGGAAGAAATCAAGAAACTTCATACTTGCCGCGCCTCTTTTTGAGTGCAATGCCAAGTCCCGCGCCGCCAAGCGCCAGAATCGCCGCGCCGCCGCCGAGAATCGCGCCGGTGGAGAGCTTCTTCTTCGGCTGCTCGATCGGCTCGCTTTCAATCTGATCGTTCTGCTCCGGCTGCTGGACGACCGGCTGCTCCGCAACCGTAAAGCTGACCGGCACGGTTTCGGTGTACGCCTCGCCCTCGCTGTCTTCGTAGTGGACAAGAAGATTGCCGCTGCACTTGCCGGCGGTGGTGCTCGAAACGAGAATGTCAGGATTCAGCTTTGCCGCCGGAAGAACGTCGCCGCCGTAGTAGTCTTCATACATGGAAAGACCCTTGCCCTCAATATCAACAGACACGTTATAGATCTTGCTGCGCCCCTTGTTGACCACGCTCAGGCTCATGGCAATCGGTTCTTCCGGCTTTGCGTCGGAATCATAGATGGTCGGCTCACCGACCTCTACACGCACCGGCTGCTTGACGATCAGCGGCAGCGTCTGCGAGGCGGATGCCTGCGTGACCTCCCAGTTCTCATAGTTCAGTGTCAGCGCGAAATTGGTCGGGCCCTCCGCCGCATCCGTTGCGACCGTGATCTTATAGGAAATATCAGCTGTTTTGCCGGACTCGATCACGTCGATGTACTTGGTGTCCGTTTCGCCCATCGTAAACAGCAGCACCTTCGTGTCGATGGACGCGCCGATGCGCACCTTCCGGGCGTTGACGTTCGGGTCGTCGTTGCGGATCGTCATACTCAGAATCGCCTCGTCGCCCGCAAAGAGCTGGCTGACGGGGTTTCCGTCTACTGTCAGGCTGTAGCTTTCAATGTGAACCGGGGGCGCGGACTGCGTGTTGCCCTTTTCGTAGCCATAGACGATATAAACATAGCTTGTGACCTCGCAGGTTTTCTGCGTGCCGTTTTCCTTGTAGGTGCATTCAAACGTGACCGGCTTGTTGCCCTGCGTCGCGTAGGGCGAGAGCTGGAAGTCAAACTCCACCATGACCGTATCGCCGGGCGCCATGTCTGGGATGGTCTGACCGTAGTTGGTCTGCTCGACCACGAACGGGCATTCGTTGAGGTTGGAGGAAACCTTCGGCGCGATTGTGATCTCCGTGAGGTTTTTGCCGCGGTTGACGAGCGGCAGGGTGAAGGTGATGCGCTGACCGGCGTTTCCGCGCGGCGCGGCGATGTGCTGTCCGTCCTCGTCAACGGAAACGGTTGTCAGCGCGCCGAGGTCGCTTGTGACGCCAGAGTCCGCGCCGTCCTCGGTTACGTTCACGTAGATGGTCAGCGTAAACTTGACGTCCTCCTGAATGTCCGTGCCGTTCATCTCATCGTAGCGCCAGACGGTTGCCCAGACCGTGAAGTCGATGGGGTAGACGCCTTTCTTTGCTGTCTGTGAAACGGGGATCGAGTATTCCACATCCGCCCGGCTGTTATAGGTCATATCGTCCAGATGGCGGACATAGCTGATGGAGGTGATGTCGAACGGCCAGTTGCCGATGTCCTTGATGGTCGTCGGAATGGCGGGTTCGATCGTAATGTTGCGCAGGAAATAGAGGTCGCTCGGAAGATATTCGCGGTTCACGACCAGCGGCATCAGGATCTCGGCGTTCTCGCCGGGCTTTGCTGTGGGCGCCGAAACGCCCGCGTCCGCGATGAGAAGCGCGTGGACATTGCTCGAAACGACCTTGTCGTTGTCGTTCGGCTGCACGCCCGAGAAGGAGGTTGCCGCAGTACTGGTCGTGGCAGTACCATTCGAATTCAAGACCTCTGTCTGTGCCTTGATCTTCAGCTCAACCGTACTCAGATTGCTGTTTGCGTCATAAAAGTCCGCTGTGATCTTAAAGTAAAGATTGTAGATGCCGGACTGTGTGCCGCTTGGAACAGGGATCTTGAAATCCATATTCAGCTGATCGTCCCAATAAAGCGTCTGTACGCGCCAGTCCGTGCTGGAACGGAACTTTGCACAGTCCGCTTCAAAATCACGGATCGAATACGGCCACTGGTTATATTCATAAGAAGATTCCGGCTCCAGCGCCTCAACGGTAACGTCCTGCAGGACGCAGTCGGAGCTGATATCCACTACCAGCGGGATATAGACGTCCAGCCAGTATCCCGGCGCCGCGCTGGGATGGTTTCGATCCGCGGCGTTTCCGTCCAGCTTCAGAAAGCTGTCGCCCTCCATACCGATCCAGCTGATATCCCGCTGCCCGTACAGGAACTCCGAGTCGACCGCCAGCGCCGTCTGGCACAGGAGGGCCGCAAGCAGCAGAAGCAGCACCAGTTTCTTGCACATTCTTTGAACTTTCATACTCTCTATCTCCTAACGCTCTGGTTTTTTTCTTCGCTGATGATCTTCCCATCCAGCAGATGGATCGTCCGGTCGGTGTAGCGCGACATATCCGGGTCATGGGAAACCAGCAGGAAGGTCGTGCCGCCGGCGCGGAAGAGTTCTGTCAGAAGATCCATGATCTCCGCGCTGGTTTTGGTATCAAGGTTTCCCGTCAGCTCGTCGGCAAAGACGATGGGCGGCTTTGTGATCAGCGCGCGCGCAATACCGACGCGCTGCTGCTGGCCGCCGGACAGCTCCGACGGCTTATGCGCCGCATGGGAGACAATGCCCACCTGCTCCATAACGGCAAGCGCCTGCCTTCGCCGCTCCTTTCGCCCGACGCCGCGCAGCATCAGCGGCAGCTCCACATTTTCAACCGCCGTATACTGCGGCATCAGGTTGTAGCTCTGAAACACAAAGCCGATGTACTGCCTGCGAAACCGGATGCGTGCGCTCTCGCTCATGTTTTCTATATGCTTGTCCAGAATCACGATCTCACCGGCAGACGGCTTTTCCAGTCCTGCCAGCATATTGAGCATCGTGGACTTGCCGGAGCCGCTTCGTCCGGAGATACAGACGAACTCGCCGGGGCAGACCGTCAGGCTCACGCCGTCTAAGGCGTGGATGTGCGAGTCGCCGACGACATATTCCTTGCGCACGTCCTGAAGCCGGATAACCGGCGCGGCTCTGTTTTTCGTTTCTTCCATCTCTCATCCTCTTCTCAGCTTGCTTGCGGCATGGTGTAATTCTTCTGTTCTGCCACAAGCCCGAATTTCTCTTTCACACGCTCCAATTTCCGGCTCCACGGCGAGGCAAGCGCCCATAAAACCAAAAACGTGCAAACCCCGTGGCTCAAATCAAAAAAGAAGCTCGACACATACGCCGCCGCGACCGTCTGCCACGTGATGGGGCGGATATAGCCCAGAATATAATAGAGGTTCATAATCCAGCCATAGACGAAGCCGGAGATAAGCCCCCAAACGCAAAGCCCCAGCGGCGCGCGCTCCGTCGTCCTGCGAAGAAGCGCCAGCACATCGCCGCGCCTGGTATCGGGCGGCAGGAGTCTGTCCCATTTAGGGCTCGTGAAGCGCGGCTTCGGGTGGCGAATGATATGCCCCACGGTTGGAAACAGCCCCGCGTTTTTCATAAGCCCGGTCAGAAACCCGAGCAGCCCCCAGGTAAACATTTGCCACGGCGTCCACGGACCCTGCCCAAAAATGAAGTTGCTCACGAATGCGGTCAATGCACCGGTTAAAAAGCCCGTCTCGGGTCCAAACACGATGGCCGTGATCATAATGATCGCGCTGCACGGCTTGAAGTTCGGCAGCGGCACAATGGAAAATACCGTTCTTCCCACGACCGCGAGGGCGGACATGACTGCGATCGGCACCAGCTCGCGTGCCTGCGGGCGTCTGCGCTCAAAGACCAGAAGGAACGGAACCGCCGAAATTGCCAGAAACAGCAGCCCCAGAATCCAGTCTGAATTGTTGGCGAAGAAATTGAGAAAGCCGTGGTCTTCACCGAAGCTGTTGGGTCTTCGAAATTCAAAAACGGAATACGCGGCGAGCATTGCCGGTAAGACAATCAAAATGACGATAGCCGCCCATCTGGTGCGGCGGCTGGCAAAAATCCGCTTCATCTGCCCGCCTCCCGGCAGTTCTGCACGACTTCCTCGCAGGTGATGGCGCTCGGGAACCAGCTGCCCGCAATGCGGTTTGCATCCGTTGTGTAGTAGCGGTTTCCGGAGAAGAACCGGTGCGGCTCGTCGGCAGAGATCACGCGCCCGTCGAACATCATCGCGCAGCGGTCGGCAAAGCTCGCGGCAAAATCCAGATCATGTGTCACAGTCAAAATGGACACGCCGTCTGCGTTTAATTTTTTCAGGATTTCTCCAAGCTCTGCCTTCGCGTAGGCATCCAAGCCCTTTGTCGGCTCGTCGAGCAGGAGAACGTCGGCGTTCCGAAGCAATAGTTTACAGAGCGCCGCCCGCTGCAACTCGCCGCCCGAGAGGTCAAATGGATGCCGGTCCAGAAGTCCGGTCAGCTCCAGCTTTTCTGCCCACGCACGTGCATCTGTCTCTTCTCCAACTTCTAATAAGTCGGATAACACATCGTCCTGCGTGAAAAGCGCCTGCGGGCGCTGCGGGAGCATGGCAAGGCGGCAGTTCTTTTGGAGCTTGATCTTCCCGCGCTGCGGCTTTGCCGTTCCGATGAGACAGGATAATCCATATCATTTTAGACTCCATGCATTCCGTCATACAAAGGGCGTAGAGCTG
>ENA-UOJE01002918-UOJE01002918.1-human-gut-metagenome-genome-assembly--contig:-C23-NODE-2918-length-12255-cov-7.858607_pt1 | contig 12255 bp, 13 predicted proteins | sample MGYA00242341_ERZ723888 | MGnify/ENA metagenome assembly ERZ723888 | reverse complement strand
TACCATGTCTCTTTTTATCCACTTTTCAATTTGCGAAACTTATTCTACATTATCTGACAATCTTGAAATGTTTAGCAGCGCACAGTAAAATTTCATATTTACAAATAAAGGAAGATATGAGATAATTTAACCGTTGCGCATGCAACAAATTGGAAGGGACAAGAACTATGCTGGGATTTATGAAGAACATTAATCAGATTGCCCGCTGCGCGGAACAATACCGTACAGATCGCTTGGCTCAACTGGGATTGGCGGGATGTCAGTACAGCTATATTCTCCATGTCTGCCAAGAACCAGGAATATCTCAGGAGAGTTTGGCACGGCAGATCTGTATCCATAAAAGCAATGTTGCCCGCCAACTGGCACAGCTGGAAGAAAGCGGCTTTGTCCGGCGGGAGCATAAGGAGAAGGACCGGAGGGTCGTCGCGGTCTTTCCCACAGAAAAGGCTGCGGCAGCTTATCCTGTAGTACGGGAGGTTTTGGGAGAGTGGAGCCGGTATATCACAGGAGAGCTGAATGAGGAAGAAAAAGCGCTGCTCTTCACCATACTGGAGAAAATGAAAAAGCGGGCAGCAGCGTATTTGGATACCGGGCTTATTGATCAGGCAGGAAAGGACGACTGAGATGCGGGATATCATCAAATATATCCGTCCTTTTTACGGATATATTTCGGTTACGTTAGTGATCAAGTTTATCGCCTCCATCATGGAACTGATGATCCCCGCGATACTGGCAAAAATCATCGATGATATCGTTCCCATGGGTGACAAGGGACTGATCTTCCTATGGGGCGGTGTAATGGCATTGTGCGCTGTAATCGCCATTACGAGCAATGTGGTGGCGAATCGGATGGCCGCCAAATCCTCCGGTCGGATCACCAGAGAGATTCGGCATGATTTGTTCAGCAGAATTACTTATCTTTCAGCCAGGCAACTGGATGGATTTACGGTGCCCTCGTCGGTTTCCCGGCTGACCACCGATACTTACAACCTAAATCTGCTTTTTGCTCGAATGCAGAGAATCGGCGTCCGGGGACCGATTCTGCTGATTGGCGGAATAGTCATCACGTTGACGATGGATTTGGGTTTAACCTTGGTGCTGGTGGCTACTTTGCCAGTAATTGCGGTGCTGGTGTATCTGGTGACGAAAAAAAGCGTTCCTTTATATACCAAACAACAGGGAATCCTGGATCATATGGTGCGTGTGGTACAGGAGAATATCACCGGCGCTAGGGTTATCAAAGCTTTATCCAAGACCGAGTATGAGAAAAAGCGCTTTGACGGTGTCAACAACGAACTGGCCGATATGGAGCAGCATGTTGGAAATATCATGGCGTTAACCAATCCAGGCTCCACCTTGATTCTGAATTTGGGTCTCACCATGGTGGTAGCTGTAGGCGCTTTTCGAATGAACGCCGGTCTTACCAGCCCTGGGGTAATCATTGCTTTTCTCAACTACTTTACCATTATTCTCAATGCCATGCTGGGAATCACCCGGGTTTTCATCATGTGTTCTAAAGGCCAGGCATCGGCCGTACGTGTGGCTGAGGTATTGAAAGCACCGGATGATATGGTGGTAGAGCCTCGAAGGAAGCGGGAGGACCATGCCCATATAGTCTTTGAGAACGTTTCGTTTTCTTATGAAAAGGTCAAAAACAATCTAAAAGATATCAGTTTTTCTCTGGAACATGGACAGACGCTGGGGATTATCGGCGCGACAGGCAGTGGAAAGAGCACCGTCATCAACCTATTGATGCGGTTTTACGATACAGACTCAGTGACAACGGCATCAATATATCCAAAGGGCAGAAGCAGCTGCTCACCATCGCCCGGGCTATGATGCTGGACTGTAAGATGTTGATTCTGGATGAGGCTACTTCCAATGTGGATACCCGTACCGAGCAGCAGATTCAAGCGGCTATGCGGACGCTGATGCGGGATAAAACCTGTTTTGTGATCGCCCATCGGCTTTCCACCATCCGAGGCGCGGATAATATTCTGGTGATCCGGGATGGAGATGTGGTAGAGCAGGGGACCCATGAGACGCTGATGAAGCAAAAGGGATTTTATGCAAAACTATATTACGCACAATTCGAAACGTATTGATTCCAGATAATAAAGCAAGGCGGGAATATTCCCGCCTTGCTTTGTTATAGCTTTCTGGTAAAGACATAATAGTCTGTGTCAAAACCACCCCAGCGATAATCGCCGCTCTTCCATTCCAGTATCAGATAATCCACGTGATCAATAGTCCGTATTTCGTAGCCGCAGGCACTTTCGTTCCACTTGCGCAGTACATAGCCTTTTGTCCAAACCTGCATGTCTTCACTGGATATGATTTCCTCACCATATTGACTGATACAACGGCCGTTTTTCAGAAATTCAATAGAGCGAAAATACAACGGCTTATCACTGGGAGTGTCGGGGGAAAAGCTTTCTTTCGTTTGACAATAGCTGTGAGCGTTCCATCTGCCGAGTACACGTTCGTCATGGACAAAGGGTAAATCGATATTATCTTTTCGGGCAATTTCCTTTGCGGTATAGGCACGATTGTCCGTCTGACGCAGAACCAGTACGGTCGGTTTGCCCCCCTTGCGATAGTAATAGGATTTGTGATAGATGAACATGTACCGCTGTCCCGCATAAATTTCCGTTTCATAGTCGTTGACGGAGGAACAATCACCGTCTTCAAATAATAATTTTCCTTTGGTCCAGCCGTAACACCAATAGCGTTCGCCCTTAGGCAGAAAATATATTTCTTTAATCGCCTCTCCATAGAACTGGTTATCACAAAATTTGTCGGCATAAAAATCTTGTTTTACCGCGTACTCACCGACTGTTTGCCATCGGCCGACAATGGATTCATCGTTGACAAAGGGAAGGTCGATGTTCTCATGAAGGGGCAGAAATTCATGGTGCAGCTTGACTACATCACATACGACTTCGACCTCGTTATCTTGCGGTGAACCGTAGGACATGTAATTGGAAATCCGCTGGTAGTTTTGTGACAATATATATTCTTCCAATGCTTCGCAGGCTTTCAAAAAGTCGTTACCGTCCACCTTCGAGCTTTTTGCTTTGATTCCGTCGGATGTATGGAGAAAATCGGTATGAATGATAGAGCTTTCTTGGATCAGCATTTTGCGCGCCTCCTCTAAATTGAAGATGGTTGTTTGCAGTTCGTTTTTCTTTTTTTCAAGTAGCTGGATAATGCCGTTGGTATTATTCCGTTCGGATATGATTCGGCGGATTTCTGCAAGGGAAAAACCTGCTTTTTTGAGAGCAGTAATATGTGTAAATACTGCGATTTGTTCCTTAGTGTAATATCTGTATCCGGTGAAACGGTCGACATAGGCGGGGACAAGCAGCCCTTGCTTGTCATAATGACGCAGCACAGATATTCTGGTGTGACAGATTTTCGCAAACTCGCCGATTCTCACGGCATTCACCTCGCTTTAGAATGTTCGGAAGATATCTTCTGCAGTCAGTATAAACCTTCTGTTAAGTAGAGAGTCAAGAGTCTTTAGAAAAAAGATGGAATTAAACATCATCTTTCCATATACGGGAAATGGGAGAAGCTGTTTTGGTTTGAGATGAGTAGTACAAAAACGATGCCATCTGCGGCAGAAAGATAAAATAGAAAACGGCCGGTAATTCATAATTGAATTACCGGCCGTTGATCTGGTCGGAGTGGTGTTACAGAACTTTCTAAAAAAGCAAGTAAAATCAATGGTTTATAGGTAGTTAACAAGCTGTATTTGCAAATAATAGGCGTACAGAAATGGACGCCTATTATTTTATTTTGATAAAATTACACAAAGTTTCGCTGTGAACCACGCAGGATAGCGCTCATCCGCATAAAGCACAAAACGGTCGGACGGATACCTGTCCTCGTAGCTTAATAATGTAAGAAGATAGTATACTGGTTCCTCAGAGTAATGCTTCACCGCATTATCCTTTGCCCGTTTGAGATTTCTGCTGAAATTCCGCGCTACCGTCTTGCTGAACGAATCAAACATGGCGATCAGCCGTCTTTCATGTTCAGAGGGAGACTTCATACCGCATCCCTCCTTTTTGCAGATTCGAGCTGGTTGGTCTTTTTTGCCTCCTCACATAACCAGAACACATCTCAGGGGTGCAAACCGGAAAGGTTTTTGAAAAATTTTTGATGACAATTTTCGACGAATGGAAAAGGCCAACCCACACAAGGCGGGTTGACCTTTCGGCAAGGCTCTCAGGCCCTGTACGGTTTAATACCAGTCATGTTTTTCATTGCGATCTAAAGCGTTTATCTGGTTCATCTCATCCTCTGTAAGTTCAAACCCAAACAAATCGAAATTTTCCCTGATATGATCGGGGTTGCTTGATCCGGGAATGACCACCACACCCTTTTGCAAATTCCACCGCAAAATCACCTGTGCAGAAGTTACACCATGCGCTTCGGCAATTTCTGAAATCACTTCATTTCCAAGCATTTCGCCGGTATGTCCTCTACCACCGAACGGATACCAGCCCTGCACGACTATACCAAGGCTTTGAATATAGGGGATTACATCATTTTCCTGATAGTAAGGGTGAATTTCATTTTGTACCAAGGCGGGCGTGATATTGACCTGCGGCAAAAATTCTTCTAATTCTTCCACATACCAGTTAGACAGCCCAATGGAACGAATTTTTCCGTCTGCTACCGCTTGCTCCATTGCGTGATAGGCTTCCACATCTCCGGTGCCGGGGTGGTGCAGCAGCATCATGTCAATGTAGCCAATATCCATTTTTTCGAGAGCTTCATCAATAGCTGCCTCGGCATTACTAAATTGACTGGGATATAGCTTTGTAATGACAAAAATTTCTTCCCGTGGAATGTCAGAATCCCGCACAGCGCGTCCTACGGCTTCTTCATTGTGGTACATATATGCCGTATCAATCAACCGTCCTCCCGCTTCTAATAAAGCGGTAACAGAATTATAGCATTCCTCATCGGACAGGCTGTAAGTTCCCAGTCCCATAATCGGCATTTCATAACCGCTATTGAGAAGCACCGTGCGGGTTTCAAAATTAAATTCACCCACATTTGTCGTATTGGTAGCCTTAAGCCCCAATGTATCCAGCCATGTGGCAATCTCATCCTGAGAGGTTCCAGAGGCAAACCGTTCTCCGTCAAGCCAATTTGCATTTGCCGCAAGCGAATGCAAATTCGTGTCGCTTGAGCCGATACCGCTGCTATGCGATGTGCAAAACGGAACAATGGTCTTACCGGAAAAGTCATAGCTTTCTAAAAAAGTACTGATAATTCTCGGCGCTTGTCCCCACCAAATGGGATAACCAAGAAAAACAACAGTATATTTTTCCATATCATCAACTGTTCCGGTAATAGCAGGACGAATAGAAGAATCATTCTGCTCTTTGGTCGCACGGCTGTTGGAATCATTATAGTTTAGATCAGCGTCGGTATACGGGTCTTCCGGCACAATTTCAAAAACTGTTCCAGAGGTTTCTTCTGCAATAAGTTCCGCAATACCTTCTGTTGTGTTTGTACAGGAAAAGTACGCTATAAGAACCTTTCCATTCGTTTGCATGTGTATATCTGCTCCCGAGCTGCCAGCAGACGGTGTGCTTTGATCCGAAGAATTCAAATCACTTGACGTTTCTGCTTGATTCGCAGCGCACCCTGCAATAGACCAAAGCAGAGAAAGCACACAGAAAACAGAAAACAGTTTTTTTATACATTTCATGAGATCACCCCGCTATTTTTTGTTTGACAGATTTTCTTTGCAGTGCTTTGTTTATGTAGTAGGAAAGCGCCGCAAACAGAACAATCATAGAAATATATTCAAAAAGGTATAATGCCGCTGATTTTTCAAAATCAAAAAACACAAAGGCTTGTTTTAACAATAGATAGTTTGGGATGTTTTGAATCAGAAAAGCATATATGCCATAACACGATACGCCCGCTGTGGTCAACCTAAACGCCCATGTCCGTATCGTGCTTTTTCGGTGCAATGCAACAGCTTTCTTCCCATTCCCATTATCTGCCCCCAATGCTGCCCAAGATGGGCAGACATTAGAATCAGGCCCCAATAGGCAGCGAGCATATGAAGTTTTCGAGAGAACACTGCGCCGCTGTTAATCGGGAGAAATCCAAAAACAAATCCCGACATCATAACACCGCTAATTGCAAGAGCAATCATATCTAAGAGCAGTAAAATGTTTATACCCGATATGAAAACACGAGACAGCGTATATTTCCCCTTAAGAAGATTTTTGAACCATGCCGGGTTTAGCATATGATGTACGACAAAAAGCACGATCATTGCAACGCCAATCCATTCATGCACCTGCTGCCCCGTAATCATAAATAGCATTAACAAAAGCAATAATACGGTCATAACGGTGTCAACGCTCACTTTAAGCGTTTGTCTTATTCCCATAGCCACACCCACCGCCTTTTTCGTTAATACCAATCATGCTTTTCGTTTCTATCCAGTGCGGCAATATCGTTCATTTCCCTATCGGTGAGTTCAAAATCAAAGACCGAGATATTTTCAAGGATATGGGATTGCTTGAACCGGGGATGGCCACCACACCCCGCTGCAAATGCCAGCGGATGATAACCTGCGCGGAAGAAACACCGTGCGCGTCGGCAATTTCAGAGATTACAGGGTCGCTTAAAAGTTCGCCGGTATGTCCTCTGCCGCCCAGCGGATACCATGCCTGCATAACGATTCCGAGGTTGTGCATATAGGGGATAACCTCTTTTTCCTGATAATACGGGTGTATCTCGTTTTGTATCAGGGCGGGCATAATGTTGACCTGTGATATAAAATCGTCAATTTCTTCTATGTACCAGTTGGAAAGACCAAGAGAACGTATTTTTCCTTGCTCCACAAATTTTTCCATAGCAAGATATGCCTGCACATCGTTTGCTCCGGGATGGTGTAAAAGCATCATATCAATATAGCCAATATCTAATTTATCGAGCGCCTCCTGGATGGCTTTCTCGGGATTTGCAAACTGCTGGCCCGGATAGATTTTTGTAATGACAAATATTTCCTCTCTCGGCACATCGGAAGCTCGGATTGCTTCGCCAATTTCCTTTTCGTTGCCATACATATAGGCGGTGTCGATCAGCCGAACGCCGTGGTTTAATGCGACGGTCACAGAATTTTTCACGGTATCGCCGTGCAAGGAATACGTCCCAAGCCCTAAAATCGGCATTTCATATCCACTGTTTAGCATAACGGTCGGCGCTTTCCCATTCTGGCCGGACGCTAAATCTAACGAAGCCACGGAACGGGTGGGCTGTAAATTCAGACCGTCGATCCAATTTTCCACCTCGCTGCTCGAAGCACTTCCGCTGAATTTTTTTCCGCTTTTCCATACCGCTCCCGACACCAAGCTGTGCAGGTTTGTGTCGCTTGAACCGATCCCGCTGCTGTGAGAGGTGCAAAACGGAACAATGGTCTTGCCGGAAAAGTCATAGCTTTCAAGAAATGTACTGATAATTCTCGGCGCTTGCCCATGCCAAATCGGATAACCAATAAACACAATGTCATATGCCGACATATTGCTTACCGAACCTGAAATTGCCGGCCGGCAGGAGGAATCTGCCTGTTCTCTGTCTGCGCGGCAATCGGTATAGTATTTCAAATCCTCCTCTGTGTATGGATCAGCCGCCACAATCTCATAAAGCACGCCGCCGGTTGTATCGGCAATCTGCTCGGCTATCCCCTTGGTCGTATTGGTGCAGGAAAAGTATGCTACCAATATATTGGATTTTGTCGTTTCATCCGGCTTGGATGGATCAGCGGGCTGCTGCGTTTCAGTCGGTTTCGATGTATCGTTTGGCGTTGACGATTCCGTAGGACGCTGTGTTCCACCTGATTGCTGCGTATTGTTTTGATTGGATGATTCACCCGACACGGAATTGTTTTGCGCTTGCGGAGATCGGGTCTGTGTATTCTGTTGTCCTGCTGTAGAACCGTCTGAGGCGTTCTGTGATGTTTGATTGCCGCTTTCCGTGTTTTCCGTTTGCGCTTCGGATGACGCTTCTGTTTTGGAGCTTTCCATAGAATCCGTTTCCTCACTTTCGGCAAGTGTTTGCCCATAAGAATTAACGCTTTCTTCATTCTGCGGATAATCCCCGCTGCTACTGCAAGCCGCCAAACCAAACAGCAAGAGAAATGCAAGTGATAACGCTATGAGCTTCTTCATTATGAAAAACCTCCTTTTACTGCTCGTTTTTTGCATATCCATTGTTAGCCAGCCATTCCGTGATTTCCTGTTCAGAAGTATCTACATTCTTTTCGTAAATGGCCAGACCATCAAGATAGGTCGTGTCGGGGCTGGACACTTTCATCTCTTTGATACTCTGTGCAAAGCCGCTTCCTCCGTGTGTTGTGAACGGAAGAATGGTTTTATCCGAAAAATCATGCTGTTCCAGCATTGTGAGAATCAGCATGGGGCAAGAGTAATTCCAACAAGGCCAGCCTAAAATAACGGTATCATAATCGGATAGGTTATTTAGCTCTGTTTTCAGCTCCGGTCTCGCGTTTGCAGGGGGTTCAGCTTCTGCTCGTGCAACGCAAGCGTCATAATCTTCGGGGTACGGATCGACAGGCTCAAGCCGTATTATATCTGCGCCCGTGTAATCTGCAATCTGCTTGGCCACCTTTTCGGTGTTCCCACTGTATGAAAAATATAAAATTAACGTTTTCTCCACATCCATTGTCTGCACGCTTTGTAATTCTCCCGATTCATTTTTGGGGACGCTATCATCCTGCTGTGCCTGTTCGCAAGCGGATAGCGCGAATAAAAACGTAAACGACAGAATAATCGCTATGATTCGTCTCATGGTCTGTCCTCCTGTTCAATATACTTTATCATCTTTGCCGGAACGCCGCCGACAACAGTGTTCTCCGGTACATCTTTTGAAACCACCGCACCGGCGGCAACAATGGCGTTGTCGCCTATGGTAACGCCAGGAAGAACCGTAGCATGAGAACCGATCCAGACATTCTTTCCGATATGAATCGGGGCGGGGACATTATCGCTGCGTTCAATCGGGTTTCTGCCGTGGTTGACGGTGGCGAATACGACATGAGAACCGATCAGCGCATTGTCTCCAATATACACGCCGCCCCAATCCTGAAAATGACAGCAACAGTTGATAAATACATTCTTACCGATAAAGATATTTTTACCGCACTCGGTATAAAACGGAGGAAACAGTTGAAAGGATTTGTCAACCGGCTTGCCCGTCAGCTTTTCCATCATGACTCTGATTTTCTCCGGCGTGTGGTATGAACCATTTAATTCGGCGGTGATTTGCAGCGCCTCCTGTGCCAGCCGGTGCATATACTGATGCAGGTCTGAGCTCCCTGTTACTGCTTCTCCGCGTCGCAACTCTTCCAAAAAAATTTCTGCGTTCATGGTATCTCCTTAAAAGGAAAGGGTGCGAGTAAAGGCCCATCCATATCCCGTTATCGTTTGCTTAAAACATTTTTCTCGTAGTCCTCGATTTCCGCATACCAAGAATGGTCGGACGCTACGCCTTGCTGCCTGCAATATTCCACCCAAATATCTCCAAAGGGCAGGAGTTTCATTTCTTCCTGCAATACCATCAGCTTGCTGAAATTCCCATCATCTTGCAGCTTTTTCAGTGTTTCATGGGGCAGGCACAGCGCATGGAGCAGCGCCTTTTGCCAACTGCGGAATCCAACCACCCATGCGGAAATGCGATTGATACTGGCATCGAAGAAATCGAGGGCCATATAAACGCGGTCAAGCGCGTCGCAACGGACGATCTCTTTTGCCATTTCCTTGATTTCGTCCTCCAACAGCACCACATGGTCGGAATCCCACCGCACGCCTCTTGTAATGTGAAGCGCAAGCTCCGGGAAAAAACAGAGCATAGCAGGGATTTTATCAGAAACAAATTCCTGTGGATGATAGTGCCCGTTATCCATCAGGGGCAAACAACCGGGATGGGTGGCGGCAAAGCTCAGGGTAAATTCTGCGCTGCCTGTGGTATACGCCTCCACGCCAATTCCAAAAGTTTTCGATTCAACACAAGGCTTTACCAAGCGGGGATCGTGTGGCTCGGAAAGGATTTCCTCAAACGCCTTCTTATAGCGCAGCCTTGGCCCCATGCGGTCGGCAGGAACATCTTTGAGGCCATCTCCGGCCCAAATATTCATCACGCAGGGGATTCCGGTTTCTTCGGCAAAATACTGTGCAATCCGAATACAGGATTTGCCGTGGTTAATCCAAAAGCGGCGTACCGTTTCATCCGGGCTGGAAAGAGTGAGACCGTCCTTCATCATGGGATGAGAGAAGAAAGTGGGGTTAAAATCAATCCCCATGTGCCTTTCCTTCGCGTATTCCACCCACTTTTTGAAATGCCTCGGCTCCAGCTTATCACGATCCACAAATTCCCCTGGTTCAAAAATAGCATAACTTGCATGGAGATTCAGCTTTTTTGTGCCGGGGCAAAGTGTTATGGCCTTATCCAGATCCGCCATCAATTCCTCCGGGGTACGGGCTTTTCCGGGATAGTTGCCGGTCGTAAGAATACCGCCGCTGAGTGGGCCGTCCTGATCGAACCCATTGATGTCATCCCCCTGCCAGCAGTGGAGTGAAACCGGAATGGCCTGCATTTTTTGAATGGCCGCGTCTGTATCCACACCCACGGCTGCATAAAGTTCTTTCGCTGATTGATACCGTGTAACCATATGAAACACCTCTGTTTTTTTATTGATAGGATTTTTCAAATACGCCTGCGCAATCTTCATCCGACATGGGGCAGGGATTGGCGAGGAACAGGCCGCCCATGGTTTCGCGGGCGTTGACTGCCAGCGTCATGCACTCGCTTTTTTCAATACCGTAGTCGCTCATTTTCAAATCAGCGACGCCGCAAGCCTTTTGCAGGGTTACAAGCGCCGTGATAAAATCCTCCGGTTTATCTACGCTTGGAATTCCCATCGCGCGGGCCATTTTGATAAACTGCCCGTCGCAGGCGTGCCGCTCTATAAAGAATTCGGCAAACGCTTTGGAAATCATAATCAGTCCCGCACCGTGGGGCAGGTTATGATGGTAGGCGCTCATCGCGTGTTCCATGGAGTGCTGTGCGGTCGTAGAGGTAAGCTGCATGGCGATACCAGCCATCGTGCTTCCATAGGCGATATGCTCTCTGGCTTCAAGGTCGTTCCCATTTTCTACTGCGCGGGGAAGATACTTGCAGATGTTCTCAATTGCAGAAAGAGCAATCGTTTCGCTTAGGATATTTACGCCGTTTGACATCATGACCTCGGTGTTGTGAAACAGCGCGTCAAAGCCCTGATAGGAGGTGTATTTCGGAGGAACGGTTTTCATCAGTTCGGGATCGACAACCGCAAGCACAGGCGTTAAAACCGGATTGCCGAAACCGATTTTCTCGTGGGTTTCCATGTTGGAAATCACGCCCCAGCAGTTGACCTCCGAGCCAGTTCCGGCTGTTGTGGCAATGGCTACAATAGGAAGCCCCGGATTGGCAAGGGGTTTACCTTTTCCTGTGCCGCCTGAAACATAGCCCCATAAATCGCCGTCGTTGGTTGCCATGGCGGAAACCGCCACCGCTGAATCCAGTACAGCGCCGCCGCCGAGAGCTACAATGAAATCACAGCCGTTTTCTTTCGCAAAAGCCGCGCCCTCCATGACCGCCTCTTTTAACGGGTTTTCCATAATCCCCGCCCATACCGCCGATTTGACGCCGGCTTTTTCAAGCTGTTCTAACGTGCGGTCAAGATAGCCGTTTTCCTTTGTTGATTTTCCGTTTGAAATCAACACCATTGCCTTTTTGCCGGGCAACGGTTGATTCCCGAGTTCGTTTAGCTTTCCGCTTCCGAACAGGATTCTTGTCGGGTTGTTAAAATCGAAATTCATCATGGTTTTCCTCTCCTTATACGATTTTTCGTTGTTGATACAGCAGAAAATCAAGATTGTCAATCTGTTTCTGATTTTCATGCAGTTTTTGTAAAAGCAGTTTTCGGTGACGTTCCAAAAGCCGGATTTGTTTCGACGCATTGGGGGCCAAACGGAAATACTCAGCAATCAATTCTTCGCCGCACCCAGCGTCCCGCAGGATTTGCTCTGTTGGTGTGGTATATTTTTGCGCTTCCAAGTGATCCCATCCTTTCTGTTTTTATTATATATACAGCCCATAAGAATATAAAAAACATATATTATATCAAAAGATATACTTGAAAGGTTTTGTATTTCG
>ENA-UOJE01002915-UOJE01002915.1-human-gut-metagenome-genome-assembly--contig:-C23-NODE-2915-length-12275-cov-6.111948_pt1 | contig 12275 bp, 10 predicted proteins | sample MGYA00242341_ERZ723888 | MGnify/ENA metagenome assembly ERZ723888 | reverse complement strand
GCAAGAACTAGGATGGAGGAAAAACGAAGAAGCAATAACAGACTCATTATTGATGGACAGAAAGATATGCAGGTAAAAAAAGAGTATGCTGCGCTTGAGAAGGACATTGCAAATCTGGAGAGGGAGAAGAATGCGAAAACCAAAGATATGCTTCAGATGATATCTAAAGAATTTTATCAATTTTGTATATACGGTGTGGCAAAAACGGCAGCCGGTTTGATCGAACAGGAGCAGACAGAAGAGATGGTAATTCCGGATCTTACAACGCGCACAATTGATGCTCTTTTGAAACGGGGAAAATGTCTTTGCGGAACGACATTATGTGAAAATCAATTGCCATATGAACAGGTGATGAAATTGCGGGAGACCACATACCCCAAAACAATCACATCATTAAAAGCAGATTATCAGACAAAACTGCATGAAGCAAAACGTTATACGGATTTTGCAAAACATTGGAAAGAAAAATTGGAAAATTATGAAACCTGTGCAGCCCAATTAGAGGGAAAAATGACAGAGCGTGATGATAAACAGCAAATGATGGCCGATACCTCCTCCGCAGAAAGGGCATTGCGGGAAAATAGAGAGATTGAGAGAGAACTGCCAAAGATCGACCAGCAGATTGGACGCTTAAAGCAGCAGATCCAAGATGCGGAAACAAAAATACGAGTTCTGGAACAAGAAAAGGATTCCATGATTGTAAATAACGATGACGTTGTAAAAAACAGGATTTATATGGCGTATGCGAAAGCATTGTATGAGTCATTAAGAAAAGAGTACAAAGAGAAAGAAGATTCTTATCGTATTAAATTACAGAATCGTATGAATGAGATATTTGCATCGATATACGGTCAGAATATATCGATTACGATCGATCCGCGGTATCGGATTACCGTTCGTATTGAAGAAGAATTGGCTTCTACGGATGAAGTAGAACGAAATACTGCCCAAGGGTACGCGCTGATTTTTACATTTATCTCGGCCATTATAGATCTGGCAAAGAAAAAGGTCAATGACGAGGCACTTACAGAAAACGAACTGATCGATGAAGAAAATGAAGGATATCCATTGGTTATGGATGCTCCGTTGTCGGCATTTGACAAGACCAGAATTGAAAAAATCTGTACCGAGATTCCGCGCATTGCCGACCAAGTCATTATATTTATTAAAGATACAGACGGAGAAGTGGCAGAGGAGCATATGCGTGATAAGATAGGCCGCCGGTATATGATAGAACTGGTAAATGACAGTAAACTACATTCAAGAATTGTGGAAAGGGGTTGAAAATGATGTTTGATCGAGAATACTATTTTTATGGAAAACATGCGGATATGGTAAGAAAATTAACGACGAATTGGAATGATAAGATTGGAGCGTCTGTTTTTGAACGGAATCTGGATGTATATGAAATCGCACCGATTATTGGCTGGATTTATAATCGAAAGGCAGAGGTTGAACGTGATGAAGAAAACAAAACCCGTATTTTTCGAGATAAAATGCTGGACGACAGACCGCAATTATTGTTTAATTACCGTAATTTAATGTTGTTAAATGGAGAAAAATGGGATTCCGAAGAGCGTATGGATATTGCATTTCGTATGGATGATAAAGACAAAGAGCGAAAAGCTTATGATGAATTATACAATTCCTATGTACTTGGCGGTGTAGAAGTTTTGTACGAGAAAATTTTTGATAATGCATCAAAACCGGAAGAATATCTCATGAATTTTTATGAATTGCTGGAAGAATTAGAAGTAAGAATTTATGAAAAAGATTTTGGACTGGAGTAAATGCAAACCCCATTGACTTTTCCTTCCCCAATAGGTATAATCACAAGTAGGAAAATGACGAAAAAAGGGGACTATTACCTATGAATTATAAGACCACAGTATTTTTATCCATTGCGCTTGGCGCGGTGCTTCTGATCGCAGCGATCGCAGGAATGCGGTATATGAATCCGGCACCGGAAGGCTACCGCAGTAGTTTTGAGACGGCGAAAGAACAGGCGACGCCACAGCCGACGCAGACAGCGACACCAAAACCGACAGAAGAGCCGTTTACCGGATTTTATGATACGGAGGCGATGACGTTAAAAGAGCGGATTCATACGCCGGAAGGTTTCCATCGGGAAGAAGTGGAAACGGACAGCTTTGCAGCGTTTATGGAAAACTATGCATTGTATAAAGATGGAAAAAAAGTCAAGTTATATGATAAGACATTGAAGCAGAATCAGGATGCGCATGTTGCAGTATTAAAAATGAAACTCGTAGAGGGTGATTTACAGCAGTGTGCCGATTCAATCATCCGCTTATATGCAGAATATTTTTATCAAAATAAAATGTATGATAAGATGAATTTCCATCTTGTCAACGGATTTGCGTGCGAGTTCAGCAAATGGGCTGAGGGCATGCGTGTATCGTTTTCCGGCTCTTCAACGACATGGACGCAGAGTGCGGCTGCCAATGACGACGAGACCGTGTTTGAAAAATATCTTCGCTTTGTTTTTGCGTATGCCAGCACGATTTCATTGAGTGATGAGTCAAAGAAGATAAAGAAAGCCGAGATTCAGGCTGGAGATATCTTTGTACAGGGAGGAAGTCCCGGACATGCTGTTATGGTATTGGATGTGTGTACGGATGACAGCGGACGGAAAGCATTTTTGCTTGGACAGGGATTTATGCCGGCGCAGCAGTTTCATGTGTTGAAAAATCCGCTGCATGAAGACGATCCGTGGTATTATGTGGATGAACTTACCTATCCGCTCCAGACACCGGAGTATACGTTTGAAAAAGGAAGTCTCAAACGGCCGGAATGCATGCAGTGAATTTTTTCGTGGAAAAGGTCTTGATTTTTTTTGAAAATGCGTTATAATAAATAGTGCAAGTTCAAAATCCAAGAGAAAGGATGAGGGGCATGGTATTACTTGGAGTCGGCGTAGGTGTTGCGATTATAGCAGTGGTAATTGTTGTTGGGGCAGTTTCTGCGATTGTAGCTGCTGCAAAAGATTCATTAAAAGACGATGACGAGATATAACGCCTGTTATTGATTTTGACTGGATGGAGGATAAGAGACGGGGTATGGCTCAGCTTGGCTAGAGCGCATCGTTCGGGACGATGAGGTCGCAGGTTCGAATCCTGTTACCCCGATGATTAGGAAGGAGAAGCTACGAAGCGGCAGATGTCACATCAGCTGCCGATTGGCTTCTCTTTTTGTAACACAAAGCCCGGGAAAGGAAGGATTGGGATATGATTTCAAAACGATGGATGCAGAGGGCATTTACGGTTGCGGTTGTCTGTGTCAGTTGTTCGATTTTTTTCTGTAGTGAGATCTGCCGTGCAAAGACTGCGGCGAAAACGACGAAAGTGCATACCTATAAAGAAGGATTTACCTATCAGAAACTGGATTCGGAAACGATCGCGCGGATGCGTGGAAAATCCTATAAAAAAGGGGCCAAAATTCCGCTTAGCAGGCTTCGTTACCTTCGGCTCCGCTACATTGATTTTGATGGAAGAGAGCAGGATGGGGAAATGATCGTTCATAAAAAGATTGCCAAACGGACATGCAAGGTGTTTTATGAATTGTACCGGATAAAATATCCGATTGCCGGAATGCAGCTGGTGGATGAATACGATGCGGACGATGAGGCGTCTATGGCAGCAAACAATACGTCTTCTTTTAATTATCGAAAAGTGGCAAATTCCTCTAAAATGTCCAAACACAGCCAGGGACTTGCGATTGATATCAATCCAAGGATCAATCCTTATATTACGAAGTATGGCATTGCGCCGGCAAACAGTAAAGTGTACCGGAACAGAAATGTGGCGACATGCCGAGGCAAATACAGGGATTATATGATACATCGGGGAGACGAGGTATACCGTATTTTTAAAAAGAATGGTTTTTCCTGGGGCGGCGATTGGAAATATTCCAAAGATTACCAGCATTTTGAAAGATAAGAAGTCTTAGAAAGAAGGTGTATCCTTGTGGTAAAAGATCTTACCAAAGGAAACGTTCGACCGGTTTTGTGGAGCTTTACGATACCAATGTTTATCAGTGTTGTATTTCAGCAGTTGTATAATATTGCGGACAGCGCGATCGCCGGCCGGTTTGCGGGAGAAGATGCGCTGGCGGCTGTCGGGGCGTCGTATCCGATCACGATGATCTTTATGGCAATTGCCATCGGCTGCAATGTCGGTTGTGCGGTCGTAATCTCGTCGTATTTTGGAGCCGGTGACATCCGACGGATGAAGACCGCCATATCTACGACATTGATTGCAAGTACTGTGCTTGCAGTGGCTTTGACAATATTTGGATTGTTGACATCTTCTTATTTGATGCAGATGATGAATACACCGCATAATATATTTGATGCGGGGGATATTTATCTTAAAATATATATCGGAGGCATGGTATTCCTTTTCTGCTACAATGTGGCGACCGGAATCTTTACGGCACTTGGAGATTCGAAAACACCGCTTTATTTTTTGATCGGTTCTTCCGTCGGAAATGTGGCGCTCGATTATCTGTTTGTGGCAGTGTTTCATTTCGGGGTATCCGGCGTCGGCTGGGCGACGTTTCTCGCACAGGGAATCGCTGGCATTCTGGCAGTGATCACGCTGTTAAGGCGGGTGGCAAAACTGCCGACCGGGCATGGAAAAGTAATGCTGTATTCGAAATCCATGCTTCGCCGTATCGCAAAAATTGCGGTGCCGAGCATCTTACAGCAGAGTTTTGTCTCGGTAGGAAATATTTTTATCCAAAGCCTTGTAAATTCCTTTGGATCTGCAGTAATCGCCGGATATTCGGCGGCGATTAAGTTGAATACGTTTACGATCACATCCTTTTCGACGTTAGGAAATGCGCTGTCGAGTTTTTCTGCCCAAAATATCGGGGCGGCAAAAATAGACCGTGTGCGGAAAGGGTTTCGGGCAGGCACGATGCTTGCCTGGATCATTGCGGTACCGTTTTTTGTCTTATTTTTCTTTTTTGGAAATGAGATGCTTCGGATTTTTATGGAAAATCCGACCGGTGGCGCGATGAAAGCGGGAATGGCATTTTTGAAGATCGTATCGCCGTTTTATTTTATTATTTCATTAAAACTGCTGGCAGACGGACTGCTGCGTGGAAGCAGTGCGATGATCGGATTTATGGTTTCTACCTTTACCGATCTGATCCTTCGCGTGATTTTGGCTTATGTTTTTGCCGGTCTATTTGGAAGTACCGGAATCTGGATGTCCTGGCCGGTTGGATGGAGTATATCAGCAATTATTTCGTTGTTGTTTTACCGATATACATGGAAGCAATTATCAGTTGAAAGGAGATTATTAAAATGACAAAAATCGACATTATTTCGGGCTTTTTAGGAGCTGGAAAGACAACATTGATCAAAAAATTAATTGAAGAAGCATTTACAGGAGAAAAACTTGTATTAATTGAAAATGAATTTGGAGAAATCGGAATCGACGGAGGATTTTTGAAAGATTCCGGAATCAATATTACAGAGATGAATTCCGGCTGTATCTGCTGTTCCCTCGTAGGAGATTTTGGTACCGCATTGGCAGAAGTGCTTGAAAAATATGCGCCGGACCGTATCATCATTGAGCCATCAGGAGTTGGAAAACTTTCCGATGTCATCAAAGCCGTTCTCGGTGTGAAGGAAAAAGTGGCAGAGGACAGTGTGGTACTTAACAGCTTTACGACGGTTGCCGATGCAACAAAGTGTAAAATGTATATGAAGAACTTTGGCGAGTTTTACAATAACCAGGTAGAACATGCGGGAACCATCGTACTCAGTCGTACCGGCAATATGAAAGAAGACAAATTACAGGCGTGCATCGACCTGATCCGTACCCAGAATGCAGAGGCATCAATTATTACGACTCCATGGGATCAAATCAACGGAAAACAGATTCTGGATGCGATGGAAAAGAAAAACGATCTTGTGAAAGAACTGCTTGAAGAAGAGGACGTTTGTCCGGAATGCGGACATCATCATGAGCATGGCGAAGAGTGTGATCACGACCATGATCACGATCACCATCACGACCATGACCACGAGCACCATCACGACCATGACCACGATCACGAGCATCACCATGATCACGACCACGATCATGAGCACCATCATGAACATGATGAAAACTGCACTTGTGGCTGCCATGACCATCATCACCATCATCACGCAGATGAAGTGTTCTCAAGCATTGGCATTGAGACCGCACACAAATATACGGAAGCAGAACTGAAAGACATTTTGGACAAGCTTGCCAATGACAAAGTACAGCTGGGAACCATTCTTCGTTCCAAAGGTATCGTGGCGTCGGAAGAAGGCGAATGGTATCACTTTGACCTGGTTCCGGGAGAATATGAAGTACGCCGTGGTGCAGCAGATTACACCGGAAGAATTTGTGTGATCGGATCAAAACTGGACGAAGACGGTCTTCGTGATCTGTTTGCCGGAAAATAAAGGAGGACGCTGGATATGTTTGGGAAAAAAGAAATTCCGGTTTATCTTTTCACCGGTTTTTTGGAGAGTGGAAAAAGTACCTGTATCGAAGAAGTGATCGAAGAGGGAAACTTTTCCGATGGAGCGAAAACGCTGCTTATCCTGTGTGAGGAAGGCGAGCATGAGATCGACGATCAGCTTTTGATGAAAAACCGGATCTCCTGTGTCGTGTTGGAAGACGAGGATGAACTTACCGAAGAATGCTGTAAGAAATTACAGGATAAATATAAACCAAACCGCATTGTAGTTGAGTGTAACGGAATGTGGGATCTGGATAAAATGTACCGCGAGACATTTCCGGAAAACTGGATTGTGGTGCAGACGTTTACAACGGTAAATGCACAGACATTTCAGATTTACAGTGCAAACATGAAATCCCTTATGATGTCACATTTTAAAATGGCAGATCTTGTCATTTTTAACCGCTGTGAATCGGATAACATTGACAAACCGGCAGCCAGACGAAATGTCAAAGCCATCAATCGCCAGGCACAGGTATTGTTTGAGTCCGCAGATGGCACGGTGGAAAGCAAGATTGATGAAGAACTGCCATATGATGTAAATGCATCGGAGATTACGCTGGACGACGACGATTTTGGTCTGTGGTATCTGGACATCGGCGAAAATCCACGAAAATATGTGGGTAAAAAAATCACATTTAAAGGCCAGGTATACCGCAATAAGACATTCCCGGCCGGTGCATTTGTTCCATCCCGTAAGGCGATGACCTGCTGTGCAGACGATATCGCGCGCATTGGTTATATGTGCCACGCGGAAAATGCGGATCAATATAAAAATGACAGCTGGGTGATGGTGACGGTGACGGTAAAACCGCAGCAGAGCAGAAAACACGACGGAGAATTTCCGGTGCTCTACGCTGAAAAGATAGAACCGGCACAGCCACCGCAGGAAGAAGTTGTATATTTTGGATAATCTATTTGAAATATGCTCCGGAGTATGTTATGATGGAGAGCAGGAATAATAGATATGTTGTAAAGGAGAAATAGAAATGGCTAAAATTCAGATGACGACCCCCTTAGTTGAGATGGATGGAGACGAGATGACACGTATTCTGTGGCAGATGATCAAAGATGAACTTTTGCTTCCTTATATTGATCTGAAGACAGAGTACTATGATCTCGGTTTGAAATATCGTAATGAGACAAATGACCAGGTGACGGTAGATTCTGCAAATGCAACATTAAAATATGGTGTTGCGGTAAAGTGTGCCACGATTACGCCAAATGCAGCACGTATGACAGAGTATGATTTGAAAGAAATGTGGAAATCTCCAAACGGAACCATTCGTGCGATGCTTGACGGAACGGTATTTCGCGCGCCGATTCAAGTAAAAGGAATCGAACCATGTGTAAAAAACTGGAAAAAACCAATCACATTGGCACGTCATGCCTATGGTGATGTGTATAAAAATGTAGAGATTAAAGTTCCGGGTAAAGGAAAAGCCGAGCTGGTGTTTACGGCAGAAGATGGGACTGAGATGCGTGAGACGATTCATGAATTTGACGGACCGGGAATTATCCAGGGCGTGCATAATACGGATAAATCGATCACAAGTTTTGCAAAGGCATGCTTTAGTTATGCCCTTGATACCAAACAGGACCTTTGGTTTGCGACAAAAGATACCATTTCGAAAAAATACGACCATAACTTTAAAGATATTTTTGCAGAAGTTTATGAGAACGAATATAAGGACAAATTCGAAGAGGCCGGATTGGAGTATTTCTATACATTGATCGATGATGCCGTAGCCCGTGTTATGAAGACAGAGGGCGGATTTATCTGGGCATGCAAGAACTACGACGGCGACGTTATGAGCGATATGGTTTCTTCTGCCTGTGGTTCTCTGGCAATGATGACATCTGTGCTTGTTTCACCAAGTGGTGTATATGAGTATGAAGCAGCCCATGGAACCGTTCAGAGACATTATTATAAACATCTCAAAGGCGAAGAGACTTCTACCAATTCTGTAGCTACGATTTTTGCCTGGACCGGAGCATTGAGAAAGCGTGGAGAGATGGATGGCATCAAAGAACTTCAAGAATTCGCAGACAAGCTTGAAAAAGCAACATTGCAGACAATCGAAGAAGGAAAGATGACAAAAGACCTTGCTCTTATCACAGAATTAAAAGATGTCACGGTATTGAACAGTGAGAACTTTATTAAAGCAATTCGCGATACATTGGATCGCATGTAATATAAGAAAGAATAACGGAGGAAAACTGAATGAGTTATACGACACAGATGGATGCCGCACGAAAAGGTATTTTTACCGAAGAAATGCAGCGCGTGTGTGAATATGAAAATATTCGGAAAGAAGAATTGATGGATCTTGTGGCAAAAGGACAGGTGGCAATTCCTGCCAATAAAAATCATAAATGCCTCAAACCATTTGGTATCGGAAGTAAATTGAAGACAAAGATCAATGTCAATCTGGGAACAAGTAAAGATTGTCTGGATCTGGATGTCGAGATGGAAAAAGTAAATGCAGCGATCAATATGGGAGCCGAAGCGATCATGGATCTGAGTTCCTATGGAGATACAAAAAAATTCCGCCGCAAATTAACAGCAGAATGTCCGGCTGTACTTGGTACTGTTCCGATTTACGATGCCGTTGTATATTACAATAAGGCATTGAAAGACATTACGACGGATGAGTGGATTGATGTTGTTCGTATGCATGCAGAAGATGGTGTGGATTTCATGACCATTCATTGTGGTATCAACCGCCAGACAGCAGACCGCTTTAAACAACATCTTCGCCATACAAACATTGTTTCCCGTGGTGGTTCGATCATCTTTGCATGGATGGAACTTACCGGAAATGAAAACCCATTTTATGAGAGATACGACGAGATTCTTGACATCTGTGAAAAATACGATGTTACGATCAGTCTTGGAGATGCCTGTCGTCCCGGAAGTATCGAGGATGCAGGAGATCTTTCTCAGATTTCTGAGTTAGTAGCACTTGGTGAATTAACCCAGCGTGCCTGGAACCATAATGTACAGGTTATGGTTGAAGGACCGGGACATATGCCTTTGAATCAGATCCGTGCGAACATGGAGATTCAGCAGACGGTATGTAAAGGGGCTCCGTTTTATGTACTTGGACCATTGGTTACGGATATTGCACCGGGATATGACCACATTACAAGTGCCATCGGAGGAGCTATCGCAGCTACTTATGGTGCGTCCTTCCTGTGTTATGTAACACCGGCAGAACATCTTCGTCTTCCAACCGTAGATGACGTAAAAGAGGGTATCATCGCTTCTAAGATTGCTGCTCATGCCGCTGACGTGGCTAAAGGACTTCCGGGAGCAAAAGACTGGGATTACGAGATGAGCGAAGCAAGAAGAAATCTGGATTGGGAGAAGCAGTTTGATCTCGCTATCGATCCGGAAAAAGCTCGTCGTTATCGTGCAGAGAGCAAACCGGAAAAAGAAGATACTTGTACGATGTGCGGAAAAATGTGTGCCGTACGTAACATCAACAAGATTCTCCGTGGTGAAAATGTAGATATCATGGAAGAAGAATAACGATTCCACAAAAACAAAGGAATAACAACAGCCTGTCTCGCATATGGTAGTAAAAAATGCGAGAGGGGCTGTTTTTTTGAAGCGAGTAATACGTGTATTGGGAATTTTTCTTATCTTTGGCCTGGCGGCGGGAGCAATGTGGTTTGTGCAGTCCGGAAAATGGAAGACGACCACATTGAAAGAGGTATACATAGAAAAACCGGAAGGAGATACCCTATGGGTAATAAATGGACAAGAGAGGACGGAATATAAAGTAAAAGGGGCGGTAAAGGAGAAAACATACGAAGGGATCGCAGATCTTGAAGTGCGTGGGAAATGTGTAAGAAAAATCGTTTGTAAGCCGGACAAAGCGAAAGGAGTGGAACAAAAGGAAGAGACGCCAGAAACAATCCGTGTTCTTCTGACAACGACAGATTTTGCGGAAAAAGAGCATGATGAAGTAAAGGTGCGATCGGAAAAGCCATTTGTAGTAAAGGCAGGAGAATCGGAAAAACGTTGCGAAGGGGGAGAAGAATTATGCATCCGTGCGGTGGATATGAGCGCAGAAACAATAACCATTCATTCTGCAGAAGAAGCAAAATTGGAAATAACTTCCATTAAAAGGGGCGAGCGGATCCCTTCCTACCGCGGAACATTGGAGTTGAAAAAAAACGGCAAGAAGATACGCATCATCAATGAACTGCCATTGGAACAGTATTTATACGGAGTTCTTCCCAGTGAAATGCCGGCAGAATACCCCGAGGCGGCTCTTCGTGCGCAGGCAGTCTGTGCCAGAAGTTATGCGGAGAAACAGAAACAAAATAACCGGCTGAAAGAATACGATGCACAGGTAGATGACAGTGTGGCCTATCAGGTCTACCAAAGCCAGCCGGAGGATGAGAGGGCGAATAAAGCGGTGGATGATACGAAAGGACTGGTTGTGTGCAGTGGAAATATATTGGCATCGACGTATTTTTTTGCAACATCCTGTGGTGTGACGACGTCTTCTGACAGCGTATTGTTTACGAACAAAGAGATTTCTTATCTTGCGGGACAAGTGCAGAGCACGGACATTTCGGATGCAAAAAAGGGAGAAAGAGACCGGCTTGCGGCCGATACGTATGCGGAAGATGACTTGTTCTGTGAGTTCCTTGAAAAAGAGCAGGATTTGTTAGAAAAAGAGGAGCCGTGGTTCCGCTGGAACATGACGATATCGTTGGAACAGATGGAGAAAAATATCAACGAACGGTTAGCGGACCGCTGTGACAAAACTCCGGACCGGATTGAGGTTCGAAAGGGCGAGGGACTTTATGAAAAAGGACGAGTGGAAAATATAGGAAAATTAAAACGCGTGGTCATAAAAGAACGTGGATGCGGTGGCGTAGCACAGACGGCGGTTATTGTCGGGAGTGAAGTGACGATACGTGTGACTTCCGAATACAATATCCGAATGCTTTTGTTTTCCGGGGAGGCGGTGATCCGTCGAAAAGATGGAAAAGAAGTAACCGGCTTATCTATGCTGCCAAGTGGCTTTTTTAGATTAAAACGTATCGGAGGAGCGTATGAGATACAGGGTGGAGGATATGGACACGGAGTCGGTATGAGTCAGACGGGAGCAAGACAGCTTGCCAATATGGGGAAAAATGAACAGGAGATCATTTGTCATTATTTTCCGGGAGTATCGATTCTTTCAATGTCTCAAATTGGTTCTTGATTCTATTTTTGGATTTAGGAGAAAACAGGGAATATCCGTCGATGTGGAACCGGTTGATCAAAGCACCGACAAACAGCAGACTGACACAGACATACAGCCACAGCATAAAGAGTGCGATCGAAGTGAAACTCCCATAAAGAGATGAATAATTCGAAAAAGAATCGATATAGATCGAGTAGAGATTGCTGAATAAGATCCATGTAATAGAGGTAAATAAAGCACCGGATACATAATTTCGTAAATGCGGGCGTTCATCGTGATGTGGAACAAAGGTATACAAAAGTAAAAAATAGAAGAAAAAGATTGCAAAACCGGCAATTGAACGCAGGGAAAAAATGCCGATAAACAGTGGAGTGTCAATGGAGAAAAAGGAGTCGATAATAAGCAGGATCTGATTACCAAATACGATGACGATCAGTGATAAAACCAGCATAGCGGCAAAAATCAACGTATAGAGGAAAGATAGAAAACGGTTAAAAAACCAGTTTCCCTTCTGATTTTTGCCACAATTCCGGTTTAAAC
>ENA-UOJE01002911-UOJE01002911.1-human-gut-metagenome-genome-assembly--contig:-C23-NODE-2911-length-12278-cov-5.876381_pt1 | contig 12278 bp, 13 predicted proteins | sample MGYA00242341_ERZ723888 | MGnify/ENA metagenome assembly ERZ723888 | reverse complement strand
GATAAGGAATCCTCCCATCTTCGATGGGTCCCTCCTTACCACAATAAATGGACCTGGCGGGAATCGAACCCGCGTCCAAACCGGAATCCCATGTACTTCTACTATCATAGTTCATTTTTTTACATTCCCTCCGCCTGACGAGAATGAACACCCTTCAGGTTTTAGTAGCTTCATGATACGCCCATGCACGCAAAGCTTAATGCATGTCGTTTCCTACATCGTTGATGCCTGGGTCTTAAAGTGTAGGTGCCTTAAGTCAGACAGCTGCCATTAGGCAGCGTATGCTAAATTATCTTCAGCGTTTAATTTTAATCCATGTTTTAACGTGGTCACGGTCCACGGATAGCTTCTCCATCTTCAGCCGGCCTGTCGAAACCAGTACAAGCCCGTACTGTGATAGCAATCATAGCAGAACTATCACATTTTGTCAAGTACTTTTCGGTCTTTTTTTCCACTTTCTGTATGCGGAAGTTTTTCCACTATCTTGCAGCAAAACGGCAGCTCATAATTGGCAAGGGTTTGTTTCAAATGCGCATAGATTTGTTCCTCACATTCTTCCGAAACCTCACTGCCACACAGCGTCACCCAGGCTGCCACCCGTTTTTCGCCCTCTTTTTCTACGGCCGCAGCGATCGCCTCCCCGATAAACGAAATGTCCTCCAAGGCTCCCTCGATCTTAAGAAGCGATACTTTGCGCCCCCGTATGCTGACGATGTCGTCTTTTCTTCCATCGAAATACAGATTTCCTGCCACATCCATATGGCCAAGATCTTTCAGGCTGAACGGACACAAGACGCCCTCCACATGATAAGGTGTCGTAACAAAGATCTCACCGTCTTCAACCGACACCTGCACGCCCGGGAACGGTTTTCCCACACAGTTTTTCTCCTGGGTCATCTGATCCTGCCGGAGATACGTGATATAATTGAGTTCACTGGCTCCATAATAAAGAACGATACCGGCATTTGGAAAACAACGGCGTAATTTTTCTGCCTCTTCGCTTCCCATACTCTGGGAACCGGCGAGAATATGCCGAACTGTCGTAACCGGCTTCTTGATACATTGTGGAAGAAACAGAAGTTTACGCGGGATCAGATATACGACATCGGTCTTATATTCTTCGATCCATTCTGCCCATCTGCGGGGATCAAATACATTGGCAGCGACTATCGCCGCACCGATGGAAAACTGTGCCATATAAAGATTCAGATTGCCGGTGAATGCGAGACTCCCCTGAGCGAACATCCGGCTTTCCGGGGTCACTCCAAAAATCTCATTTTGAACCGGAAAAAAATCCGCCCAGCTCTCGTACCTTCGATAAAGTACCTTCGGCACTCCGGTACTCCCCGAAGTCATCACTGCCATGCAGGCATTTTCCGGCACTTCTCCGATCTCCGGCAATTGTTTTGCATCCTCCGGAACAAGAAGCGGGATCTTTCCTGCCGCCTGACAGCCTAAAAAGGAAACAAGCTGATCTAAAATCCGTTTTTCCCGAAGGAAAATCACTTTTTTCTCCGATTTTTCCTGCCTCAGCCGGTCTCCTTTCTCCTGCGACAACTTTACCAGTTCTCCATAAGTATATTCTTTTCCTTCCTCTACCAGAGCGAGCCGGTCCGCCTCCTGCTCCCGTATCATCTCATAAAAATTTCTCATTTTTCACACACTTTCTTCCATAAAATAGCAGTCCCCTGTCCACCGGCCGCCGCGATCGCACTCACTCCATACACGTTATCTTCCGCGCATTGCTGCAGGCGCTTTGCCAGATGCAGCGTAAGGATTCCCCCGGTCGCCCCATAAGGGTGTCCATATGCCAATGCCCCTCCGCAGGCATTGTAAGCCGGTACACACGCCGGATATTTTTTAGCAAACAATTCATCAATCACCGCAAATGCCTCATTGCACTCGTAAGCAGCGATCTCTTCCGGTTTCCTCCCGGTCTTTTCAAACAGTTTGTCCAATGCTTTGTTTACAAGCAATGGCGGCATTTCCGGATTTCCTGCCACTTCCACCATCTCCACAAAACGAAGCCATGGTTTCCAGCCCTTCTTTTTCGCATAACTTTCCGCACACAATACGACAAAAGCCGCTCCATCCTGCGTCCCACAGGCATTTGCCGCCGTCGTGACCCCATTCTCATAAAGTGTGGGAATCTTTTCCAGAAATGCTTTGGATAAAGTTTGCCGTATTCCCTGATCGCATTCCTTTTCCGTTCCTAGCGGAAGAATAACATCTTCAAACACTTTTGTATCTCTCGCTTTGACTGCCAATTGCTGACTGCGAAGTGCCCAGGCATCCAAGGTTTTCCTGGAAACACCTGCCATCTTTGCTGTCTTTTCCGCTCCCCAAAGCATCGCATCCTGCCGCCATTCTCCGGGCGAGAATTTTGCTGCCGTATAAATTTTTTCTCCATTGTATTCCGTGTGATTTTTCGAAACCATGCGCCTCGGTGCCGTCGAGGAACTTTCTGCCCCGCCGGCAAAGACCACCTGCTGCTGGCCGCTTCCAATCTTTGCTGCCGCCATAACAATCGCTTCCATTCCGGACGAACACTGGCTGTCAATCGTAAAAGCCGGAACCTCTTCCGGTATCCCTGCTTCTAACGCCATCAATCTTCCGATGTTTCCCCCGGCTCCCACCGCATTTCCGGCGAGTACAAGATCCGGTGCTCCATAATCTCCTGACAATTTATGTAAAATATGTCCGCCGAGTTTTTCTGCCGGAATATGCCGGTAAATTCCGTTTTCCTTGCCAATGTAGGTGCGGTATCCGCCTACGACAACCACATTTTCCAGCATACGTCTTCCTCCTTTGTCCGGGCTGTAATTTCCATGCCTTCCCGGGTCGTCCACACCGGCTGTGAAGCAAACACAGGCTTGTAAAACCGCATTTTAATCTTCTTCCACACCATTTCCTGTTTCTCACATTCCAAAAACATCGTTACCAGCATCAAAAGTCCCGGTACGATTGCCTGCTCTCCTTGATGAATGGAATTGGTGTCCCCGACTGCCTCCGTAAAGTTTTGAATGTCAGCGGCAGACCATCTTTGTTTCTCCCCGCCCTCTGTCTCAGGCTTTTCCATCCGAGACCGTTCTTTCACCGGATGTGCCTCTTCCATCCGGGATTCCAAAATCTGCTCCACGGTTTCTTTTGGCCGGATCAGTTTCATCGTCATTTGCTTTCCATTTTTTGACACCATTAGCGTCGCGTAGCGATCATCCCGCCTTTTTTCTTCGCAGATGGGTTCCTTTTTCTCGCTGCCCTTTGCCATTTCCACCTGAGCGATCTCATACCCATCATACCCCGAAAAAACAGAAAATCCTCCTGCCAGCTTTCGAAACCAGTCAAGTTCTCTGTCAATCGACAATTTCATATCCCAGTTCTCCTAAAAGTTCAAAATCCGTCTTTACCGTGATTCCCGATGTCGTGAGCATATCACCGGAAATCGCTGCATTGGCACCGGATTCCATACAGCCACGGCCTTTGTCTTCCATCAGGCCTCTTCCGCCGGCGAGACGGATAAAGGCATCCGGGAGAAGAAAACGGTAAACCGCCACGATCCGGCGCATCTCGTCCGTTGTCAGACGTGGTTCGTTTTCGTATGGGGTTCCCGGGATCGCATTGAGCATGTTGACCGGAACCGAATGCACCCCAAGTCTGCGGACTTCCAATGCCATATCGATACGGTCTTCCATCGTCTCTCCGATTCCCATAATTCCACCACTGCATACTTCCAGTCCGGCTTCTTTGGCAGCTGTGATCGCTGCAATCTTGTCATCAAACGTATGCGTCGTACAGACATCCGAGAAATACCTTCTCGACGTCTCTAAATTGTTATGTACTCTTGTAAGACCGGCTTCTTTTAATTTGCTGAAAGCTTCCTTGTCAAGGAGACCAAAGGAGCCGCATACGTGAAGATTCGTCTCTTCCCGGAGTTTCTTGATACACTCGCACATCTGGTCTACTTCTGCTGCATTCAGCCGTTTTCCGGATGTTACGATCGAATATCTCCGCACGCCCTGGCTTTCTATCTTTTTTGCATCTTCCAAAATCTCTTCCGTGGAAAGCAGTGGATAATTTTCCACTTCGGTCTTATGGCAGGCTGCCTGCGCACAATATTTACAATTTTCCGAACATCTTCCGCTCTTTCCATTGATGATTGTACACATATCAAATTTATTATCACAAAAGGCTTTTCGGATCTCGTCTGCCGCCTTGCATAATTCATCCAGATCCACGGTCAGCAATTCCATCGCCTGTTCTTTTTCCAACTTTTCTCCTTTTAACACCATTTCCTTATACATTTCAATCTTATTGTCCATGACATTTCCTCCTGAAAACATTGATATTTATTATCAGGTAACTATTCAGGACCACTGTGCAAAAACAATGGATTGTCGTGCTTGCACGTAAGAAACATTGTTTTCTGAATAGTTACATTATCAGTATAATAGGCTCCGTCGTTAATGTCAACCTTTTCTCGAAAACAGGTTGACATTTCATTTTATCCTCGTTATAATGGAGCAAGAAAATAACTTTTTGGAGGACATTATGAACGAACAAACGCAAACAACTCAGACAACAGCAAAATCTGCACATTCCGCGCAGTCTCTTGTGACAATCGCTTTGATGGCAGCGGTACTGTGCGTATCTGCTTACATCAGTATTCCCCTGCCAAACGGCTCCCACATTACGGCATTGAATTTTATCGTAATGCTTGTCGCTTTGGTATTTTCCATACGGGAATCCTTTTTGATCAATTTGATCTGGTTTTTACTCGGACTTTTGGGACTTCCGGTTCTTATCGGCGGAGCTTCCGGCATCGGTTACGTGTTAGGGCCATGGGGTGGTTACAGCATCGCATTTCTTATCGTAGCTGCGCTGGTTCCTCTGATTTGCACCCGCAGATACAACCGTGTTCTTTATACCATTATCGCCATTCTTTCTGCCGCTTTTGTCGATCTGTTCGGCAGCATCTGGATGATGGTCGTAAGCGATATCGCTCTCGTTCCTGCTCTTGTAGCCGGATTCCTGCCATTTATCGTTTTGGATGTGGTAAAAGCGGTGATTGCAGCGCAGATCGTACCACAGATCCGTAAGATCGTACGTTAACACGTAACTATTCAGGACCCAATGTCAATACTGGTTTCGCCGGTAAAAAATAATGCCGGCGAAATCTGCTAAAAACCATCCAATCGGAATCGATATCCAGATCCCCGTCACTCCTACACCGGCGATCTCCGTCAATCCATACGCCAATGCTACTCTCATTCCCAAAGAAATCACCGTTAAGATAACAGACACCACCGGTTTATTGACTGCGCGAAAATATCCGTAAAGCAGGAACAATATTCCAATGCCCACATAAAAGGCCCCCTCGATCTGAAGATACCATGCCCCTGCTTCGGATACGGCACTTCCGGCATCCACAAATAAATTCATCAAGGAATGTGAAAAGCAAACAACCAGCGAACTTACGATCACGCAGAAAACCACGACACTCAGTACCGCATATTTCACTCCTTCGCGGATCCGCTCTCTCTTTCCGGCACCAAAATTCTGTGCGGCAAATACCGAAAACGCATTTCCAAAATCCTGCACCGGCATATAGGCGATCGTATCTATTTTTACAGCCACCGCAAATGCAGCCATAATAACCGCGCCAAAACTGTTTACCAATCCCTGTATCATCAAAATCCCAAAATTCATTACCGACTGCTGCAAGCACGTAAATCCAGACAATGACATAATCTGCTTCAAATTCTTTCCATCCCATCGGACATCTTTTCTCTGCGGCCAGTATTCCGGATACATTTTGATAAAATACAAGCCAATTCCGATCCCGGATATATACTGTGAAATAACCGTCGCTACCGCAGCCCCGGCAATGCCCCCTTGAAGCGGGATAACAAACAAAAGATCCAGTCCGATATTCAACACGACGGAAACCGCCAAAAACACAAGAGGAATCACGGAATTTCCTACACTCCGCAGTACATTGGCATAATAATTATATAAAAATGTCGCAAAAAAACCTGCCATCACGTAAACCAGATAGGTCCGCATATCCGCAAACGTTTCCTGGGGTACCTGAAGCCATTGTATAATAGAATTCAGCAATAAATATACAACCACCATCACGATTAGTGCCAGCCCGCCGATTGCAGTAAATGACATGACCAAACCATTTCGAAAGGCATCCCAGTCTTTTTTTCCGTATGCCATCGAAAAAAAAGCTCCGGCGCCAAGACAAAGTCCAAGGATCACCGAGGTCAAAAATGTCACCAGCGTATAGGAAGCTCCTACTGCCGCCAACGCCTGCTCCCCGATATATTTGCCGACCACCCACGTGTCGACCAGATTGTATAACTGCTGCATCACATTGCCAAGCATCAACGGCACGGCAAAGGCCCACAGCCCGATTAAAATATTTCCTTGCGTCAATTCTCTTGTGTGTTTCATTTTTTCTCTCTATTCTCTATCTTTTTTATGCGTCACATAAAAAATGACTGCCACATTGCTTTCAATATGACAGTCATCCTTTTTATTGCAAAAACATTTCTTCACACATTTGCTTTCCCGTCTCAGTCTTAAATATCGTTTCGTAAACTTTTCTTATATTTTCTTTTGGCACATTGTCCTCCAGAAAATTTACAAGAAAATCTGCCTCAACAAGAATCTGATAATCAATTCCATCAATGTTGTCATAGGTATGATGGTGTGCGATCAAATATTTTACCCGGCGGATCACGCCTTTTGTAATTTCAATCTTCGTCAACAATTCTTCTGCAAGAGCCGGTCCTTCCTGCTCCTGTAATTTTCCATTGCAGTCACCATATTTTTCCTCACACACATGAATGCCGATATCATGCGTCAATGCCGCAATTTCGATAACAAAGACATCTCCTTCATCGACTCTTTCCGTTTCTGCGATTAATTTTGCATAACTGTGTACCTTGCAAAAATGCTGGATTCTCTTCGGATCCCCGCGATACAATTTAATCATTTCCAAATGGATTCTGTTAATCATGTTATTCACCTCACCTTATGTACTCACTCTATCATACCATAAAACAACTTAAGAATACAACCCTAAATTCATCCTGCCTTATGCTGTCTTCCCTCCGTATCGATCTCATAATTATCTTTTAAGATCAATTCTGAAATCGGTACAAACTCGTATCCTTTCTCTTTCAACGTCTTAATCATCGTGTCCAATGCCTCCGCCGTATGTTTTGCTCCATTGTGGCATAAAATAATAGAACCATTTCCCAAATGTTTGTGTTCCGTCACCCGACGCACGATCGTATCGGCGTCGTAATCCTTCCAATCCAGGGAATCTACATCCCACTGAATCGGATAATAATTGATTTCTCTACATACTCGGATCAGATTGTCATTGTAATCCCCATACGGAGGCCGAAAAAGGATCATCTCTTTTCCCGTCAATGCTTTTACTTTTTCATGCGGTTTCAACAATTCTTCCTTACACTGCTCCGCTGACAGCTGAGACATCTGCTTGTGATTTTCGCTGTGATTTCCCAGATCATGCCCTGCAGCAGCGATTGCCTTCACATCATCCGGATATTTTTCAATCCAGCCTCCCGTCATAAAAAAGGTAACCCGCACATTGTTTTTCTTTAAAATTTCTAAAATTTTAGCCGTATCTTCATTTCCCCAAGCGGCATCAAAACTAAGGGCGATCTTCTTTTCCTCCCCCTTATCCACACAATAGATCGGCAATTCTTTTGCCGCGATTCCCTGTCCGAGTTTCGTATTCAATGTCGCCACTGTCTGCGGATAAAAATGAATGCTGGTAGCCAGAAGAAGCAGTGAAGTCAGAACAATTGCCCCCACTTTGGTAAATAAGATGAGTTTTTCTTTTTCTATTTCTATTGAATTTGGTTCCATAATAAAACCCCGGCGTTTTTTACTAACTTATGCCGGGGAAATAGGTATTATAACTTATTGTTTATTCCTCTACAATATCCGCCAGTTCAAACCGAATCACTTTTTTCAGATCCTCTAAACTAAGCTGCACCTGAAATCCGATCTTTCCGCCGCTGAAACAGATTGTCTCCTGCTCTGCTGCACTTTTATCGATAAACGTAGGGAAAATTTTTTTCATGCCAATCGGCGAACATCCGCCGTGGATGTATCCGGTAAGTCCAAGCAGTTCTTTGGCTTTCAGCATCTCTATCTTTTTCTCACCGGCGCAGGCTGCCGCCTTTTTCAGATCCAGTTCTTTTTCGACCGGCACGAGGAATACATAATATTTCTTCGATTTACTTACGGTAACCAATGTTTTAAATACCGCATCCGGATTCTGCCCCAACGCCTTTGCCACTTCTGTTCCGCTGATTGCGCCGGAATCCACATAATTATGACTTTCATAGGAAATTTTCTTCGCGTCTAACACACGCATTACATTTGTTTTTTCTTCTTTTTTCATAGTAAAAACCAACCTTTCCACCTTTCATTCTAGCACATATTGCACCCTATGAAAAGCATAATTTAATTGAGAAAGAGTATCATTTTAATTGACAAAAAAGGATTGAAATCCGCCAAGTGGAAAACCTATAATAAAAGTATCAACACAATCAGGGAGGCAATTATGTATATCGAAGAAATTGCAAAATTAGGCATTGCTGCCGGCGAAAAAACAGAGGTCTGCCGCAAATCGCCTGTCAAATACGGATTACGCAGCATACAGGCAGGTGTGTTTATCGTAATCGCAACCATGCTGTCACAAGCTGTAAATGCTACATTTTTAGCCACTTCTCCTGCCGTCGGAAAAATGATCGGCTCTGTCGTATTTTCCATCGCGATCATTTTGGTTGTATTTCAGGGTGGCGAACTTTTTACCGGCAATACCATGACCATGACATTTGGCTATTTGCTGGAACAATGTCAGCTGCGGGACGTCTTTCACATCTGGATCTTTAACTATATCGGGAACTTCATCGGAGCGGCGGGACTGTCTCTGCTTTTTGTCGCTAGCGGTGCCTCACACCAAATTTTAACAGAATTTTACAAAAGTTTCTTTATGGATAAAATAAGTATCCACCCTTCCGAACTGATACTGCGTGGCATCTTATGTAATTTTCTGGTCTGTCTTGCGGTGTGGACCGGTACACGGATGAAATCCGAAAGCGGCAAAATTCTTGTAATTGCCGGCATCATCACCACCTTTGTGATCTGCGGTTTTGAACACTGTATCGCCAATATGTCAACATTTACCATTGGCTACCTTCTGCTTGACGGCGTATCACTGCTCACGTTATTGCAGCATATGTTTTTTGTCACTGTGGGAAATATGATCGGCGGCGTTTTTCTCTTCGCCATTCCGATGTATGCAATCCGCGGCATGAAATAAAAAAGCCTGCACTTTACCCGGCAGGCTCCTCATACAAATACTTTCGTATTTCTTCTTCTACTAAATGTTCTCCGATCACGATAACCACTTCCTGGCCCTCTTTGATCGGCTCTATTTTCTTGTTTTCCGCCGTCGCATTTAACTCGATCCAGCTTCCCTCCGGAGTCTTAAAAAACCCTTTCATACGGATTACCTTTCCGCAAGCCGGATTGTTCATAATACGATCCGTAATCTCCGAAACCTTGTCCGAGGAAACCGTCGGCTCCATAAAATACAGCGTCGAAAATGCGTCTTCGTTTTCGAACCACAATTTTGCAAAACGGTCTGTCGTATAGCCGCCGGATGCTATTTTCAAAAAGTCATCTTCTTCCAGTAGTTCCCAGTCTTTTAATAGAATGTCTTCCTTCTGAAAACGCCGTTTACAGCTAAATTGTTCCATCGCCGCGTTCATCTGCTGTATCGTCTGCTCGATACGTTCTGACGTCGTTTCCTGACATTTGCTGAAAACAATCTGCCCGGCACAAGAAATCTGTGTGGCAAAAAGATACTCCGCTTCTTTCGACATTCCTGCCGGCATGGAAGCATCCACAATGGCGATCACATTACCAATCTCATACCAGCGTTCAAGCGGATCTTCATGCAAAATATCAAAAAATTCATCGACATCAAAAATCCCGGATGGTTCGATCAATACTCTGTCATATTCGAGCATCCCCATCGCGATCAGTTTTGTCTTCATTCTTCGTCGATGGCAGTCTTTGTCACAGGCTCCCGCGATCATATCCACATCACACGAGTCACTCATGACATCCTGCAAAAGCATCATATCTACATTAACGGCTCCAAAATCATTTTCCAGGATTCCTATTTTCTTTCCCTGCTTTAGAAAATAGGCCGCATATTTTTTAATAAATGTCGTCTTTCCGGATCCCAAAAATCCGGTAATCAGGTCAATCTGTATCTTACTCTTACCATTCAAGCAAAACAGCTCCCCACGTAAGTCCACCACCAAAGCCGGACAAGATTAATTTGTCTCCCGCTTCCAAAAGGTTATTTTTATTGAGCTCATCAAGAAGGATTGGAATACTTGCCGATGACGTATTTCCATAATGATCCAGATTCATCGGAATCTTATCCATATCTACTTTAAGACGTTTGGCGATCAATTCCAAGATACGCCGGTTTGCCTGATGAAGTACAAAATATTTGATCTCATCTGCTTCGGTATTCGTCTTTTTCAAAATCTGTTTGATGTATTTTGGCACCGTTGTTACCGCAAAACGGAATACGGCCTGTCCATTCATCTGAATATAATCTTTCTTTCTGCGGCTCTTGTAAAATGGATTCTGGATTCCACGTCCTTTACACGTAAGCACCTCGCCCTGTGTACCATCAGAACCGGTTACACTCGCAAGGATACCGCCTTTTCCTTCCACTTTACGCAGAATGGCAGCACCGGCGCCATCACCAAACAAAATGCACGTACTGCGGTCAGACCAGTCCACTTCACGCGACAATGTCTCGGATCCGATGACAAGAACCGTCTTTGCCATCCCCGTCTCAAGATACGCATCTGCTGTATTTAGAGCAAATAAAAAACCGGAACAAGCTGCATTCAGATCAAAGCAGGTTGCACGGATTGCCCCGATCTCTCCCTGCACCTGACAGGATGTATTAGGTACATATGTATCCGCAGAAGCCGTGGCAACGATGATCAGATCAATTTCCTCTGCCGTCACGCCGGCATCTTCCATCGCATTCTTCGCTGCCTGCGTTGCCATGTATGTTGTCCCCTCTTTGCTTCCGCTTGACAAACGCCGTTCTTTGATTCCGGTACGCTGGCTGATCCATTCGTCATTCGTATCCACGATTGTCGACAAAAAATGATTATCTGCTACATTCTCCGGTAAATAGCTTCCCGTTCCAATTATTTTTATAGCCATGTCAATCCTCCAAAAAATCAAAACATACTTGTATACATAATAGCGACGGCGTCCACCACACTTTTTGCGATACTCGCCGTCGTCTATAATTATTATAAAGTAGCTCATTTTATTTGTCAATCGTAGCAATCAAAACCACATCATCATGGTTTTGATTACTACGTCTTGTATTTATTCAAACATCTCTATCTTCCACTTTTACATCAACATTTTTCCCTAGTTGATATTCTTTCGACGGATGCGTAATAATCGTCCCATCCTGCCCGGACAAAAAAGAGCCCGTCACACATCAACGGACTCTTCATAATAATTAGATTCGTTTCAAATATTCACCGGTACGTGTATCGATCTGGATCTTGTCGCCCTGATTTACGAAAATCGGTACATTTACCTGTGCACCAGTCTCAACCGTAGCTGGTTTGGTAACGTTTGTAGCAGTGTCGCCTTTTACACCAGGCTCTGTCTCTGTTATTTCCAATTCTACAAACATCGGTGGCTCTACGGAGAAAATGTTTCCTTTGTAAGAAACCATCTTAACCATATCATTTTCTTTTACAAATTTCATAGCATCGCCTACGGTCTCTTCCGGCAATGCGATCTGATCGTATGTCTCCATATCCATGAAGTTGTACATATCTCCCTCAGAATACAGATACTGCATATCTTTCTTGTCGATATGAGCCTGAGGATATTTTTCATTTGGACGGAAAGTTCTTTCTACAGCTCCACCATCCACTACATTTTTCAATTTTGTACGTACGAATGCTGCACCTTTTCCTGGTTTTACGTGCTGGAATTCAAGAATCTGGTATACAACACCATCAATCTCAATTGTCAATCCGTTTTTAAAATCTCCTGCTGAAATCATAACAGTTCCTCCTAAAATTTTCTATATGCAGAACTCCTCTGCAAGTATTGTTCTTGATAAAAGCAATATATCTACTCACTATTTTATTATATTT
>ENA-UOJE01002908-UOJE01002908.1-human-gut-metagenome-genome-assembly--contig:-C23-NODE-2908-length-12282-cov-17.137483_pt1 | contig 12282 bp, 8 predicted proteins | sample MGYA00242341_ERZ723888 | MGnify/ENA metagenome assembly ERZ723888 | reverse complement strand
TTATAATTTTTGTCTGCTTTTATATATCGTCCCGTCCGGCGCAATGCCTTCGATATCGATGTCGTAATCGGCCTGATCCGTGTCATTGGTGTAAAATTCAATCGTAGTATTACCGTCGGGATCGGTTTTTACATACGGATTCCAGTAAACCGTGGTACGTTTGTCCGATTTTTCGTCGTTGACTTTTTCCGGGGTGTCGTAAACAGGATGGTAGAATTCTATATTCTCCGAATAACCGACTACTTTACAAGTCTGTGTATCCGGGATACCATATTTCCGCCCCGGTTTCAAGAAAATATCTATACGGTAAGGATAGGTCGGTAAGTTTATTCCGGCATTGATCTGCCTTGCGTGTTTTGTGCGCCAGTCCGTATCTTTAGCTACGTAAATATAGTCAACGTCATCAATAAGATAGTTTTTCAGATAGTCGAGATCGACAATCTGTCTATTTACGTTCAATTGAGCGAGGGCATATTTTAATTCTTGATCCCAATCCATTCGTTTCAAATACAATAAATCTTTTTCCCTATGCACTTCCGGCATATAGGAACATACGTAATTGTATAAAGTGATCGGTTTATATTTTGACATCTTGATCGTATCGTAAAGAGCCCCGAAAGATGTGACTTGCTGTTTTTGCGGATTAACACTTTTCACCTCGACCCCTTCGAGTTCATACACCTTCATTCCGTCGATCGTCGTGTGTTGCAGTTTTTGTTGCTTCAGGTAATCCCTGACGGCTTTTCGCACCGATTCCGCGGAGTCCGGAAAGGGCGGCCTGTCGGTCAACGGCGGCCTCGGGTACAGCCCGTCCAGGTCGATCCGTTGCGTGGGCTTTCCCCTGCGGGTTTTGGCAGACACCATGAACAGCACGGTATCGGCGAAGTCCAGCCCGGAGAGCACGAACCTTCCGGAGTCGTCCGCCTGCGCCGCGTCCGCGACGTTATCCCTGTTCAGCGCCACGGCGGATACCAAAGCCCCGGGAGCAGCCCGTCCCGCGATCCCGATCACCTTTCCCGATAGGTACTGCCCGCGCTCGACGAAGTGCTTCGGAGAGAAGGGCTCCGGATCGTACAGGTTCCCGGCGCGGAACCTTCTCCATCCGTGCGTCAGCATCACCAGGTCGAGACGGTGGGCGGCGGCGGGATCGTCGCCCAGAAAGTAGTACCCCGGATTATGCACGTACCCCTTGACGTCGGAACACAGCAGCAGGTTCGTTCGGATATCGTCCCCCAGGGAATCGTACCTTACGGCCCTGCGGTCGGTTACGCTGACCGACAAGTCGGCGGAGACCGGTTTCCCGTCGCTGTCTTCCAGGCTGATCCCGACTCTTACCTTTTCTCGCTTTCCGTACCGCGGCTTGTCGGGCGTTACCGTCCATCGCTCCCGTTTTCCGGTTCTTTTCAGGAAAACGAGCCTTTCGCTGCGCGGACGTCCCGTACTGTCCACCAGCAGCAGGTGCAGTATCCCTTCGGGCAGGGAGTCGGCGAGGATGGCGCCCGAAGGCCGTTGCGGATCTACCGGTACGACGCAGCGGCAGTCCCCCCGGATATGCCCGACCAGACGGCTCCCCCGGGGAACCGTTCCGTCGGCCTTGTACAGAATGCGCCCGGAAGACTGCGCCGCCGTCAGGGCGCAGGCCCCGGGACGGATCTCCGGCAAGGCGACCGTGATTTCCCGACGCCCCGCCCTGCACACGGCGCGGTACGTCTCTCCCTGCCGAGCACAGAGCAGGAAGGCGCCCATCCCGTCGTGCTCCGACGCGAACGAAACGACCGTATCGCCCCGGCTGTCGAGCACGCTCCCGCGGACGTCCTCCGGATAACCGTCGGAACGTTCCGCTTTGAAGGCGACCTTTCGAGGAACTCCGTCCACCAGATCCCCGCCCTCGGGAAAGAACCCTACGGCGAAATCATGCGTTTCGGGTTCGAGAAAGACGGTTCTTCTGAAGACGGTTCCCCCTTCGTCGAGCATCATGCGGATAGATCCCCCGTTTCGGATCGAGTCGTGGGGCAGGTCGACGAACAGGGCGCCCGTCGACGTGGTTCGCTGCCGGAAGCCGCCGACGCGTCTGCCGGCGCGGTCGAACAGTTCGTAGGACGCGGACGCGTCCCGTACCGGCTTGCCCTCCGCATCCGAGAAACGCACGATGACCTGTTCTCCGGAATAGGCGACCGACGAGCGCACGCGTTCCGAGCGCATGCTGCCTACCGACAGGTTGCGCCGGAAGAAGAACGCCGGATCGAAGTTGAGCATCCAGCCCGTATACGCCCGAAGGGTATACTCGCCGGCGGGGAGCGTATCGGGCAGCGGAAGTCCGTTCGCGAACCCAAGCGAATCGCGCTTGATCTTCCGGGACGCGACGACCTTCCCGAGCCTGTCGGACAGATCGACGTAGAGGAAGTTCGAGAGCGTATCGGGTCTGTGGAACACCGCGTCTGTCAGATAGGCCTTGAACCGAATGGTGTCGCCCGCTCCGTAGTAGGGCTGGTTCAGGTGAAGGAAAAGTTTCTCCGGACGACGGATCGTTTGCGCATCGAAAAAAGCCTGTATTCGGTCTTGGACCGAAACGACGGACGCATCCGGTTCCGGGATCGGGGAAACGATCCTCCCGGAAACCGGAGAAACGAAAGCAATGGCCATCGTCACAAAAATCGCTGACAACGAGTACATCCTTTTCATAGACAGCTCAATTTTTATATTCTAATTCAGCGTTTTAGTTCCGTGCAGGGATTTATAAAAAGACAGCCTGACCAATAAATGTTACCTAATTTATTTAACATGGACAGTCAGGCTGTCAAAATGTGATTAATAGTTGTAAAAGAGTCTAACTCGTTATAACTAAATTATCTCAGACATAGATTTAATACTTACCACAGTCCATTGTAGGAGGCTGTAATCTAACTATTGCTCTACCTGGACATCCGGCATTGATACACGTAGCTAAATCTGTATATTTTCCTTTAGCTTGTCCTCCTCTTAATTGAATCATGTCCGCATTGTCGATCCTTGCAACAATGTCTTTCTTTAAAATAAGCTTTTTCATAAAAATTTGAATTAATTGTTTTTCCTACTCTTTTTTACGGATTTTCGGATTACTCCGCTCGAGTCTGCATATATTATTGTATTTTTTGTTGATGCTGGCATATTGACCCGTTGGATGTCACGCCCTCTATCGTGATTTCGTATTGCGAATTGTCGCTGTCTCCGGAATAAAACTCGATTTTCGATTTTCCGTCCGGCCCGAACTTTACGTAAGGATTCCAGTAAAGGGTAGTCCGGTGATCCGGCGTTTTGTCGTTGACTTTCTCCGGAGTGTCGTATATCGGATGGTAAAACTCTGCATTCTCAGAATAACCGATCGTTTTGTAAATGGAAAAATCAGGCTTTATCCCCGCTCCCGGTTTTAAATAGATCTCCACACGCAACGGAATAACTACATTTATATACTCGACATCGCCAACCGTAAAATCACGCAAATAGTCTATATTGCTATAATTCATCCGATTAACTGTTAGTCCAATAGGGATCCATCCTCCTCCAACGACTCGTCCTAAAAGTTGATTTCCCGAACGCATTACTTTGGGTAAAAAGCTTACATATTGCAATAAGGGCACTTGCTTGAACTTAACTAAATTGGTCGTGTCATATAAATTTCCGTTAACAGACATTCGTGGTCTGTTAGGATTTCTTGCGGTAACCGTCACTCCTTCGAGTTCGTATTCCACAAGTTCGTCATCATTGATTTTCGGGAAAGAAGCCAGATAACGCTGTAAATCATTATTGCGAAGCTGTCGTTGCTGCGGAGAAAGAAACGGATACAGCGGTTTAAATACCGGTCGAGGATAGAGCGTGTCAATACTCACATTATACGGAACCCGCCCTTTCTTGTTCTTGGATGAAATTAAGAACACGGTCGTGTCCTGAAAGTCCAGACCTTCCATCGTGAAATATCCCGCACTGTCCGCCACAGCACTTCCGATAACATTGTGTTGGTTAATCGCAAATGCATCGACCTGTGCCAGTTTTGCAATTTTATTCCCAAGCGTTTTGACATGCCCGGTGATATACTGTCCATGTTCGAAATAGTGTTTCGGCGTGAACGGTTCCGAATGAAACAGGTTTTCCGTGTTGAATCTTCTCCATCCGTGGGTCAGCATAACCAGATCGAGATAATGCCGGCGGGCCGGGGAATCGTCCAGAAAATAGTATCCCGGATTATGGATATATCCTTTCAGGTCGGAAGTAAGCAGTAAATACGAACGGATGTTTTCCGCTAATGAATCCGTTTTAACCGTATGTGCATCCGTTACGCTCACCGAAAAATCTCCGGAGAGGGGTTTTCCTTCCTGCTCCAAAGCGAGGTTTACGGTTACTTTCTCCCGTTTCCCGTAAACGGATTTATCTGTCGTTGCCTGCCATTGTTCTTTGGGGCGGGATAGATAGACCAACCGTTCGGTACGGGGATGTCCAGTGGAGTCGGCCAACAGCAGGTGAAGAATCCCTTCCGGCAGTGAGTCGGTTTTAATCAATCCTTCGGGATTGTTCGGTGTTACCGGGTGGACGAAATGACACGATCCGCGTGTGTGTGCGATAAGCATACTGCCAGCAGGAACGGTTCCCAGAATCCGGTAACGCAAATTATTCCCGGTTTGGGTCGCAGTTAATGCACAAGCTTCAGCCTGCACGGTAGGAAGTGAGGTAAACACAGATAGTGTATCGCAAGATGAAATTGCACGGTAAGTTTCTCCGGGCTGCGGGGTCAACAGAAAAGTTCCCATGCCTTCGTGTTCGCTGCTGAAACGGGCTACGGTATCTCCGGCGTGGTTTAGGACAGATCCGCTGACATCGACCGGATATCCATCCGAACCTTCGGCTTTAAAAGCTATGATCTGCGGCGTACCTGATACCAGATGCCCGCCTTCGGGCAGGAACTGGATATCGAACGAAATAGTTTGAGGTTCCGGGAAGAAAGTACGTTTATATATGGTACCGTTTCCCAGTTTCAGCCGGGTTTCGACATAAGTGCCGTTCAGCGTGGAGTCGCCGGGCAGGGCAATAAACAGAGCCCCGGAAGGGGAAGTGGATTGCTGGCCCGAGGAAAGCCGCTTGCCGTTTCTACCATAAAGCACGAATGTTACGCCACAGCCCGAAAACGGAGTGCCGAAATTATCGAAAAAACGGATTGCCATCATACCTTTATCTGGATATGTGACATCGGTACGGATTTCGGACACAGTACGGCCGATGAAAATATTTTTCTGAAAAAATTCGGAGGATCTGAAATTAAGCATCCAGCCAGTATGTGCTTGTAGCGTATATTCTCCGGCGGGAAGCGTATCTGCGAGACAAAGATTATTGGCAAAGCCGATGGAGTCGCGCTTAATTTTTTTCGCTGCAATCAGTTTATTCCTGCGATCGAATAAGTTCACGTAAATAAAGTTCGATAACGTGTCGGAATGAAGTGTCGTCGCATCGGTCAGGTATGCACGGAACCAGATCGTATCTCCTGAACCGTAATAAGGTTTATCCAAATGAAGCCATAGCTTCTCCTCGTGACGAGATTCGATGTGGGAAAAAAAAGAGAAAATACGATCAGCGGGGGCGTTTTGTAAAAAAGAAAGAACCTCGCCTTTTGCAATCACGATGCTCCCTAAAATCAATATAATATATGGCACTTTCTTTCCCACGACCTTAATTTAGTTAATAATACATTTATATTCAATATGTATGATAAAACAGCCTGACTGATGTAATTTGATTATGACTCCTGATTGCACTCAGCCAGGCTGTGAGAATCTTTAGTCTTAAAAATTATCCAAGATTGAGAATGTCAAGATTTTAATCCCTACATTTTACATCACATGTAAAAATACATGTGTGTGCAGCACCATAGGTTAAGAAACAATCTTTGCTGGGACTTTCTCCTCCGCCTGTATATCCTCCCGTATTACCTCCGCCACCGCATCCAATATTCGGTTCACAGGTCTGTGCGGCAGTACAAGTCGCCTGCAAAATAGTCTGACAGATGTTGTAGGTATCAACTCCGCCTTTTAACTGTTGCATTTCACCGTTGTTAATTCTTGCAACGATGTCTTTCTTTAAAATAAGCTTTTTCATAAAAATTTGAATTAATAGTTTTTCCTACTCTTTTCTACGGATTTTCGGATCCCTCCGCTCGAGTATATCTTATTTTTCATTTAGTATTTCAATCGCACGTTCCAGTACTTCGTCCCGGCCGGCTTTGACTCCCTCGATCGTGGGCTCCACGATCTCGTTGATCCGAACGCCGACGCGTTGGGTCTGTCCGCCGTCCGGATAAAATATTCCGATGCCGCTGATCATGGTTTTGATGCCCCCCGGCAGATCGATATAGGAAACATTACCATCTGCTCCGGCCGTCGTAGATCCCACTACGACGGCACCCGGTATTTGGCTTAGCGCCATCGCCGCAAATTCAAGATTGCTCTGGCTCTGTTCATTGACCAAAATGATCACTTTCCCTTTATAATAGTCCGGGGTATTGACCCCAAACCGTAAAGGAGGCATAAATGTAAATCTCCCCGGAACCAATGTACTGCCGGCCAGTATTTTGACAAATTCCGTCGGTTCCGACACCATGTAGCTCCCCAAACCGTATTGGATATCATTCGACGAATTACATCTCAAATCGATGATAAGGCCCTTCGTATTTTTTATGGTTTCCCATAATACGGGAGCGTCTGTATTTTGATAACGTTCCGTGCATAGATAACCGACAGCCGGAGTAAGCATTTTGAAGCACGTATCTATCTGCGGTATGCTTTTAAAATAATGATAGGCTTCCTGTGGGGAATATGTGCTCAGACTGGTTTCCATCGGACGCCTGTTTCGAACAAAGGTTACCCGGATCGTATCTTCGTTGCTCCTCAGAATTTGACGTGCGATATTTCTCAGCACTGTCGGATGATTGGAGCCTTCGGTTATCGTCGACCTTGATTTTACGATGGATTTTACGGATGCGCCGTTTATTTTGGTTATCACGTCCCCTACCTGCAGTTCGCTGCCACGGCTCAGGGAATCGTTGTAGAAAGCAGTGACAACCGCCTTATTCTGGATGAAGTCTACTTTAGGCACTGCCTGTCTGCGCCCGTAATACCGATTCCAGACACGACCGTTCGCCGTCCATAGCACTCCATGCGAATCGTGGATGCGGGCCGCGAGCTCCAACATGGTGAACAAGTAGGCTTCTTCATTTTCTGCCTCTATTATTTCGGGAATGTATTTCTTTAAAACTTCCTCCCAGCTTTCGCCGATAATATCTTTATACGGATAAAAATACTGTATCATATTCCAATACCTGTACAGAGATAACAACCGGTATCCCACGTCAGGGTATTTCATCGAATCATAGGGATGTTCGTGTTGAAAAGCGGGGTTTCCTACGGCAGTCGGTATAACGTAATAACCGTTCTCATTCCTTGGAGCATCTTGTATTTTCCGAAGCAGTGCAGTCAGTTTCGGGGAAAAACCGGCCGTTTTGATCCATTGCAGAGCTGACAGCGTATCCGTATTACGGGGATTTACCGTACCAATTTCTCCCAGACCCTCTATCCATCGGATAAATATATCGTCCCGTTCCGCTTTGCTTTTTACATCAATTATTTTAGGCAATATGCGAAAGAGTTCGTAGTCCCAATTATAGTTTCCCTCCGTTATCATCGGGTGATGATATTTTAAAAATCCCCATATCATCCCTAAGTCCCGGAGATTCTTTATCCGAAATGGATTCAGTTCGATATTTGCTATACGGGAACCGGCCGCGAACTCGACCGTATCACACTCGGCGGGTCGGATTTGCAGGGAAAGCGGCGACAACGTGCGTATGTCTTTTCCGTCGATCTGTATCGATACGTTGTCCAGCCACATTTTTCCTTTACCGGTCAGTCCGCCGCCCATTACCATTCTTGTCGTTTTCTCGGCATCGAACGGCAAAGTGATTTCATATTTAGTCCAATCGGTCGTACCCCTGATACCATAATCTCCCATATTGTCGAAAGCGCCATGCGGATCAATTCTCATCCAAAGGCAGCCATAACCGTCGCTTACATTTTCAGTTTTAATATAACCTGAAAAGGAGATTGTTTTACCACCATAACCATTAAAAATAGTTGTTGTGACGACTCTATGATTATGCGTGCTGTCACCTTCGAGAACAACCGAATATTTTCCGGAATACGACTGCGATGAATCGATCGAAACGTTTTCGGTCGATGCCCATCTTGCTGGTATGCCATTTACAACGGTTTCAAAATCCAAATTCAGCGTATCTACGTGTTGGAGAGGTTGGCAATAGATATTGGCCGCCAATACGGACAGCGCTATACATCCCGGAATTTTAAGCATGCTCTTCATCTCTTGATCGTTTTGTAACGTTGTTTCCTTTCGTTAGCTTTATTCCTATTAGTAATCTGACCACGGCGACTTCTTTTGTCTCCGTAGCCAGATTACTTCTCGATTTAATTATGCTTTGGACAAATCATAATCAGTTTAATGTTCTTTAGTTCGTTCTCGGTTTTGGATTTTAACTATTACAAGGAATCCTTTTATCAATAACAACCAATTGATGCTGTTGTTACGCAATTTTTACAGCTTGCGCATGTATTAGCACAAGTCGTCACACAGGTTGCCGGACATGTATTATGTCCAGGACAGGTCAACGCACTATCACACGTATTTCCACATGTATTGCCCTGACAAGTAAATGCACCGTCACATGTATGCCCTTCACTTGGGCCACAAATATATTCAGAACCGATTCCTCCTCTTAAATGATTCATGTCATTGTTGTTAATCCTTGCAACAATGTCTTTTTTCAACACAAGTTTTTTCATAGAAATTTGAATTAATTGTTTTTCCTACTCTTTTTTACGGATTTTCGGGTTTGTCCGTGCTTATTTTCTTGTTTGTACTGATATCAAATTTCTTTCAAGATGAAATTGAACGAAATCAACAAAATGTTAAATAAGTACCGTGACTGGATATACCAATAATAACTCCAGTCACGGGCTAAAGAACTATATACTCATACGTCAATCATATTTAGGCGGATTGAATATTTTTAGTAACCAGTAGTCCAACAAGTAGTTGCCGTGTTGCAAATACCATAACATGTATTTCCCACAGCACAAGTAGCTGCTGTATTAATTAATGAATGGCATTGTGCATCACAAGTAACACATGTTTCTTCTTTGTTACATGTTTCATGCATAGCACAAGAAGAATCCAAATTACACGTATGACCGCAAGTTACGGGTTCATTGATGGTGTACCCACTTCCACCTTTTAACTGGTTCATTGATTCGTTACCGATTCTGGCAACAACGTCTTTCTTCAGCACTAATTTTTTCATAATTAATTAGATTAGAATTTTCCCTACTCTGTTTTACGGATTTTCGGGTTTTTCCGCTCGAGTATTTTTATTCTATTTTCTATTGTATTTTTTGATGCCAGCACACGGTGCCCTGGCTGTGGTCCCTTCGATGGTTATTTCATACTGTGAATTATCGCTGTCGCCGGAATAAAACTCGATCTTCGATTTCCCGTCAGGCCCGAACTTTACGTAAGGATTCCAGTAAAGCGTAGTCCGGAGATCCGGCGTTTTGTCGTTGACTTTCTCCGGAGTGTCGTATATCGGATGGTAAAACTCTGCATTCTCAGAATAACCGATCGTTTTGTAGACAGTAAAATCACGCTCTATACCAGCGTTTTCTTTTAATATGATCTCTATACGGTATGGATAGTCGGGACGATAAAACAGATAATCTACGACTACTATTCCACTGACTGTCCCGTTTAATGTTTTTGATGATCCCGATAATTGGTCTTCTTTTGGAGACCCCAATACTTCACCTTTGGACAAAGAAGAAGGAGTAGATATAGGAGATCGTTGGATTCTTAAATCCGTTTCGCGGACAATATTGATATATTCGATATCCTTCATATTATATCCTTTCAAATAATCTGCATTATCATCCGCACTGGCCCCCACACCATTAATCCTTATCTGTGCCGGAACACGAAGTAAACTCATCGGGTCTTTAATGTAAAAACGCCGTATCATACGCTTTTCATTCGGATCCGTAAGTACATATATTCCCGGTATTCTGAGCAGATAATTATACAGCGATACATCTTTGAATTTTCCGAAAGAGGTCGTATCGTATATCGTTCCTGAGATTGAAAGCCGTGGTCGCCGGGGATCGGTAGCCGTTACTGTCACTTCCTGAATATCGTACTCTTTCATACCGTCCGTTGAGCTGTATCTGTCTTTGATATTATCCATATATTTATTCATGTGTTCCTGCCGCGCCATCAGTCGTTCCGATCCGGGGAACGGATGCAGCGGTTTAAACACAGGCCGTGGATAGAGCGTATCGACACTCACATTATAAGGTACCCGTCCCCGTTTGTTTTTGGATGAAACCAGAAAATAGGTCGTATCCTGAAAGTCCAGTCCTTCCATGGTGAAATACCCTGCACTGTCCGTAACGGCACTTCCGATAATGTTCTTCCGGTTCATAGCCATTGCCGTAACATCGGCCAGTTTTGCATTTTTGTTCCCCAGCGTTTTGACATGTCCCGAGATATATTGTCCGTGTTCGACATAGTGTTTCGGTGTGAACGGTTCCGGATGAAATAGGTTTTCCGTGTTGAATCTTCGCCATCCGTGGGTCAGCATAACCAGATCGAGATAATGCCGGCGGGCCGGGGAATCGTCCAGAAAATAGTATCCCGGATTATGAATATATCCTTTCAGGTCAGAAGTAAGTAAGAGATAAGAACGGATGTTTTCCGCCAGTGAATCCGTTTTAATGGTATTTGCATCCGTTACGCTCACCGAAAAATCTCCGGCGAGGGGTTTTCCTTCTCTTTCCAAAGCGAGGTTTACGGTTACTTTCTCCCGTTTTCCGTAAGACGGTTTATCCAAAGTTAACTGCCATTGTTCTTTGGGACGGGAGAGATAGATCAACCGTTCTGTGCGGGGCTGTCCAGTGGAGTCGGCCAACAGCAGGTGAAGAATCCCTTCCGGCAGTGAGTCGGTTTTAATCAATCCTTCGGGATTGTTCGGTGTTACCGGGTGGACGAAATGACACGATCCGCGTGTGTGTGCGATAAGCATACTGCCAGCAGGAACGGTTCCCAGAATCCGGTAACGCAAATTATTCCCGGTTTGGGTCGCAGTTAATGCACAAGCTTCAGCCTGCACGGTAGGAAGTGAGGTAAACACAGATAGTGTATCGCAAGATGAAATTGCACGGTAAGTTTCTCCGGGCTGCGGGGTCAACAGAAAAGTTCCCATGCCTTCGTGTTCGCTGCTGAAACGGGCTACGGTATCTCCGGCGTGGTTTAGGACAGATCCGCTGACATCGACCGGATATCCATCCGAACCTTCGGCTTTAAAAGCTATGATCTGCGGACTTCCGGCAACGAGGTGTCCCCCTTCGGGAAGAAACTGTACGGCAAAACTCCGGGTAGGAGGTTTGATGAAAAAAGTCCGTTCATACTTTTTTCCGTTACTGCTGATCCGGGCCTCGACGTAACTTCCCTGAATGAGCGAATCCGGAGGAAGAGATACGAACAGGGCTCCGGTGGAGGTCGTCTGTTGGCGGTCGGACAGCAGGCGTTTATTGTTTTTGTCATAAAGGACGAAAGAGGCTTCCGTATCCGTTACGGGAAATCCGTTCGCATCGGTAAAGCGGACTATGGCCTGTTCCGGAGTATAGGTAATAGAGGATTTCAGGGCGTCTGTAGAGCCGCCGCCGATCAAGATATTTTTCTGAAAGAAAACGTCCGGGCTGAAATTCAGCATCCAGCCGGTATAGGCTTGCAGTGTGTATTCTCCGGCGGACAGGGTATCAGGAATATAGAGGTTGTTGGCAAAACCGATAGAATCGCGTTTTATTTTTTTGGCCGAAATCAGTTTGTTTTTCCGGTCGAACAAATCGACGTAGATATAGTTCGATAACGTGTCGGAGCGAAGTGTCGCCGCATCGGTCAGATACGCCCGGAACCAAATCGTGTCTCCCGCTCCGTAATACGGTTTATCCAGATGAAGCCACAGTTTCTCGTCATGACGGGATTCGATGTCCGAAAAGAAGGAAAGAATACGGTCTTCCGGCTCGTTTTGCGAAAAAGGAATACTTTCGCCTTGCAGAAACGGTAAATTTCCAAAAACCAATAAAATATATAAGGCGATCTTTTTCATAATATTAAGAAATAAATGATTCTATAACTTTTTAT